>ENA-UOOI01000490-UOOI01000490.1-fermentation-metagenome-genome-assembly--contig:-NODE-490-length-50123-cov-9.126288_pt1 | contig 50123 bp, 42 predicted proteins | sample MGYA00245779_ERZ724027 | MGnify/ENA primary metagenome ERZ724027 (study PRJEB28704, sample SAMN03018318) | fermentation metagenome | biome: anthropogenic terrestrial biome; feature: soil; material...
ATCGCCTCGTTCATGGCTTGTTTTCTCGCCTATCGGAATTTCTTTAATGAAAGGAAGCAACTGATTTAATTTACAAGACAACATTTTGAAAAATTCAATTTGCCTGCCATTCACGTTATCGATCCACTCATCGTCGATTATTAACCGGATAAGGCTACCTGATGAGATGACCTCGAACCTTCTGGTTCCGGTCGCCGTGCTCGTCACCGTGCTGCCCGCGGGCTTCGCCTCTGGGACGTGGGACGGCCTTGGAACCGCCGATTTTCTGACAATCGTCGTTTTGTCGTTCGGAATCTCCGGCCCGATCATCGCGGCCATGGGCCTTGCGAACTGCATCCTGATGGTGATCGCCTCGTTCCCGGCGGACGCTTCTATTGCCTTTGAGAACGCGGACTTCTCCCATATGGACCGAAAGGTCCTGAACGGCGTCAGCCTTCCGGGTCCCCGAAAAGGCCGCGACCGCGGCCGGCGGGCCCTCCGGCGGCGGCAAGACCGCCCTGTGCAGCCGGATCGTCCGGTTCCGGGACGTTCAGCGCGGCAGCGTCAAGGTCGGCGGCCGGAACAATTGCATCTCCGATCTCGCCGACATGGCGTGGTCGCTGCACGCAGACCTGCCGAGACGATCCGTCAGCCCTACCCGGTCCGTGGCAGTGCATGGATAGTTTTTCACTGAGGCAAAAAAATGTTGAAAAAATATTGACACATGAAACATCAGAGACTATGCTAACAATAGCAGTTAAAAAGTTCATAAAATCATTTATAAGGAGGATGGTGTTTTCATGAAAGTGAACAGAGTGAACCGCGTTTTAAAGGCTATGGAGGAAAAGGGAATTCCCCAGCTGATCGTTTCAGACCCGGTTGCGATTTTCTATTTGACCGGAAAATGGATTCTGCCCGGCGAACGGCTGCTGGCTCTTTATTTGAACACAAACGGCAAACACAAGCTGGTGATCAACCGGCTGTTTCCGCAGGAAAAAGATCTCGGCGTGGATTTGATCTGGTACGACGACATGCAGGACGGCGTACAGATTTTAAGCCAGTTTGTGGAAAAGGATAAGCCGATCGGGATCGACAAGGTATGGCCGTCCAGATTCCTGATCCGGCTGCAGGAGCTCAGCGCAGGAAGCAAATTTGTGAACGGCTCCCCCCTGATCGATTATGTCAGGATGATTAAGGACGCGGAAGAGCAGGAACTGATGCGCAAATCCTCCAAAATCAACGACGAGGTCATGGAAAAGCTGCTTCCCTGGGCGGCCAAGGGACTGTCGGAAAACCAGCTCAACGATAAGGCGCGCGAGCTGTATGCGCAGGCAGGGTGCGAAGGGGTGTCGTTCGACCCCATTACGGCCTATGCCAAAGGCGCCGCCGACCCGCACCACGTTACCGACGACGCCAGGGGAAAATACGGCGACTGTGTGATTTTGGACATCGGCGGGAGGAAGGACAACTACGCCTCCGACATGACCAGAACCGTATTTTTGGGCAAGGTTTCGGAACGGCAAAAGGAAATTTACAATATTGTTTTGGAAGCTCAGCTGCGCGGAATCAAGGCCGCCAAGCCCGGCAGCAGAATGTGCGACGTGGATTTGGCCGCCCGCGGCTACATTGAGCAAAAGGGCTACGGGGATCAGTTCCCATGCAGAACCGGCCACACCATCGGATTGGAAGACCATGAATTCGGCGACGTTTCCTCGGTGAACACAGACATCATCAAGCCGGGCCAATGCTTCTCTGTGGAGCCTGGTATTTACCTGCCCGAAGAGGAAATCGGCGTGCGTATCGAGGATTTGGTCCTGATTACGGAAAACGGCTGCGAGGTATTGAACCGCTTCACGAAAGAAATCATCGTCCTCCCGTTTGAAGGCTGACTCCGCTTTCCATCAATTTCCAGCAAACATAACCGGAACCCGTCTTTTGCTGAAAGCAAGGGACGGGTTCCGGCGGTTCAGGGCTTTCGGCCAAAAGCGACTCATCCGCATTTGCTTTCCCATCAGGAACCCGGCGCCGCCCTTGTTCGGCCGGGTTCCAGGATCCGGGCGTCCGCCGCAAGGGAGGAACGGCCGTCTTCGCCGTCATTCGATTCGCATAGGGCAAACGCGGCTATGATGTCGTTTTGATCATCGTTTCCGGTTAACAGATAAAGATTTTTATTTTTAATGTCATCTTCAAAAAACGCGCCGGGATAAATGTCATTCCAAATCCGTATCTTGTTTTGATCCATATGGTCGATGATCTTTTGATACATCGTTTTGAGCCTTGGCAGATCGTTTTTCTTCGCCAATCTTAAATTCATCTTATTTCCATCGAACCTCTCTAATTGGATGCGGCGGCACCGGCAGCCGCTGCCGCCGCGGAGCTTGCCGCTATTGCCGCGTACATCGCGGCCTCCTGCGCGACGATCAGAGAAATCGTACCGTTAACCGCCGCGGCCTGCATGGTCCCGTCGTCCAGATAGTCCTTCTGCGCTACGATCCCGGCGTACATCAGCCGCTGCGTGCGGCCGACGCCGCTGAACGCCCCGAATCCCTTTTGCTTTGAAAGCCAATCGTCGATCTCGGCGATTTCCCGAACGATTTCGTCTGGATCGCCGCCGGATACCGCCAAAATGCCCAGCGTGGCCAGCTCGTAATCCGTTCCGTACTTATGCCCCGCCGCCTTCAGCTTTTCAAAAAGTTCCAGCGTTTTCGCGCATTTTCCGTCGGGCCGGCCGTCGCAGAGCGCCAGCACATGGCTGAGCGACTGAACGGCATTGGCGGAAAAGAAATGCGGTTTTAAGCGCTGGTAACATTGCTCCGCGTCCCCGATCATTCTGTCATCCGTTTTCTCCGAAAGAGCCATGAGCGCGCAGAACGCACTGTCCTGCCCGGACGTCAGGAACGGGTGTTCCCGCTTCATCCGGTCGTAGAGGATCCGCGTTCTCGAGGCGATCCCCTCATACCGGGACGGCTGGACCGTCTGCGCGATGATCATCGCGGCAACCGGCAGATAGGCGGACGCCCGGAACTCTTTTTTCAGCAGCCGATATACCAGCAGGCCGTTCCCGAGCGTCCGTTCCGGTTCGCCGCCCACCGCCAGCATTGCGGCAATCGGCGACCGGGCGGTGCCGCGGAAATTGGAGAAAACGCCGACCTTCCGTTTGAGCAGGTCCCTGCACTCCTCCAGGACCGGCTCGCTTGCGGTTCTGCCCTTGACCGTAAAGATACCGGCGCAGGCAAGGTTCAGCAGCCTGCCGTTCCAGGGAAAAACGGATTTGACGCGGTCCCTGTTTTCGATCAGCAGCTCACAGGTCCCGCGGGTTTGCTCATTCATGACGTCCTCCTTCGTTTTGTATGCCTCGGCGCACGGCGTTGTTTTCTGTTTTTCCATCGCAACCTTCCGTTGCCGGCCGGCCCGCTTTGATCGGACGACGCGGGCGCGTTTCGTTTCTTCTCTTCAGAAATCTGTCTTTTTTATCTCAATCTTATACGGCGATGGCGGCGGAAAGTCCGGCCATGACCAGCGCCACCGCGAAAAGCGGGACCATGCCGTCGACATATCCCGCCCGGGCGTCAAGACGGTAGTACAGCACATAGCAGACGAGGCTGACCAAAGCGGCGGCCCCGGCCGCGGCGGCCAAGGCGACCGCCGGCCCGCGGGGGACTCGCCCCGCCCCATACAGCGCGTCGATCTCCGACAGCGCCAGCACCGTCCACCCGACGATGAGAAACAGCTCCGTCGTCACCTGCCTCTTCAAAAGCAGGCCCGTGACCAAAAGCAGGATAAGATACGCGGCGACGCCGCCCCATAGAAGCAATCCGCCCGGGAACAACGCGCCTGCGGACGAAGACCGGATCCCCTTGACCGCCAAAATCACCGCGGCCAGCCCCGCGCCGGAGGCCGGAATCAGCAGCCATCCCGTTTTCATCCCCCTGACGGCGCCGGTCGGCCGGAACGCCAGCACCCACCAGGCCAGATAAAACGCACAGCAGACGATCAGCAGGAGATTGCCCCAAAAAAGATGTTTGACGGGAAAATCCAGATCACGGATCGGCAAGCCTTGGTCCCCCCTTTTTTATTTTTCGCGAGTTGCGGAAAGAATAAAATCGATTCCTTCTTGTATAAGTGTACTGCGCACTTATGAACCCGGCGTTTCGTGATATTCTAATTGTATCTGTTATAATAGTATAATAGATCGAACAAGTTTAGGAAAGATAGGGAATCAGAAATATGCTGTTTAGCGAAATGAATTTGCTGCCCGAAATCCTGCGGGCCGTGGAAGAGGTCGGATATGCCGAGGCGACGGACATACAAGCGGGGACAATTCCGCTGGTCCTCGAAGGAAAAGACCTGATCGGGCGCTCCAATACCGGCACCGGAAAGACCGCCGCGTTCGGCATTCCCGCCGTCCAGATGGTCGCGCAGAGGGGCCGGGAAAAGGGGCAGGTCCTGATCCTGAGCCCCACGCGGGAACTTGCCATGCAGACCGGCGAAGAAATCCGCAAATTTTCAAAATACCTGCAAAACGTCAAGGCCGCCGTCGTCTGCGGCGGAGAATCCATGCCGCTGCAGATCCGGCAGCTGCGCACGGCGCAGATCATCATCGGAACGCCGGGCCGCATTATGGATCATATGCGGCGCAGGACTCTGTCGCTCGAAAATCTGAAGACGGTCGTTCTGGATGAAGCGGACGAAATGCTGAACATGGGTTTTCTGGAGGATATCCAGACCATCCTGAAAAAAGCGCCCGAAAGCAGGCAGACCGTCCTGTTCAGCGCGACGATGCCGCCCGCCATCATGAAGGTCACGAAAGAATTTCAGACCGCCCCCCAGTTTGTCGCTGTGGACAACGGACAGAAAACCGTCGACAGCATCTCCCAGTTTTATTACAGCGTTCCCCGGGAGGACAAAACGAACGCGCTCAAACTTTTGCTGGAATACCACAGGCCCAGGCGGGCGCTGATTTTCTGCAATACGAAAAAGATGGTCGACCAACTCTGCGAGCAGCTCAACAGCGACGGTTTTCCGGCGGCCGGCCTGCACGGCGATTTAAAGCAGAGCCAGAGGGACCAGGTAATGGGCAGCTTCAAAGACGGCCGCGTCGGCATTCTCGTCGCGACCGACGTCGCGGCGCGCGGCATCGACGTCGATGACATCGACGCCGTGTTCAATTATGATATCCCCGACGAGGACGAATATTATATCCACCGCATCGGCCGCACCGGCCGGGCGGGCAAAACCGGGACGTCCTACACGCTGGCGGCAAGCCGCGGCCAGATGCAAAGGGTCCGTTCCCTGGAACGGTTCATGGACTTGAAAATCGAAGAGGCTCCCGTTCCGGACGTCGAGCAGATTCAGGCGCGCCGCCTCAAAAAATTCAAAGGAACCATCGAAGAACTGATCGGCGGACAAACCGCTCCCGAATGGAACTCATTCGTCGAAGCGCTGGAAAGCGACGGGTACGAAGCGAAAAAAATCGCGGCGGCACTGTGCAAAATTCTGTTTGACAAAAACAGGCGGATCGGCACTTTGAAAAACGTCCGGAAGGTCGCGCCGTTTTCTTCCGGAAACGGAAGGGTCCGTCTGCGGATCGACATCGGTTCGAACAGCCGGATCAACGCGGGCTCGATTCTCGGAACGATTGTTGAAACGACGGGGCTGCCCGTCGGCGCGGTCGGAAAAATCGAAATTTTCAGGGACCACTCCTTCGTCGAGATGAAATCCGCCGACGCAAAGCTGGTCTTAAAAAAGATGAACGGCTGCCAGATGAAAAAACGCACGGCGCACGTTACCGTCGCGGAGGCGGACCAGGGTTACCGTACCGCGTCGGGCGGGAACCGGACGCATTCGTTCGGCCCCAAACGGCACGGCGGCGGACAAAAGCGCTCTTACGGACCGGGGTTCGGGCAAAAGCGCCGGAAAGGTTGAAAGCCGGCGGGGGACCCGCCTCTTCCGCGGTGAGTTCCGACGCCGCAGACGGGAATCGCAGCAAAAACGCTCTTGACACCAGAACCGGCTCGTGCTATACTGAGGCAGTATTCTAGATGTACGAATTGTCTCACATTTTTTGTAAGTCATTCACATTGGGAAGGCTTACAAAAGATGTGAGTTTTTTATACAACGGATACAAATAAAATCGATGGAGGTACCTGTTGATGAATAACGGTACGGTCAAATGGTTTAACGAGGCAAAAGGATTCGGTTTCATTTCCAACGACGACGGCAGCGGTGACGTGTTCGTCCATTTTTCCGCGATCCAGTCGGATGGATACAAAACCCTTCAAGAGGGTCAGAAGGTTTCTTATGACACCGAAACCGATCCGAAGAACAGCAGCAAACTGCGCGCCGTCAACGTGCGCGTCGCGTAAATTTCCAGTCTCTCCGGCCGCCCGACGGGCGGCTTCTTTTCAGAAAAAGCGGGGGCGTTCCTAACCGAACGTCCCCGCTTTTTCTGCCCGAACGACCAGCCGCGGTTTGAAAAGACGCCTGCGGCGATTCCGCAAACGGACAAAAATACGGGGAAACCCGGCGCAACATCTCTCGCGTCAGCGAAGAAAGCTGATAAAGTAACGGTGAAAGCGCTGGTCCGGCGTAAGCTCCGGGTGGAAAACGGTGGCAAGCATGTTTTTCTGCCGCGCTGCGACGATACGGCCTTCCAGCACCGCCAGCGGTCGAGCCCGCGCGCCGGTCCGCTCGATCCACGGCGCGCGGATGAACACGAGCGGGAGCGGCTCCGCCGAAACCTCGGGCAGCACCGCGGAGGCCGCAAAGCTGTTCAGCTGACCGCCGTAGGCATTGCGCCGCACGGTGATATCCATCACGCCGAGGTGCGTCGGTTCGCCGCCCGCAATGGTCCCGGCCAGCAAAATCGCGCCGGCGCAGGTCCCCCAGACCGGCATGCCCCGTAAAATTCTCCGCCGCAGCGGCTCCAGCAGGCCGAAATCGCGCAGCAGTTTCCCCTGCGCCGTGCTCTCGCCGCCCGGCAGAATCAGGCCGTCCGCCGCGTCAAGCCCGCCGCGGCTCTTCACCGGAACGGCCTTGACTCCCCCGATCCTTTCCAGCACGCGCAGATGCTCGGCGAACGAGCCTTGAAGGGCCAGCACGCCAATCGTCTTCACGGTCACCAACCCCTGTCCGCCATCCGGTCCTTCGGTTCCAGCGACGAAAGCTCGATGCCCTGCATGGGTTCGCCCAGATCCTCCGAAGCCTCCGCGACGACCTCCGGCTGATCGAAGCAGGTCGTGGCTTTCACAATGGCTTTCGCCCGCTTTTCAGGATTTTCGGATTTAAAAATGCCGGAACCCACAAAGATCCCCTCGCTGCCGAGCTGCATCATCAGCGCCGCGTCGGCCGGCGTGGCGATGCCGCCGGCCGCAAAGTTGACCACCGGCAGCCTGCCTTTTTCCGCAACCTCCACGACGAGGTCATAGGGCGCTCCAAGCTCCTTGGCCGCCGTCATCCGCTCCTCCGCGGGAAGCGCGGTGAGTCTTCGGATCTGTGCGCCGATGGTGCGCATGTGCCGCACGGCCTCCACCACGTTTCCGGTGCCCGCCTCGCCCTTCGTGCGGATCATGGCGGCGCCTTCGCCGATGCGCCGCAGCGCCTCGCCCAGATCGCGCGCCCCGCAGACGAACGGGATGGAAAAGGCGTGCTTGTCGATATGGAAATTCTCGTCCGCCGGCGTGAGCACTTCGCTTTCGTCTATATAGTCGATCCCCAGCGCCTCCAGCACCTGCGCCTCCGCGATATGTCCGATCCGGCATTTGGCCATGACCGGGATCGAAACGGCGCGTTTGATCTCCTTGATGATCTTCGGGTCGGACATCCGCGCCACGCCGCCCTGCTTGCGGATATCCGACGGCACGCGCTCCAGCGCCATGACGGCGACGGCCCCCGCGGCCTGCGCGATCTCTGCCTCCTTCGCCGTCGTAACGTCCATGATGACGCCGCCTTTGAGCATCTGGGCAAGATTTTTGTTCAGTTCATACCGTTCCTTCATGCGAATTCCTCCAACTGTTGCATTACAGATTTTATTTTGTTATTATTATAAAAATAGATGCCGCGTCATTTCAAGGAACGGTGAGAAATCTTGCTCAATATTGTATCGATACAATTTGATCAATCGAATGTTCCGCGTTACCGGGCCGTGGCGGACGCCGTCGAGCGCGAGCTTGCGGCAGGCGGAGTCAAAAGCGGAGAACGGCTGCCGTCCGTGCGGACGTTTGCGGCAAAGCTCGGCGTGAACAGCGCCACCGTGGTGGCGGCGTACCGGGTGCTGGAGGAAAAAGGACTCGTGTATTCCAAACCCGGCAGCGGCACTTACGTCCTCCCGAAAACGATGCCCCCGCCGCGGGAGGACGAGCTCGGCGCGCTGTTCCAGGACTATGAGGAACTGAACGGCGGCAGACTGGTCTGCGACGATTCGACGATCGATCTTGCGGGGAACTCCCCCGCGGCCGAGGCGTTTCCGGCGGCGGATTTTAAAAATGCCATCGACGCCGTGCTCGACGCGGAAGGCGGCTACGCCTTTTCATACCTTGAAAGCGAAGGGTATTTTCCGCTTCGCCGGATCCTCAGCGGTTTTTCCCGCACGCAGTACGGAATTGCGTGCGGACCGGAGAACATCCTCCTCACCTCCGGAGCCCAACAGGCACTCGACCTGATCTCCAAAGCCCTCCTCCGCCCCGGCGATACGGTGCTGGCCGAAACGCCGTCGTATATCGGCGTGCGCTCGGCTTTCGCGATGCACAACGCAAGGCTGCTGGGCGTTCCGGTGGAACGCGACGGCATGAACCTGGATATCGCCGAATATTACGCGAAGCAATACCGGCCGCGGCTGCTTTACACCATGCCGGTCTACCAGACGCCCACCGGCGTGTGCATGTCGGCAGAAAAGCGCGGACGGCTCCTCGGCCTCGCGGAAAAATACGATTTTTACATTGTCGAAGACGATCTCTTTTCCGATCTCAACCTGCGCGGGGAAAGGCTGCTCCCGCTCAAAAGCGAGGACGGCGCCGATCGCGTGCTGTATGTGCGGAGCTTCTCGAAACTTCTGATGCCGGGCCTGCGCACGGGGTACATCGTCGCGCCGCCCGAACTGTTCGAAAAACTCGCGGCGGCCAAATATGCGACGGACATCTCCGGCTCCGGCCTCATCCAGCGGGCGCTTGCCGTCTATTTCCAAAACGGCTGCTGGGACCGGAACCTGCAGGGGTTGGCCGCCGCCTGCCGCGAACGGCTGCATACGGCGCTGCGCATCGTTTCGGAATGGAAGCGGTTCGGCGTGAAGACGGACGAAGTGAAGGGAGGTTTCGGACTCTGGCTGACACTGCCGGAGGGCGTGACCGACCGCGAGATCTATTACCCGTGCCGGGAACGCAAGGTGATGCTCGCTCCCGGCAGTTCCTTTTACCTCTCGCCCATGTCCGGCTTTCAGCGGCACCTGCGCGTCAGTTTTGCAGCGGCGAACCGGCTCGGGGAGGGGCTGCGCATCGTGGGAGAGTGCATCAGATCGGCCGTAAACGGCGGCTGCGGCCACACCATTTTTATTTAGGCGAAAAAATGGTGCGGAAAACACACGCGCCCGCAGTTTTGCGGGCGCGTGTGCGTCGGCGGGAAACCGCCCGGGCGGCGCGTTGCTATTCCGTCCGTTTGGCGAGGCTTTCGGGGTTGACGGCGTGGACGAGCGCATTTTCGCGCGAAATAATCCCTTCGGAGTACAGCCGGTACAGATCCGCGTCCATCGAGATCATCCCTTCGCCGGCTCCGGAAAAAATCGCATTGTCGATCTGGTGGATCTTGGACTCGCGGATCATGTTGCGGATGGCGGGATTGACGATCATGATCTCAAAGGCAGGCACAAGTTTGCCGTTCAGCGCCGGCACGAGCTGCTGCGACACCACCGCCTGCAGCACCATGGAAAGCTGCACGCGGATCTGCTGCTGCTGGCTGGACGGAAACACGTCGATGATGCGGTCGATCGTATTCGAGGCCCCGATCGTATGCAGGGTGGACAGGACCAGCTGACCGGTTTCCGCGGCGGTCATGGCGGTCGCCATGGTTTCGTAATCGCGCATCTCCCCGAGGAGGATCACGTCCGGGGCCTGCCGCAGGGCCGCCCGCAGCGCATGGACGTAATCCCGCGTGTCGTTCGGCACCTCGCGCTGGCTGACGATGCTTTTGCCGTGCCTGTACAGGAATTCGATCGGGTCCTCGATGGTGATGATGTGGCTGCTCCTGGTCCGGTTGATCTTGTCGATGATGCAGGCGAGCGTCGTCGATTTTCCGCTTCCGGCCGAGCCCGTGATGAGGACCAGCCCTTTTTTGACAAGATTCAGATTCACGACCGCGGCGGGAATGTTCAGCTCAGCGGGATCCGGCAGGCGGAACGATACCAGCCGCAGGACGGAGGCCATGGTTCCGCGCTGAAAATAAGCGCTGCACCGGAACCGCCCCAGTCCCTCGATCGAAAACGAAAAATCGTCGTCCCCCCGTTCGAGGAACGGCCGCATATCCCTGCCCTGCCCGCACGCGTAGACCTCCCCGAGAAGACGTTTGGTATCTTCGGGCCGCAGCCGGTAGCCGGCCAGGGGTTCGTCTTCGATCGGGGCGATCGTTTCATTGATTTTCAGAGAAATCGGACAGCCGGCAATGATGAAAATATCGGACGCCTCCGACTCGACGGCCCGTTTCAGCACGGAAAGAAGATCAATATCCATTCCATTCCTCCGTACAGGAAGCCGGGTTCCGCCGTCCGCCGCAACCCGCGCAGCCTGTTATTTTCCGTTCCCCTGCCAAAGGTCGAGGGTCGGCTCGCTTTCCTCCTCCGCCGGCAGCGCATCCACCAGGCGGCGGCTGACGACCCTGCAGCGCCGGGTGTCGGAAAGCGGATCGACGACGAGGGTCACCTCAAGTTTCCGGTTCTGGTCGTCGTCCACGGCGAATGCTCCGGTCAGTGGAAGCGACGTCCCGGAAGCGCCCGAAAAGGTGATCCCGCCTTCCTTTGAAAGCAGGATCCTCGAAAAGGCGGCGCAGCATTTTTCGTACTTTTCCCGCATCGAAGCCGTACTCTTGAGGATGGCTTCCACCTCGGGGGCTTTTTCGTATTCCGCTTCGTTTTTCAGCCCGTCGCAGGTGCCGGAGGCCGCCGCGCGCTTTGCGTCGGAACGGGCCTGAAGCGCCAGCCCGTCGATCCGCTGCAGCTTCTGTTCCGACCGGCGGGACGCCCGGTAATAAGCCTGCGCGGTCTGCGCCGTTTTCGACGAGATCTTGTAATCCCCGTTGGCGGTGACATAGGACAGGACGCCGAACGCGGTCAGGCAGAGGACGACGAAAATCATTAAGATGGAAGACCAGCCCAAGCTGAACTGAAAATTCCGTTTCGGTTTCAAGCGGATTCCCCTTTCCCCCGTTTCACGGCCGGGAAGCCTTCGGGAGGTATTTGGCAGGATTCAGTTCCACCAGACGAACCGCTTTCCCGGACTGATAGCGGAACACCTCAACGTCGGCCGAAACCAGCGTTCCGCCGTCGGAGGGCGTTTTTGCGAGCGAGACGTCGAGCGCATAGCTGGGAGTCCCCGCGGTCGGATTCCAGTCATGATCGTAGGTCAGCCGGTAAACCGGCTGACCGTCCTTGTCCGTGCGGGCCGCGGCGAGGAGCATCTGCGGCACTTCGTCCGGGGACGAGATCCCCCGTATCTGCTCCGCGACGTTCTGCGCCTGAAAAACGGCCGCGCTGAGGTCTTCGCTCCGGTCCGCGCGCGCGGCCGCCGAAACGAAAAGCTGCGCCGTGACCGTCACGGAAACGGAGAAGAAAAGGATCACGAGGATCATTTCAAGGAAAAAGCTGTTGATGCGGTCCGTGCTGAATTTCAAGCCGGTTCACTTCCTTTCCGGGCGCTGCTTCCGTTCAGGACAGAAGCAGCTCGACGGCGGCGGTCCGGCGATCCTTCCCGGCGGCCGTCAAAATCAGCCTGCCGCCGCTTTTCGACATGGAAAAACCGGAAACCGCCGTCACTTTGTCCCCGTTTCCCGGGACAAATTTGTTTTCCGCTTTTGTAAAGAGCTCGTAAAGGCTCCCCCGATCGTAGTAAATATAGGTCCTGTACGCCTCGCCGCCGTAAGTCCGGCCGATAACGAGCACCTGCCGCCCGCCGAGTTCCCGCACGGTCACATCCCGGCCGTCCACGGCGCGGACCTTGTTGGAGACATAGGAAAGCGAAGTCCGCACCTCGTTGTTCGCGTCCAGACTCGCCGTCATCTGGTGATAGACGTTTGCGCCGAACAGGACCACAAAGAGCGAACAAACCGCAAACAGGCTGAAAACGGCCAGCACAAAGACCGCGTTGAAGGCGTGGATCGTCCGGTTATTCATAGGCCGCCTCCGAATCGGTCCCCTTTTCAAAGACGGAGATGGAGGGCATGATATTGGAGCCGGCCGTCTCATACTGCACAACGTACTGCTCGTGGTTGACGACGACGCCGTAATGGTTCTCCAGATATTTTACGCCGGGAGGATACCGGCCCTCCGCCGCATAGCAGTTCGCAGTCGCCCGCCGAAGGGAGGCGAGCAGGACCGTTTTCCCCATGCTGCGGTCGGCGGACGAAACGACGCCGAAGCCGTACCAGAAAATCCCGAACATCGCGCAGAAGATCAACGCGGAGAGGATCCATCCCCGGTAGACGAATCGAAACCGTTTCCGGTAAAAACGCACTGGAAGCACCCCCTTTCGAATGGTCAGCCGATCGACGACAGAATGCCCATCAGCGGAAGCATGACCGAAAGCAGGATCCCGCCGATGATGACGGAAAGGGCCGCGACCATGACGGGTTCGATCACCGAAACCGCCCTGTCGATGGAGGCGTCGGCATCCTCGCCGTACAGATCCGCAAGCCGCTTCATCACGGAATCAAGATTCCCCGTCTTCGTTCCGAGCCGGATCATGCCCGAATAAATCCCGGGGAAAAGCCCCGCGCTCTCCATCGCCGCCGCGATGGACGCCCCGGAATCCACGGCGTTCCGAATGGTTTCAAGTTTTCCCAGCATCTCGCGGTCGGTGACGATCTTTCGGGAAAGTTCAAACGTTTCCGCCATATCGTACCCGCTGGAAAGGAGCAGGGAAAGGACCGAGGCGAACCTCGCCGACGCGATCTTCCGGGAAAGCCGTTTTGCCGGCCGGAAGCGCGAAAAAAGTTTGAGGAACGCGCCGGAATCCGTCCCGCTGACCACCAGCAGAAAAGCGATCACCGCGGCCAGGATCAGAATGACCGCAAGCGCATACTGCCCGATCAGCATGCCGATCCGGGTAATGGACTCCGAGGCGGAGAGGACGTCGCTGCCCATGCTCAGAAAAATGGTGTTGAAGATCGGCAGGACCTTCACGAGAAGCAGCAGGATGACGGCGGCCATCATCACAACCAGGATGAGCGGGTACAGCAGGGCGTTGTGCACCCGGCGGCGCAGTTTGTCCTCCCGGTCATAATGCTGCGCAAGGGCTTCCATCACGTTGTCGAGCTTGCCCGCCTTTTCGCCGACCTCCGCCATGTTGACCAGATAGGCGGGAAACGCCCCCGAGTCCCTCAACGCGGCGTAAAACGAACCGTTCGACTCCAGGCTGTTCCGGAGCCGCCGGATCAGCCGTTTCCCCCCGGCGTCCTCAATGTTTTCCTCAATGGCGCCGATCCCCTCCGCCAGCGGGATCCCCGCTTTCAAAATCAGAACGACCTGCGAGCAAAAAACGGAACTGTCGCGGGCGGAAAGAATTTTTGCTTTTTTCCTGTGCTGACTCATATCGCACTCTCCTGTTCCAACGCATCCGCGCCGGGCAAAGGCACGCCGTCAATAATATTTTTGCGGGGTATAGGTCCCGGCCGTCCGGCCCGCGGCCGCAAAGGTGGGGTCGTAGCGGACCCATCCGTTCAGATAAACTTCGTCCCAGGCGTGGTACCCATAGCTTGTATTCCCGATCACCAGCCGGGTCGGAATGTCCTGCGACCGGCACATGGCCGCCATCAGCGCCGCGTAGTCGAAGCAGATGCCCTTGCGCGCGGCGAGCGTCGCGTCGACGTTCGGCAGGTACCCGGCCGCGACGCTGTTCGCCTTCTGGGAATCATATTTGATGTTGGACGCTATGTAGCGGCTGATGGCGTCCACCTTCTGGCTGCTGCTGCCGGAATTCGCGCAGAGGCTCTGCGCCTCCCTGACCGCCGCGGACGAGCCGGAGTAATTCACATACTGGTTCGGGTACAGGTAGCAGCCCGCGCCGCCGACGGAAACGCTGATGGCGGTCGAGCAGAGTTCGGCGTACATGCTGCCGGAAAGGTTCTGCATGAAGCGGATCCGGTAGGAACCGCTTCCGCTCTGGAGCGGGAGCGTCTGGTAGGCCCCGTTTCCGGCGATGTCGTACTGATAATAAGAGGATCCTCCGTTATAATAGACCAGCACCTTCATTTTCGCGCTTCCGCTGTACCGGACCATGACGTAGCCCTGGGAGGAGTTGCTGTAATCGACCGCCGCGCCGTTCTGGGAGAAAACGCGGGTGCCGGACGCTTCCGGCATGCGGACGGGTTTGGGAGAGGACGGCGGAGGCGCCGCGCTGGGGGGCCGGGATTCGGAAAGGATGGAATTCCCGGCCGGCGACGAACCCGCCGGGGACGGAGCGGCCGACGAACTCCCCGCGCCGCCGGAAGAAATTTCCCCGTCCGGCCTGTTCGGCAGGCCCGGCGCGGAGCCGCCGGAAACGGCCCCGGAAGAAACCGTTTTCGTCCGGGCGGGCGGACCCGGCTTCGGTTCAAAGACGCGCGGGCCGGCCAGCGCGGCGGCGACAGCCAATAAAAGCAGCAGCGCAATTCTGATTCCGGTTTTTTTCATTGGCTTGCCCTTCACGGCAGACATCCCCTCATGTCACGGCTTCAAACGCATCGGTCTGGCTGATCAGTTTGACATTGTCAAATCCGTATAAGGAACGGAATTTCCGGGAGATCCTGTCGATCACCGTCGCCGCGTTCCCAAACTGATTGAACACCAGTAAAAGGATGTACTGCGTGGCGCTGTAAGCGGAAAAAACATCGTCCGCGCGCAGGCAGGAAAAAATGGCCTCCCGCAGCTTTCCGACCGGCACCCTCGCCTCCTCCGGCGCGAGGGCTCCGCCGTCCGGGGCCGTCAGCGTAAGCAGAATGACGCACATGGAAGAAGAGGGGTCGCGGTTGCGGACCCGCGCCCGCACCTGGCAGATCGACTTGAAAGTTCCGTACTCGCAGAAATAAGCCCCCTTTCTCCGGGAGGCTTCCCGCAGATCCGCTTTGATGCTTTCCAGCCGGACCCCATGGTGGTTGATGCCGTTCATCACCTGCCGGTACACCGGCGCCATGGATTTGGAAATATCGACGTCCAGCTCTTTGGAAAACATGGCGACGGCTTTGTTGTAATGGTCGAGCGCCTTGCGGGGCTGGCCGAGGCTGATATAGGCGTACATCAGCATTTTATGGATGTTTTCATCAAACCGCGTATGCTGCAGCGCCAGCTGGCAAACCGTGACGATTTTTTCGAACCGCTCCCCCGCGGCCAGCAGACTGCACCCCTTTAAAACGCACTCGCGGTAGACGGTTTCAAACCACGCGGACATGGAGACGGCCCATGCTTTTCCGGAAACCTGCGGAAGAAACTCGCCCCGGTACAGCTCTATGGCGCTGGCGCAGGCGCGGATGCGCTCCTCCTCGGGGACCGTCCTGTCATTGAGCAGCTTCCAGTCCCGCACGAGCCGTTCCGTATCGATGGAGCAGATGCAGGCGTTGTTCCAGCGGTATGTGCTGCCGACGAACTGGATGAACTCGAAATTCAAGCCGCCCGAAAGCTGCCGCAGAGATTCCCGCGCGCGGTAAACCAGGTTTTTCAGGGCGTTGATCGGGTTTTTGCATTCCTCTTCCTCCCACAGGGCTTCCGTCAGCGCGTCGACGGAAACGTCCTTCTTCCTGTTCGCGAGCAGGTACTGGATCAGCAGCCAGACGCGTTTTGAACGGCCCTGGAAGTCCGGCGGCCGGCGGCCGTCGATCGAAATCGAAAATTCACCCAGCAGCGTTACCGAAACGGCCGGGCGTTTTGCGTCAGGCACCATCGAGCATCACTTTCTCCGCACATCTTAATCAATCCGATTTTACTTTACCATAAATAACATTTTATGACAAGTATCCCTTTGTTAAATCATCTTCCTGAAACGACAAATGCCCCCGCCCGTGAGGATGCCCACGGGCAGAGGTCCATCTGTCGTCTTGTATTCGGATTTATTCGGATTTCCGTTTTGCAACCGCGAAAACCAAAAGCGAAGCGGCCGCGGCCGCGCAGACGAGGACGGGGAGCATCCGATCCTGGCCGGTCTTCGGCGGGGAGGAAAGCGGAACGTCCCCGTCCGGGACGTTTTCCCCCGAAGGCGCGTCCGAATCCCGCCGCGACGGCGTTCCGGAGGCAGGCCCGCTTTCGGAAGAAGATCCTCCGCCGGAAGAAGGCTCCGCCTTCGGGACGGACTCGTCCCCGATGCTTTCGGGCGGGGTGCTGGAGGCCGGGGTTCCGCCGCTGCCGCCCCCGCCGCCGTGGTTTCCCCCGCCGCCGTCATGGTCTCCCCCGCCGCCGTCGGAGGCGAGCTCAAACTGGAGCGCCCAGCCGATTTCCGCCTGCGCGGACTGGTATGTGTTCCCCATGCCTTTCGGCGCCGTCAGGACGGCGGAGATCTCGCCGGAAGTCGAATTTCCGTACACATAGCCGAGCCGGATCGGGGCGGTGATGATGTCGCCGGTCCCGGCGGCGGTTCCCGTTTTCCCGGAAGCGGGCCCTTGATACAGCGTCCGCTCTTTGGAATCGCCGTCCATTTTGAACGTGACCGTGAGCTGAAGGACGTCCAGCAGCCCGGCCGCCGCGTCGTCTTTCGGCTGCGCCCGGAAATACACGCCCATCTTCTTGCCGCTTTCGTTCCGGACGACGATCTTCTGCGGCTCCGTGCTTCCGCCCGGCATCAGTCCCCGGAACGTGTCCAGATTCTCCGCGCCCTCCACCCGGACCGTCCGGGTGAAGCCGTCGCCCGCATAGGCCACCGCCGCAACGGACCGCGGGGCGGACGGCGAAGCGGAGGAAGCGCCGGACGAAACGTCCGACGGGCCCTTGCCATCGTTCCAGCCGACGATCCTGCCTTTATCATCGCGCTCCGGCGTGAAGTGATCCGCCTGGATCGCCTCCGCGGCGACCACGATCCGGAAATCGCCCGCCGGATGGGACGGGCCGCCCCATTCCTTCGGGATCTCAACCGCGTCGAACAGCTTTGCGCTCGAACCCGCGCCGGAAGCGGAAGCCGCCTTCGGCAGGATTTTCTGGTAGTAATAATATCCGTCTTCGGAGCGCACCCAATCCCCGGAATCGATCTTCTTCAGCAGCGCGGCCCGGTCCGCTTCGCCAAGCTCCGCTCCCGACGAAGCCCCGCCTTCGACGACGCTGACCCGACAGCGGACATACGCGTCGCTTTCGCCCACGTTGGTGACCGTCGGATCCTTCGCGACAATGTCGCCGGGCAGGAACTCCACGCGGCGGGTGCCGCTGGTCAGGCCGTCGAACGCCGGCTCCGTCAGGGCGATCTCCACGTTCCCCATCGTGACGTCGTTGCGGACGGTTCCCTGATCGGTGAAGAAAGCCAGGGTGCTCCCCGCGGCAAGGGCGGCAGCCGTGACGGCCGCCGTGGCAATCAGCGCGATCTGTTTTTTCATGGCGATTCCTCCTCGAACGGGAACGTGATTTCAGACGCCGGGGGCGCGGGAGCCTCCCAACGCCGCGGGGTCAGGTATGTATTTGAAACGGCTTCCGTGGCACGGGGTCGGGCAAAGATTTTTTTAAAAATTCATTCGGCGGAATCGGAAGTAAGCGTGTCAATCAACTGTTGTTGAATGGTATTCGAATCCGTCAGGTTCTTTGACTGGATCAGAGCGCCTTGCAGTTGAATGTCAAAATCCTTCAAAGTATTCGAATCCACATCACTTTTAATCTGAACGTTACTGAACAGCGGATCCGTCGCGTCATCCGCTGCAAGTGCGGCGGGATTGCCATCGGATACCCACAAATAAACAGCGCTGCCCGTTCCAGTCTCGCCGTCGATCAGTTCCCATTTGGTCGAATCAATCGTTACAGAAGCATAATCAGTGAAATTATCCGGGAAAACGGCCTTGATCGCAACGTAAGCGGAAAGGTCGTCGCCATTGGTGTTCGTAGCAGAAGCCTGCGTGGTATTTTTCAGAGTTGGGTTCTTCGGGATTGTGTCGCCCGGGAGAATGTGCTTTGCTTGATTGATGCCCAACGTAGAGTCGCTGGGATCTTGAGCTTCCGTTTCGCCGAACTCAATGCCGTCCCACGCCGGTTCTTTCAATTCGCCGGTAATTCCATCGGTGCCCGTGGCCACATGAAATTCGTTCGTTATCGACTGTGTTTGGCTCGTGAAGTAAGCCAGCGTGGCGCCGATCGCGACGACCGCCGCGAGGGAGGCCGCCGTTACGCCGACAACCCATTTTTTCTTTTGCATGTTGAATCCTCCTAAATTAAATGATAAAAATTATGTGAAGGGCTTTTCAGCCCGGCCAACCGAATTCAGGAACCAACTTTTGACCAATTTCCGCCGCCGAACGACCTGCCCCAGGCGCTTTGCTCCGCCCCCGCGACGGTCTGGATCGAATCGGCGATCACCTGGATCTCCAGCTTCTTGTTTGGCGGAAGGCCGTACACCTCCACGCTTTTGAGAAGCTGCGCCGTGTTTTCCCCCGGCTTCAGGACTGCTTTGTAATAATAGAAGCCGTCGAGTTCAGAGGTCCACTTTTGGTCTGTGTCAAGCTCATAAAAAACGCGGATCCCGCCATCTGGAGAAGAGGTCGCCGATTCTTCCGGCCCCGTCAGCACCGTCACCGGGTCGCCGGTGCCGTTCCTGTCTGCGTCCCGGACGATCGGGACCAGCCGGACCCGCACATAGACCGGGACGGAGGATTCGTCGTGATTGACATTCGTGATCGAAACGGCTTTAGGGGCCGTATTGCCGCCGCTGGAAAGCGTATATGTTCTTCCGTTCTCCCCCGACGATCCCCCCGATTCGGAGACCGCGACATCCGTGACGCCCGGCTTGAAAGCATTTTCCTGCGCGTTGGTCTTTGCCGTGAAATACGCCAGCGTTGCGCCGAACGCCGCGGCGAACAGGATGACCGCCGCGCCGACCGGCAGAAATTTTTTCGGAAGCCTTTGGAACCGTTTCATCGGGATCCCTCCTTTCGCCGGCCGCCCTTCCCCTGCTTCATCAGCAGCCCGGGCAGGAACGTCAGAATCAGGATGCAGGCCAGCACAGTGGCGAAAACGATCCGGCCGCGCGGGGAAGCAAGGTAGGAAGCGGCGTACCCCAAGCCCGGAACGTCGAACACGGGTTTGCCGATCAGCCGGGAAAACGGGGTCGCGCCGCCGTCTTCGATTTGGTTCGCGTCCCCTTTGGTGTAGAAGCGCTGATTTTCGGAATCGATCCGGACCACCCGGTGCGTCACGACGGTTTTCCCGTCCGACTGGGTGAACGTGATCGGGTCGCCCACCCGGACTTCCCGCGGCGAAGCGGGGCGCACATACACCACGCTGCCGACCGGATAGACCGGCTCCATGCTGCCGCTGAGCACCACCATGAGCCGCCACCCGAGCAGCCGCGGGCCCGCGATCACGACGGCCGCCAGAACGAGGACGCAGACCCCGGCGCCCGAAATGATTTTGCCGATTTTTTTCCCCACGCTTTTCCGCCTTCCTCAATCCAATGTCGCTTTGCGCTTGCCGCGGAAAGCCTTCCTTCTTAATGTTGGATGGTGTTGACCGCGACGGTCGTGTCCCCGAACCAATGACGGTTGGTCAGATTGTTTGTCACGCTGACGGTCGCTTTGTTCTCCCCCTCGGAGCCGAAGTAGGAGGACGCGCCGGTCGGCGGCTCATCTGTGGAAATCTGCCGCCCGATGAAAACGACGCCGTCCTGATTTGTGCCGTCGGTATAGCCTGTAGCGTCGTTGTCGTTGACGGACTTCTGATCGTATCTCCACGCGGCGCTTCTTTCCTCGGTGATCCTGTAATAGCCTTTTTTCAGACCCTTGATGATTTTCTTCGTTCCGTCCTCATCGGCACCCGGCGTGATCACCTCGTAAAAGGTGTCTTGAACTTTGCCGCCCGGCGTGTCGCTCCGCGTGATCCTGAAAACGAACGACTGCCGCGGGTTCACCGGCGTGTCGCTGTCCGGGTCGTAGGCAGGGTACTGCTCGTTCATCACTTTTGTGAGGTCGAGCTCGCCCTTGACGACGGTGACATGGTAGATTCCTTCCGTCGTCAGAATATAATTCTCAGCCTGATCCCCGGCAATGTGCTGACCATACTCGTCGGTTGTATTTTCGTTGGATCCAGGCGTCGGTGTACCGCAGTCGTAGGTTGCTTTCAGAATATAGCGGGTATTGTCGTCCGGGGTCAGATTACTCGGGAACACTGTATTTGCCTCCGCAACAGGAGTTTCCTCGTCCGATTGATACCACTGGAACGTGACGTTCGGGTCGGTCCACGGTTTGCATGCTTCCGCCTTGTCGGTCGGGACTGTCTCGCCGCGGAAAATGGTGACGGAGGAATTTTTTGCACCAAAGACCGGTTTAACGTTGACCGTCGGCTGCGGAAATTCGGCAAACTGACCGTCCCCGTAGCTTACGCCCGAATTCGATGTGTTCGTCGGGACGTTGTTGCCGCCGATAAATTCCGGCTTTGCCTGCACGGTCAGATCCGTGTCCCACGACCAATCTTGTTTCTCTTCATCAGGCGTAAGGGTCCATGTAATGGTTGTGCCGTCGTCGTTCGCTCTAACGGTCGCACCTTTCCCCTCCAATCTCGCCTTTTCCCCTTCTGCCAGTTCGAAGCGGAAATCCAGCACGTCCGTCACGGTCACGGTTCCGGAAATGCCCGAAGCAATCTGCCCGAAAATATCGCCGAGGGAATCGGTGTCGCTCACGGTCAGATAGTGATCTTCGTCGGTGGCGACCCGCGTCATGTACTCGTCGATCTTAGTTTGATCGTCCGCGTCTCTGCCGGAAAACAGGCCGACGGTATAGACGGTTGCGCCGCAGCCGTCTCCGCTCGCGGGCGTGCCGGGATAATCATTGTCCCCTACCCCCTCGCCGACGCCATAACTGCTCCGGAAAACATTGTTTACCGATGATTGGGATTCTCCCCGCGCGGCTTTGAGGATTTGAGCCTCGTTGATGGCGGAAGCGGCCGCACGCTCGCCGCTTGGTTTATCAGAACCACCATTGCCTGCTCCGAATCCATACTCCCCCGGCTGGCCGTCCGTGAACATCACCACATAGCGGCTGCGGTCCGCCGTGCCATTATTGTCAGCCTTGAAAATCTGCCGCGCCTCATACAGGCCGAGATAGGAAATGGTGCCGCCTTCCGCTTCCAGACCTTGGATTGCGGTTCGGACGGTATTGGCGCCCCCCTCGTCGTCGTCCAGCGAAACAAGGCCGTCCGTGTCGTTCGTCACGGCTTTCGGATCGCCCTGCGAACTACCGTTCGTATTGTAATCGCTTGCAAAACTGACGACGGCGACGCGGCTGTCGGGCGAATTTTTTGCCAGGCTCGTTACAAAGTCTTTCGCGGCCTCTTTCAGGACGTCCAGTTTTGATTCATTTGTTTTGGTATAAAACTGATAGTAGTTATTTTGTCCCGTGCCGTTTGGTTGGAACTGAACATAATGCTTTTTCTGTTGTCTGTAGTAATACCACCCGTTTTTGTTGTGGGAAAGCTGCCAATAGACACCGTTCCCATCATTGTATATGTAATAAGTACCATTGTCGGATGAGGGGGGTTCCTCCGAAACCGGGGCGTAATAATCTTCCTTCATGCTGCCGGAACGGTCCAGCACCAGAATCACGTCGGACGGCTGGGCTTCCATCTGCGCCTGCGCCGCCACGCTGAGATCAATTTGATAGGTCCGCTGGTTCCAATTGAGCAGTTTGGCGGTCTTCTCAACAGTAAGGCCGCCGTCTTCCTCAGGCGCCGGAAGGTCCTCGATCGTCCCCTCAAACGGATCATGATGGCCCTCAAAGCCGCCATTTTCTAAGGAAGTCTTGAAGGAATCCACAATCAGCGTTCCTTCAAAATTGCCGCTCCCCGCCGTCGGCGTAAATTCAGCGTCCGGCGCGAGGACGGAGCCCTCGACGGAATTTACGTTGGTGACGGTTTCGGCTTCGCTGAGGTTCCAGAGAAGATGTTGTATTTTTTTCGAGTTCGCTAAGTTGTTTCCGCTCTTGCCGTAATTCACGCGGGGGAGCCGGACGTCCGCGCCGCTTACATTGATGATATCCGTGGAATCCGCCGGCGTTTTCAGCCAAACCGCGTCGTATGTATTCAAAGCCTCCGCGGAAATATTGAAGAAATTTGTGGAACCGTTTCCTGTCAATTGGAGTTCCTTGGAATCTGCTGATTTTGAAGCGGGTTCCGTACCATTTTGTTCCGCAAGATCCGCGATTTCCTCCGATGTCTCCTTCAGCTCATTGTGCAGCTCATCGAACGTAAACCCGGCTTTTTCCTTGAGATCCTCATCGTCCGTCCAGGTGTCCCAGCCTTTGTCAAACGTAAATCCGGAGACGACGGAAGCGGCCTGAACCTCCGCGGGCTGTTCCTCCTGTGTTTGGTCGTTCTCGTCCTGTTCCGCGTCCGCGCTCTCCGGGGCCTGTTTTTCGGAATCCTGCGCGCCGGCGGCCGCTTCCTTGTCCGCTTCCGGGGCCGCATCGCCCTCGGTCTGATCTTCCGCGTCCTGCGCTTCCTGAACCTGCGCTTCCCCGCCGGCCCGAGCCTGCCCGTTCAGCGCTTTGGGTTCCTCATCTCCGCTTTGGCTTTCCGCCGCCTTCTCGTTCAGGTCCGTTCCCTGGCTTTCGGGTTCCGGTTCGGAAGTGGAAACGGCTTCCGCGGAGACAAGCGCCTTTGTCTTGGCGCTTACCCCGTTGGAAAAGGAGGAACCGGTCGCATCTTTAGCCCCCCAGACCAGACTGTAGGGCTGTTCCGGACCGGCCGTAAAATGGCTCCCGAACGCAAAGCTGCTGACCGTAATCGCGCCCCCGATCGCGCTGGCTCCCCAAATATCGCTGCTCCTATTCTTAAAATCGCCGAAACAGACCAGATTGTAATCCTGTGCGGCGCCGAGAACCGAACTTGTTTGCGAATCGGATGCCGCCGCGAGAACATCCCCGGATTCTTTGGTATCCGCCAACACGGAGCCGGACCGGCCGAACACGCAGCCGGACAGCACGGCAAAGGCCAAAACGAAGGAAGCGGCCCGCTTCCGCACCACTTTCATCTTCATGAAAACCGCAGCTCCTTTGTTTTGGTCTCTTCAAAATCAGACGGCAAAAAGCGATTGCCCGCCAATCCTTTTCCAGCCGTTTTCCATTCGGATCGGTCTTTGATGTCCTTATTATATTCGCACCCGGTCACATGCCGGTCACAATCCGCGGTTTTCTCATGGTTCTTAACGTTTTTTCAGAAATTTTTTTTGCCTCCCTTTTTTTGTCCGATTCCGAAGATTGATCCGGCGGCGGAGTTACGGTATAATGGGTTCGGCGGCCGGAGGCGGCGGACGGAGCCTTCGCCACGCCCGCAGGATTTTGCCCGGCGGATTTTCCGCGCGGACGGCAGGGAGGAACCGCGGATGGACAAAAACAACCGGAAGGAAACCGGAAAGCGAAAAAAATTTTACAGGGCCGTTTCCCTCGCCGCCGCCGCGGCGTTCTTCCTCTGCGTCTGCTGGCTTGCATTCGAGTTTCTCGTGCAGCCGCGTCTGGAAGACCGCTCGCAGGACGAGCTCCGGGAGGCATACCGCTCCGGAATTTCCTCCGCGCCGTCCGGGGCGCCGGGTAAACCGGACCGGCTCGGCGCCCTGAAAAAAATCAGCCCCGACCTCGCCGGATGGATCACGGTCCCCCGCACGGGGATCGACCTTCCCGTCGTGCAGGCCGCCGCCTCCGCCCCGGAATTTTACCTGACGCACGATTACCGCGGGCAGGCCAGCTCCTACGGATGCGTTTTCGCGGGCTGCCGCGCGCCGGTCGGCGATTCGGATTCCAGAAGCGTGATCCTGTACGGTCACAGTCTTCTCTCCGGGCGGATGTTCACGCGGCTCAAGGATTACAAGTCGCTGGATTTTTACAAAACGTCCCCGCTGATCTTTTTCGACACGGGAAAGGGACCCGAAAAGTGGATCATTCTGTCCGTCTTTGTGACCAACACGCTTCCGGAGCAGGGCAAGCCGTTCGATTACACGAAAAGCCGCTTCGCCGGAGACGGCGATTACCTGAATTTCGTCTACCAGCTCCGCATCCGCTCCCTTTACAACACCGGCGTGAGCTTCAACGCGCGGGACCGGATCCTCCTGCTTTCCACATGCTCCTATGAGTTCAAGGATTTCCGCCAGGTCGTCGTCGCGCGCAGGGTGAGGGCCGGGGAAAACGTCTCCGGCGCGGCAGATCGTGCCGCGGGCAATCCCAAAGTCCTGTACCCGGACTGCTGGTACGAGAAATACGGCGGCAAAAAGCCGGACTGGCCCGCGACCTACGAGCAGGCCAAAAAAGAAAATCTGCTCTCCTGGCGGGAATAAAAAGAAAAGCCCGCCGAAAAAACGCAAAAGGGCCCGGCGAAAGCCGGGCCCTTTTGCAGCGAACCCGCCGCCCGGAATTCCGGGCGGCGGGTCCTTGCGGATATAAAAAGGAAAGAAGCAGAATTATTTGACACCCATCCAACGCGAAATAACCATGCGCTGCACTTCGCTGGTGCCTTCATAGATCTCGGTAATCTTGGCATCGCGCATCATGCGCTCGTACGGATAGTCGCGGGTGTACCCATACCCGCCGATCAGCTGCAGGCAACGACGGGTCACGTCGCTGGCGGTTTCGGCGGCATAGAGCTTTGCCATGGCGGCCAGATGAGCGTACGGCTCGCCGTCCTGCTTCGCCTGCGCCGCACGGTAGGTCAGCAAACGGGCTGCGTCGACATGCGTCTGCATGTTCGCCATTTCAAACTGGGTGTTCTGGAACTGGCTGATGCGTTTGCCGAACTGGATGCGCTGGGAAATATAGGGGATCGTCTGATCGATACAGCCCTGCGCAATGCCGGTGGCCTGCGCGGCGATGCCGATCCGGCCGCCGTCCAGCGTCGTCATGGCAACCTTAAAGCCCTTGTCCCGTTCGCCCAGCAGATTCTCCTTCGGGACCTTGCAGTCCTCGAAGATCAGCTCGCAGGTGTTGGAACCGCGGATGCCCATTTTCTTTTCATGGGACCCGATCCGGAAGCCCGGCATCCCCTTCTCAATAATAAACGAGGAAATGCCGTGGGTTCCCTTCTCTTTATCCGTCATCGCGAAAACGACATAAATCGTAGCATAATCCGCATTGGTGATGAAAACCTTGGACCCGTTGACGAGCCAATGGTCTCCCTTATCCTCAGCGATCGTGCGCTGCATGGCGGAGTCCGTGCCGGCGCCGGGTTCGGTCAGGGCGAAAGCGCCCAGCCTTTCGCCGGAGGTCAGCGCGGGCAGATACTGCCTCTTCTGCTTTTCCGTGCCATAGGTGAAAATCGGCCAGGTGCACAGAGAGGAATGCGCGGAAAACATCGTTCCGGTCGTCGCGCAATACTTGGAAAGCTCTTCGACGGCGGCAATGTAGGTCAGGTAGCTCAATCCGGCGCCGCCGACTTCTTCCGGATAGGACATGCCCATCATGCCCATCTCGGCCAGTTTGTGCCAGGTTTCCTCCGGGAAGCGTTCCTGCTCGTCAATCTCCGCGGCCAGCGGCGCGACAGATTTTACGCAGAAATCATGCAGCATCTTTATAATGTCTTGTTCTTCATCATTAAACTTAAAATCCATGATGAATTTCTCCTTTTCTCATCTGATACGGAATTTGCATGTATCAGCCCTTTGCTTTTTTAATTTCAGCGGTCAGAGCAGGTACGAGCTCAAAGAGGTTGCCCACAAAGCCGTAGTCCGCAACGCCGAAGATCGGGGCGTCGAAATCCTTGTTGATCGCCACGATCACGTCGGACGAACTCATTCCGGCCAAATGCTGGATCGCGCCGGAAATACCGCAGGCGATATACAGCTTCGGTGCAACGGTTTTCCCGGTCTGGCCGACCTGATGGGAGTGAGAAATCCACCCTTCGTCCACTGCGGCACGGGATGCGCCGACGGTACCGCCGAGCGCATCCGCCAGATCCTGGACCACCTTGAAGCCATCCGGGCCGCCGACCCCGCGGCCGCCGGAAACGATGATATCCGCGCCCTCAAGGTCGACCAGCTCGCCGGCGGCCTCGCGGATCGTCTTCAGCACCTTTGTGCGAATCTGGTCCGCAGGCACATGAAAATCTTCCTTGACGACCTCCGCCTTCGCTTCGCCGGGCTCCGGCTTCTTAAAGACGCCGGGCCGCACCGTACCAAGCTGCGGGCGGTGGTCCGGGCACATGATAACCGCCATGAGGTTGCCGCCGAACGCCGGACGGGTCCATACGATATTGCCCGTTTCGTCGTCGATGTCCAGCGCGGTGCAGTCGGCGGTCAAACCGGTGCCAAGGCGGGAGGACAGGCGCGGCCCCAGGTCGCGTCCGTTCGGGGTGGCGCCGATCAGCATGCTCGTCGGGCCGTATTTTTCAATCAGATGCGCCAACGCGGTCACATAAGCGTCGGTGGTGTAGCGCTGGAATTCTGCACCGTCCACCACAATCACCCGGTCTGCACCATGGGCGCTTGCTTCCTTCACGGACGCGTCCGTATGGAAGCCGACGACAACGGACACCAGCTTGCCGCCCTGTTTGTCGGCCAGGCGGCGGCCGGGATTCAACAATTCAATACCAATGTTTTGGGCGGTGCCATCCTCATTGGTTTCCAAAAAAACCCACAGGTCTTTGGACTTGGTTTCCATTTCCGATGCCTCTCTTTCAAATGACATGCGCTTTGCTCAGCAGCTCAAACAGCCTATGAGCGGACGCTTCGACGGTTTCTTCCTTGACCACAACGCCGGCCTGCTTACGCGGCGGCACAAACGTGCGCTTCACCTTCGTAGGCGAACCCTTCAACCCGGCACGCGTCAGGTCAATGCCAGTCAAATCCGCCGCAGTCAAAGCGGTGATCTGCGCTTTGCGCGCTGCCATCTTGCGTTTGATGGTGGGGAAACGGGGATCAAAGGAGGGCTTGGTAAAAGTAACCACGCACGGGAACTGCACGCCGATGACTTCATTTCCGTCCTCTGCCTCACGCAGCACATGCAGACCGTCGCTCGCCACTGCCGCTTCCAGTCCATAGGTAACCTGCGGGTAGTTCAGGTGCTCGGCAAGTTCTGGGCCAACCTGGGCCGTGTCGCCGTCTATCGCCTGTTTGCCGCAAAAGATTGCATCGAATTTGGCACCTTCCAGTTCCTCAACTTTTTTGATTGCCCTGCTTAGAATATAGCTGGTGGCCAGGGTATCAGAACCGCCAAACGCGCGATCCGTCGCCAAGTAGGCTTTGTCAGCCGCAATGGCCAGACACTCCCGCAGCGCCGCCTCCGCCTGTTTGGGCCCCATGGAGAGCACCACGATCCGCGTGTCTGGATCCTTGTCTTTGATACGGGCGGCCGCTTCCAGCGCATAACCGTCAAAAGGGTTAACAATGCTCGGCACGCCTTCACGCACCAAGGTGTTGGTAACCGGATCGATCTTAATCTCGTTTGTGTCCGGTACCTGCTTGACACATACCAGAATATTCATATCATTACTCCTTTAATAGACTTTTCTCCATCCCCTCACAGGCTTACGACCTTACCGGGGTTCAGGATCAGTTTCGGATCAAACGCTTTCTTGATTCCTTTCATCAGACCGATGTTCACCGGGCCGAGGGCCTCTTCCAGGAAATGGATCTTGCCGAAGCCGATGCCGTGCTCGCCGGAGATCTGGCCGCCGAACCCCTGCGCCTTCGCGTAAATCGCACTGAGGAACTCCTCGGTCTGCTTGTTAAATTTGTCCACCGGCATATCGTTGGAGCAGGTGTAAATATGCAGGTTGCCGTCGCCCGCATGGCCGAAGTATTTCACTCCAAACTCATATTTCCGTTTGATCTCGTCGACATACTCAACATACGGCGCAATCTTGCTGACCGGAACGACCACGTCGCACTCGTCCACCAGTTTGAACTGCTCGTTGATCCCGTCGAGGAACGAGGAACGCGCCGCCCAGATGTCCTTGAGCTTCGGCGCCGTATCGGCGACCAGAACATCCAGCGCGCCTTCTTCGACCAGCATCTCGGACGCTTTTTCCACGATCGAATCCAGTTCGTCCATCGAGTTGCCGTCAAACGTGATCAGCAGGTAGGCTCCGACATCCGTTCCGCCCAGTTTCTTCGGGAAGGTTTCTTTTCCAAGGTATTTCTCGGAAGTGACAAGAATTTCTTTCTCAAAGAACTCCAACGCCTGGGGCTGAAAATGATGCTGGAAGATCTTCGGCACGGTGGAGATGCAGGCATCCAGATTTTCGAACGGAGCCATCAGGCTGACCGTCGCCTGCGGAGCCGGAATGAGCTTGAGGGTGATTTCCGTGACGATGCCGAGCGTGCCCTCGGAACCGATGATCAGGTTCAGCAGGCTGTAGCCGGAGCTCGTCTTGGAAACCGTGGCGCCGAACTTGGTGACTTCGCCGTTCGGGAGCACCACCGTCATGGAGCGGACATACTCGCGGGTCGTGCCGTATTTCACCGCGCGCATGCCGCCGGCGTTAGTGGAAACGTTGCCGCCCAGGGTCGCCAGCTTTTCGCCCGGATCCGGCGGATACATGCAGCCGTGTTTCAAAGCGTCGTCGGCCAGCTGCTGCAGCAGAACGCCGGGCTGGACCGTAACCACGAAGTCTTCCAGGTCATAGGACAGGATCTTGTTCATTTTTGCCGTGCAGAGGACCACGCCGCCGTGGATCGGGGTGCAGCCGCCCACCAGGCCGGTGCCGGCGCCGCGGGTCGTGACCGGAATGTTGTGCTCGTAGCAGACCTTGACGATCCCCGCTACTTCTTCCGTGCTCGTGACATCAATCGAAACGTCAGGCATTTTCTTGCCGTAAACAGGCATTTCATCGTGCGAATAATCGGGGTTGATATCTTTGCCGGTCACGACTTTTCCGGGCGCGACTTTCTCGAGTTCAGCAATGATCTCCGGTGTGACAGCATTATAATTTGCCATGGTAAATCCTCCCTCAAAAATTAAAATATCTTATTTGTCGGAAAGCCATCGAACGAACTTATTCGCGTACCATAACGGAAATACCGTTCGGGATCACAACCAGATGAGCGTTTTCGCCCTTGATGCGGCGGGCCTCCTTCAGCGCGGTGTCGACATCCGGCGCCCAAGCCATCTTCATGTCTTCAATCGTCTTCCGCTGCGCGGGATCCGTGACATAGATGACATGGAACTTGTTCAGCACGCGGCAGAGGATCTGAATTTCCCACTGGTCCGGCTTCGTCTGGTCCTGGGGCGTGGCAAGGATGTCTTTCGCCAGCTGCTGCGTGGAAACGCAGTCCTTGAGCGAATTGTAAAATCCTTCCCCGCCGTGGCCGTCGCCGCAGGAGCTGACCATGATGAGCACGCCTCCCGGCGCCGCTGCGGCTTCCGCCGCGGTCAGGCCCTTAACGCTCTGATAGATGTTCTGGTCCAGCGGGTAACCGCCGTTGCTGGAAATGACGATATCGCCGCGCTTTTTCGGCTGAACCTGGCAGTATTTCAACAGCAGATCGCAGCCCTGGCGGTGAGCCGTAACCGGATTGCCGGCAAAGGCCGCCACAACCTTTTTGTCTTCGTCGATCACGACGTTCACGATGTAAGCGAGTTTTGCGAGCTTTGCTGCGGCAAGCATATCCTTATGAAGCGGGTTGCCGTCCAGCACCCCTGTGCGCGCATAGGGGGAATCGATGAATTTAGAGCAATGGTTGCCCAGGACGGTCACCTGATCGCTGATGCCCGGCAGGATGCTCTTGCGCCCGCCGGAGAAGCCGGCGAAGAAATGCGGCTCGATGAACCCTTCCGCGACAAGCAGATCCGCTTCGACCGCAACCTTGTCAAGCACGCATTTCGCTCCCGACGGAAGCACGCCGACCTGCACGTTGCTCGACGAATCGCGGCTGTTATGTATCACGATCTTCTCGTGGTCCACAATGTCCTGTCCCAGCTTTCCCGCCAGTTCTTCCTTCGTGGTCGGGCGGTGGTAGCCGGTGGCGACCAAAAACGTGATTTGGATGTCGGGATTCCCCTTCCGGAGTTCGTCCAGCATGAACGGGATGATATGTTTGCTCGGCACCGGGCGCGTGTGGTCGCTGACGATGATGGTACAGGTCTTTTTGCCAACGGCTAATTCCCGCAGCGTGGGAGAATCGATCGGGTGGGCCATCGCGGCCTTGACCAATCCGTCCTCCGTATCGGTGGCCTTGAGTTCTCCAACATGGGATTCCAGGATTTCTGCCCCGCTGAGATCCGCATGCAGCGGCATTCCGGATTTGCCAAAGGGAATGGTAAGTGACATGAAAAAGTGCCCCCTTTTCATAAGGTTATTGTGTTTGTTTTGTTCCCTATTACCAGACATACCGAAGAAAACCGATGGAAACCGATGGAAATTGCTTCAGATTGGCTGTTCCACTTACACCTGTATATTATCCTACCACTTTTTTTCCCAAATTCAATGCCCAACGGACGAATTCTACTTTTCGAATAAAATTGCACCGTTAAATTCGTAATATATACCAAAATAATATTGTTCGCAAAGATATATATGGACTTTATGCCTATGCGGGTTTATAATGAGAACCGATGGAAATTGCTTGCAAGTGCATGGATGGATGGTTGCACAGCGAATCGCAGACGGGCCTGAAGTCCGCCGCCGTTGCTGTACATTCCACAAACCGCCGGGTCGTTGATCGCTCATACACATACATAAGGAATAACAAAAACAGTAGAACGTAGAACCCAGATTAAGCAAGCTGCGGCCGTCTGGTGTCGTCATCCAAAAAATGCGGTTTCTGAATCGAGGGAAAGGGCGGCCGCTCAAATTACATTAGGGGAGGTTCTGATTCTTATGCTTCAGTCCGTTGTGGCTTTGGTACCAATCCTGTGGCTGATTATTGCGCTCACATGGTTGAAAATGCCCGGTCACTGGGCATGCGTCAGCGCTTTAGTCATCGCCGCCGTCCTCGCGCTGACGATGTGGCAGATGCCGGGAGTAGACTGCGCAACGTCAGCCCTGGAAGGTTTCGCCAGCGCTTTGTGGCCGATTATCCTGGTCATCATTGCCGCCATCTTCACCTACAACCTGTCCGTGAAGACCGGCGGGATGGATGTCATCAAGGAGATGCTCACGAACGTTTCCGCCGATAAGCGCGTCATCATCCTGCTGATCGGCTGGTGCTTCGCCGGTTTCCTCGAAGGGATGGCCGGCTTCGGCACGGCGATTGCCATTCCTGCCAGCATGATGGTCGGGATGGGCTGGAACCCGATCGTGGCATGCGTCACCTGCATGATCTCCAACGCATTCCCGACGGCTTTCGGTTCCATCGGTATTCCTACCGTTACTCTGCAGACCGTCACCGGATTGGAATCCATACCGCTGGCCTTTACGACGGTGTTCCAGATGGTGCCGTTTATGATCCTTGTCCCGTTCCTGATGATCATGGCCGGCGCGGGCGGCCCGAAAGCCCTGAAGGGCGTTGTGGGCATCACGCTGGTGGCCGGCGTATCGTTCGTCGTGCCGGAACTGCTCGTTTCCTATTTCCTCGGCCCTGAACTGCCGGTCATCGTGGGTTGCGTCGTTTCGCTGCTCTGCACGATCCTGATGGCCCGGGCCCGCAAGAACAAACCGGTTCCTGCCGAATACGACATGAGCGGCGGCGCCGCCGTTGCTTCCGGTCCTTCCGGCGGTCCTTCCGGCGCTTCTCCAGAAGCGGAACAGAACGCGCAGAAGATGACTCCGTTCGTTGCCTGGCTGCCGTTCATCCTCATCTTCGCCTTCCTGCTTCTGACCTCCAATCTGGTCCCGCCGATCAACCACGCCCTTGGCGTTTTCAAAACTTCGGCTAAGATCAGCACGTCCCCCAACGCCGTAAAAGCGTCCTTCAGTTGGGTGAACACGCCCGGCGTATGGATCTTTATCGCCGCGATCATCGGCGGTATCGTCCAGAAGGCCGGGAGCTCGGTGATGGGCAAGGCTTTTACGGGCACCCTCAAACAGATGTCCAAAACCATCATCACGATCCTCGCCGTACTTGCACTTGCCAAGATTATGACATACTCCGGCATGATCGCCGACATGGCGAACCTGTTCGTAACGCTGACGGGTAGCTTCTATCCGTTCGTGGCGCCGATCATCGCCGCCATCGGTGCGTTCGTGACCGGAAGCGGCACCAACACCGAGGTGCTTCTGGGCACCCTGCAGACGGCTGCCGCAAAGCAGATCGGCGTTTCCCCGTACTGGCTCGCCGGTGCGAACTCCGTCGGCGCGGGCATCGGGAAGATCATGTCTCCCCAGTGCGTCGCCACCGCGGTCGCGGCCGTCGGCCTGTCCGGTCAGGACAGCAACGTGATGCGCGCCATTGCAAAATGGTGCCTGATCCTGCTTGTGATCGCCTGCCTGCTGATTGGCCTGTTTGTTCCCATTACTCCCTTCTAAGCGGAAGTTCTTGCGCGGAAGAGTGTTTTCCATACGCGGTTCATTTGATTCCTGAATGAGAGAAGCCCTCTTTTCGCTGATTCGATTCGGCGGAGAGAGGGCTCTTTTGTTCGATCGACTGATTTTTGACGGGTTCGGTTCAAAAATTAAAAAAAAGAAATTTCATCCTTCCGCAGCGGAATCGTCCGAAACGATTTCCGAAAGGTACCAGGAATAAGGACAAAAGGTGTGGAAACTCTAAGAAACGGACAAAAAAAAGCGTTTACGTTTTCGATTCTGTTTGCGTTTGCCGCTTCAATTGTCCCGCCGCTGGACTGCTATTGGCTTTTCAGCGGCGTTTTTTTGTCAGAATGTCATTTGCTCCGCCTCGGTATCTTCCGGCGCGGGCATTGCGCCGGAGGACGGAATGTTTTTGCGGTAGCGGTTCGGCTTCTTCAGCATCCCTTCGACATACGGTTTCACCCGAAGCAGACGGGCTCCCCGGCGGAACGTCATCACGGCGACGCCCTGGGTTGTCCGGGTGGCCTTGCTCTGCACCGCTCCGGAATGCAGCAGCAACAGCCGCCCCTGGGAGGAAACGAGCAGGAACTCCCGGTCCTCCTCAAGCTGCGCGCAGGCAACCAGCGGCGATTTGTCGCTGCAGGCGCCGACCAGCCTGCGGCGGTTCGTTTTCGTTTCGTAAGAGGAAAGCTCCACTTTCGCCGCCTTCCCATTTTCAAAGAAAAACAGCATTTCGCCGCCGTAATCCTTCGTCACGGCGAGAAAAACGGGCGTTTCCCCTTCCTCCATGCCGAGCCGCGCCGGCAGGTACTCGCCGAGCACGCTTGCCTTCGTGTCCGGAAAATCGGAGGCCCGGGTCTTGTAGACGGCGCAGCGGTCGGTAAAGAACAGGAGATCCGCGGAGTTGACGCTTTCGATCTGCTGGCGGATTTCGTCCCCTTCCTTCAGCTTCTGCTCGCCGCTCATCCGAAGCGAATTCGGCGTGATCTTTTTGAAATAGCCGTCCTTGGTCAGGAACAGGTTGACCGGATAGTCGGGGACGTCCTCCGTCTCGTCGTATTCCCTGATCTCGCCGGGATAAACGATCTCCGTGCGCCGCGGTCTGCCGTATTTCGAAGCCACCTCGCCGAGCTCCGAGACGATGATCCCGCGGATCTCCGCGTCGCTGCCGAGGATCTTCCGAAGCCGGCCGATCTCCTTCCGGAGCTGCTCCGTTTCCTCGGTGCGCTTCAGAATATATTCGCGGTTCAGGTGGCGGAGCTTGATCTCCGCCACATATTCGGCCTGGATCTGGTCGATGCCGAAACCGATCATCAGGTTCGGCACCACCTCGGACTCCGCCTCCGTCGAGCGGACGATGGCGACCGCCTTGTCGATATCGAGCAGGATCGCGCGCAGGCCCTCGAGCAGATGCAGCTTGTCCTGCTTCTTTTGCAGGTCGAACCGCGTTCTGCGGCGGACGCAGTCCATGCGGAACGCGGTCCACTCGTCCAAAAGTTCCCGGACGCCGAGCACGCGCGGCACGCCCCGGACCAGCACGTTGAAATTGCACGCAAAGCCGTCCTCGAGCGGCGTCATTTTGAACAGCCGAAGCATCAGTCTGTCCGGGTCGGCGCCGCGCTTGCAGTCGATCGTGATTTTCAGCCCGTCCAGGCCGGTTTCGTCCCGGATATCGGAAATCTCCTTGATTTTTCCCTGTTTGACCAGATCGACGACCTTCTCAATGATCGCCTCGACCGTCGTGGCCGGGGGAATCTCAGTGATGTCGATGCAGTTTGCCTTCGGGTCGTACCGGTACCGCGCGCGGATCCGCATGGAGCCGCGCCCCGTTTCATAGATTTTTCTCAGGGTGTTCCGATCGTAAAGCAGCAGCCCGCCGCCGGGAAAATCCGGGGCAAGCAGCGTCGAAAAAAGATCGTGGTCCCGGTTCCCGATCAACGCGGCGGCCGTCTTGCAGACCTCCGCGAGGTTGAACGGGCAGATGGAGCTCGCCATGCCGACCGCGATGCCGGTGTTCGCGTTGACGAGCACCGACGGGAATGTCGACGGCAGCAGCAGCGGCTCCTTCATGGTATTGTCGTAATTGTCGACGAAATCGACGGTGTCCTTGTCGATGTCGCGGAACAGTTCCTCGCAGATGTTGTCCAGCCGCGCTTCCGTGTACCGGGAAGCCGCGCAGGCCATGTCGCGCGAATAGAATTTGCCGAAGTTTCCCTTCGAATCCACATAGGGGTGGAGCAGCGCCTCGTAGCCGCGGCTCAGGCGCACCATCGTGTCGTAGATGGCGGCGTCGCCGTGGGGGTTCAGGCGCATGGTCTGCCCGACGATATTGGCGCTCTTGGTCCGCGCGGATCCGAGCAGCCCCATTTGGTACATGGTGAACAGCAGCCTCCTGTGGGAGGGCTTGAAGCCGTCGATTTCCGGAATCGCGCGGGACAGGATCACGCTCATCGCGTAGGGCATGTAATTCTTTTCCAGCGTGTCCGTAATCCGCTGCTCCGCCACCTCTCCGGCGCCCTCGATCACGCCGTGCGCGCCTTGGGGACGGGGAGGCTCCTTTCTCTTTTTTGGCATGGGTCTTGCCGCACCACCGTTCGTTTCTTTTTCTTTCGTGCCGTCGTCAGCTCAGGTCGGTCGTGTCGATGTACTGATGCCCGTTTTGGGCGATAAAAGCCTTTCGGCCGTCCAGATTGTCGCCGAGCAGCAGGTCGAACATCCGGCTTGTCTGCTCCGCGTCGTCGGGAAGCACCCGGATCAGGCGGCGGGTCGCCGGATTCATCGTCGTCAGGTTCATCATATCCGGCTCGTTTTCCCCCAGCCCCTTCGAGCGCTGGACCGTCATTTTCTTTCCGTTCAGCTTCGCGCAAAATTTCTCCTTCTCGCGTTCGGTGAACGCAAAATAGGTTTCGTCCTTCGTGCGGATCTCGTAAAGCGGGGACTCCGCGATGAACACCCGGCCTTCCTCGATCAGCGCCGGGGTCAGCCGGTACAGCATCGTCAGCAGCAGCGTGCGGATCTGGTACCCGTCCACGTCCGCGTCGGTGCACAGGATGATCTTGTTCCAGCGCAGGAGCTTCAGATCGAACGAGGAAAGCTGCCGGTTCGCCTTCGATTTCACCTGCACCCCGCAGCCGAGGACTTTGATCAGGTCCGTGATGATCTCGCTTTTAAAAATGCGGTCGTAATCGGCCTTGAGGCAGTTCAGGATCTTGCCGCGGATCGGCATGATCGCCTGAAAATTCGGGTCGCGCGCCTGCTTGCACGCGCCGAGCGCGGAGTCGCCTTCCACAATGAAGATCTCCCGCTCCTTCGGGTCCCGGCTGCGGCAGTCCACGAATTTCGCGACCCGGTTCGTCAGGTCGAGGCTGCTCGTCAGCTTCTTTTTAAGGCTCCGCCTGGTCTTTTCCGCATCCTCCCGGCTGCGCTTGTTGATGAGCACCTGCGCGGCGATCTTTTCGGCATCCGACGGATTTTCGATGAAATAGACCTCGAGCTGATGCCGGAGCATCTCGGTCATCGCTTCCTGGATGCCCTTGTTCGTAATCGCCTTTTTCGTCTGGTTTTCATAGGACGTTCGGTTCGAAAACGAAGAGATAATCAGAATCAGACAGTCCTCGACGTCCGCAAACGTGATTCTGCTTTCGCTCTTGTTGTATTTGTTCGTCTGCTTCAGATAGGAATCGATCTGGTAGACGAACGCGTTGCGCGCGGCCTTGTCCGGCGAGCCGCCGTGTTCGAGCCAGCTCGAGTTGTGGTAGTATTCGATTCTCGGGTTCCGGTTCGAAAACGCGACGGCCGCGTTGATCTTCACCCTGTATTCGGGCTTGTCCGCCCGGTCGCGGACCATCCGCTCCGCCTGCCAGAACTGGACCGGCGTCAGCGCGTCGTCCCCCGCGATCTCCGCCGCATAATCCGCGATGCCGTTCCGGTACAGGAACGTCTCCGTCTCAAAGCCGGAGCCGGTCTCGCTGCGGAACAGGAACGTGACGCCCTCGTTGACGATGGCCTGCCGCTTCAGCGTGTCGCGGTAATAGTCCGCGGGGATGTCGATGTCCGTAAAGACGTCCCGGTCCGGCTTCCAGCGGAACCGGGAACCGGTGTCCTTCCCCTTGTACGGTTCCTTATGGAGCCCGCCGATGTTTTCGCCGCGTTCGAAATGGAGCGTATAGCGGTACCCGTCGCGGCGGATCTCCGCGTCCATATATTCGGAGGCGTACTGCGTGGAGCAGAGGCCCAGGCCGTTGAGGCCGAGCGAATACTCGTAGCTTTCGTCCGCGCTGTTGTTGTATTTTCCGCCCGCGTAAAGCTCGCAGAACGCGAGTTCCCAGTTGTAGCGTTTTTCCTTCGGGTTGTAGTCCACCGGGCAGCCGCGCCCGTGGTCCTCGACTTCCACCGAGCCGTCCCGGAAACGGGTCACGGCGATTTCCCGGCCGTAGCCTTCGCGCGCCTCGTCGATCGCGTTGGACAGGATCTCGAAGACCGAATGCTCGCAGCCCTCCACCCCGTCCGAACCGAAGATGACCGCCGGGCGTTTGCGGACGCGGTCGGCCCCTTTGAGGGCGGAGATGCTCTCGTTGCCGTAAACCTGTTTTCCTGCCATCTGGATGCCCCCTGGAATTTCTGAAAATACCGCCGAAGTGTTTTCGCGGCGGCGGCGAACGGCGCCGCGTCTGAAAGACAGCCGAAAGAGGAGGAAATGCGGCGACATCTCCCCCTTTTTGAAAATCCGATTCGGTTTTCAGCCGGCCTCCCCGACCATCCGGCCGGGGGCGCTTTGATCCGCTCCGCTGTTCTGCGGAGGGGTCGGTTCCGGAGCTCCCTTCATCATGTCGGCGAACTCCTCGCCGCTCATCTTTTCATTGTCGAACAGATATTTGGCGACCTTGTGCAGCTGATCCATATGCGCCTTGAGGATGCCCTCCGTTCTGGAGTAGGCCTCGGTCATCAGGCGCTTGATCTCCCGGTCGATCGCGGAGGACGTGGCTTCCGAATAGTCGCGGATGTGCCCCATGTCGCGCCCGAGGAACGGCTCGCCCTGGTCCTGCCCGTAGGTGATCGGGCCGAGTTCTTCGGACATGCCGTACTTCGTCACCATGCTGCGCGCGAGCTTCGTGGCGCGCTCGATGTCGTTTGAAGCGCCGGTCGAAATATCGTCGAGCGTCAGCGCTTCCGACACGCGGCCGCCGAGCATCACGACGAGGTCCTCCTCCATCTCCTTGCGGGAACGGTAGGCGCGGTCCTCCGTCGGGATCTGCATCGTGTAGCCGCCGGCCATGCCGCGCGGAATGATCGAAATCTGATGCACGGGATCCTGCGTCGGGCAGTAATAGGTCGTGACCGCATGGCCGGCCTCGTGATACGCCGTGATCGTCTTTTCCTTGTTCGTCATCACATGGCTCTTCTTCTCGGTGCCGACCACGACTTTGATCGTGGCCTCCTCAATCTCGTTCATCGTGATGGCCTTCAGGCTCCGCCGCGCCGCGAGCAGCGCGGATTCGTTCAGAAGATTTTCGAGGTCCGCGCCGGTAAAGCCGGCGGTCGACTTCGCGATGGTCCTCAGGTCCACGTCGGGCGCGATCGGCTTGCCGCGCGCGTGCACCTTGAGGATCTCCTCGCGGCCGCGGATGTCCGGGTACCCGACCATGATCTGGCGGTCGAAGCGCCCCGGGCGCATCAGCGCCGGGTCGAGGATATCCGGGCGGTTGGTCGCCGCGATCATGATGACGCCCTCGTTCGCGCCGAAGCCGTCCATCTCGACGAGCAGCTGGTTCAAAGTCTGCTCGCGCTCGTCGTGCCCGCCGCCAAGCCCGGCGCCGCGCTGGCGCCCGACGGCGTCGATCTCGTCGATGAAGATGATGCAGGGCGAATTTTTCTTTGCCTGGTCAAACAGGTCGCGGACGCGGGACGCGCCCACGCCGACGAACATTTCGACAAAATCCGAGCCGGAGATCGAGAAAAACGGCACGCCCGCCTCCCCGGCGACCGCCCGGGCCAGCAGCGTCTTGCCGGTGCCCGGAGGGCCGACGAGCAGGACGCCCTTCGGGATCCTCGCGCCGAGTTCGTTATACTTGCGCGGGTTCTTGAGGAACTCGACGATTTCGCGCAGTTCCTCCTTCTCCTCGTCCGCCCCGGCCACGTCCGCAAACGTGGTCTTGCGCTTTTCGTCCGCCATCTGTTTGATTTTCGCCTTGCCGAAGTTGATCTGCTTGCCGGCATCCCCCATCGAGGTATTCAGGCGCTTCATCATGAACCACCAGAACAGCAGCATCACGGCGAGCGTCAGCAGCATCGGCAGCAGGCTGGAAAGCCAGCTTGTCTCCGCGGGCTTTTTCCAGTTGAACTCCATGCGCGCGTTCGGGTGGCCCCTGTTGTACTGCCTTACATAGGGTTCGATATCGTCGAGCAGCAGCCCGGCGTTCGGCGCCACATAGGAAATCTGGCTGCCGTCGTTCAGTTTGATGATCATTTCGCCGCTGCCGAGGTCGATGGAATAGTTCGTCACCTTCTGGTCCTCGAAATAATAGAGGATCTCGGAATAATTGTAGGTTTTATCCGTGCGGTTATTCAAAACCATCGCGAGCAGGATCAGCAGCAGAATCGGGATGCCGAGGAACATTGCAATGCTCTTTGCGGTTTTTCTGTTGTCCAAAAACGTTTCACTCCTTATATGAACCGGCCTCCGCTTTGGCGGGTCAGCCTTCGTACACCTCCGGTTTCAAAATGCCTACAAACGGAAGGTTTCTGTATTTTTCATCATAATCGAGGCCGTACCCGACAATAAATTCATCCGGAACAACCGTGCCCACATAATCCGCCTGAATATCGACGGTCCTGCGGTCCGGTTTGTCGAACAGCGTGCAGAGCCGGATACTCTTCGGTTCGCGCGCCTGAAGCAGTCCCAGTATGTAGCTCAGGGTAAGGCCGCTGTCCAGAATATCCTCCACGACCAGAACGTCGTATCCCTTGAGGTTGATGTCGAGGTCCTTGATGATTTTGACGACCCCGGAAGTCTTGGTTCCGGAGCCGTAACTGGACACCGCCATGAAATCTATACTGCACGGGATGGTGATGGAACGCATCAGGTCCGACATGAAAACGACGGAACCTTTCAGAACGCTGACCATCAAAAGGTTTTTGCCCCGGTAATCCTCGCTGATTTTTTTCCCCATCGAACGGACGAGGCCGCTCAGGTATTCTTCGCTGTACAGGATGTCCTTGATATCGTCGGTCAACCGATGCACTGGTTTCAGCTCTCCCTCATGATAATTTCGGCGGCTTCCGGGGTTTCCTCCGTCGCGGCGGCCTCCTCGGACGCGCCGATCCCTTCGATCCAAACGATTCGCCCCCCGCATTCGAGCAGCGCGATCCGGTCGCGCCGGAACGGGGGGATCTTTTGTTCGTTGAACAGCTTTTTGAGCGTTTTCGTGATCCCGCGGCCCCTGGGACGGAAACGGTCGCCGGGCCGCCGGCTTCTCACGACACCATTCGTATTTAGTATTGTAGCATAGTTGATCCGATTATTAAACAACAAATCATTAATTTTGTCCGGATTTTTTATTTTGGAAGAAATCGGCCGGACGATCAGCGAGCGGCCGTCCGGAAGGCGCGTTTCCGGCAGGCGGAGCGGAACGCCCCACGGATCCGCCCTTTCGTTTTCCCGAAGGATAAAAAAAGTATTGCCGGCGACGGCGCATTGTATTCCTCCGGCGGCCGTGACGCCGCCCTTTCCGGAGCGGATCAGGTCCAGGACTTCCCGGACCCGGCCGCAGTCCATCGGGGCGGGCGTTTCCCGGCCGACGGCGATCCTCACGGCGCGGGACAGCACGGCCGGCGGCAGCGCCCGCAGCGCCCGGACGGAATATCCTCCGTCCGGCAGGGCCGCTCTTTGCAGCCTGTCCCGCGCGAGGGCCGAAAAATACGCCTCGTCCTCCCGCAGCAGCAGGGCCGTCCGGCCGACCGCCCGTTCAAAGGCCGGGTTGATGCCCCTCAGAACCGGAAGCACGGTGTGGCGGATACGGTTGCGCGCATACGCGTCGGACCGGTTCGTGCTGTCCGTCACGAACGAAAGGTCCCGGCACCGGCAGTATTCCTCCACCTCTCCGCGCGTGATGCGGATCAGCGGCCTCACGACGCGGCCGCGGACCGGCGGAATGCCGGAAAGTCCCTGCGGCCCCGCGCCGCGCGCGAGGTTCAAAAGGACCGTTTCGGCGCTGTCCGTCAGGGTGTGCGCCGTCGCGATGCGCCCGTTTTTCCCGCACAGGCTTCGGAAAAAAGAATAGCGGACCTGCCGCCCGCATTCTTCCAGTCCCTGCGACTTTTCCTTCGCCAGCGCGCGCACGTCCGCACGCAGGACCCGGAACCGGACCCCGCGCTCCCGGCACCACCGCCGGCAGAATTCCTCGTCCCGGTCCGATTCCTTTCCGCGCAGGCCGTGGTTGACGTGCGCGGCCGTCAGGTCCAGCCCGTGCTCCCGCGCGTATCCGAGCAGGAAATGGAGGAGGACCGTCGAATCGGCCCCGCCGGAAAATCCGGCCACCACCGCGCAGCCTTCCGGGAGCATCCGTTCCTCCCGGACGGCCGCCTCGATTTTCCGCTCGATTGCCGCGGCCCGGTCATTCATGACGGACGACCTCTTGCGCGGTGAAGCGCATGTATTCGCCCTGCCAGTGCAGCGGAATGGTCTTCGTTTCCCCGTGGCGGTTTTTCGCGATGATGCACTCGCTCTGGTTGCGGTCCTCCTCTTCGGAAGGGGTGCCGGCATCCTGATAATAGTCGTCGCGGTAGAGGAACAGGACGATGTCCGCGTCCTGTTCGATGGAACCGGAATCGCGCAGGTCGGAAAGCACCGGCCGGTGATTCGTTCTCTTTTCGCTGTCGCGGGCGAGCTGGGAAAGCGTGAGCACCGGCACGTTCAGCTCCTTCGCCATGATTTTGAGGTTCCTCGTGATCTGGGAAATCTCCTGCACGCGGTTGTCGATGCGCGTCGCCGCCGTCATGAGCTGAAGGTAGTCGATGACGACCAGATCCACGTCGCGCAGGCGGCGCAGCTTCGCCTTGATCTCCGGCACCGTGATGGTGGGGTTGTCGTCGAAATACATCTGCGTCTTGGAAAGGACATCCCCCGCTTCGATCAGGCGGACCCACTCGTCCTCGCTCAGCTTTCCGGTGCGCAGCTTTGTCCCTTCCACCAGCGCCTCCGTGGACAGCAGGCGGGAAACGAGCTGCTCCTTGCTCATCTCGAGCGAAAAAAACGCGACGCGCTTTTTCGCCCTGACCGCCGCGTTGCGCGCGATGTTGAGCGCGAAGCTCGTCTTGCCCATGCCGGGGCGCGCGCCGAGCAGGATGAAATCGGAGCGGTTCAGCCCCGTGATGGTCTCGTCCAGTTCCCGGATGCCGGTCGGCACGCCCCGGTACTGGTCGGCATCCGGCGAATTGAGCCGGTCGAGCCGGTCGAACTCGGCGACGATGATCTCGTCGACGCGCTGCAGACCCTGCATATTTTTTCCGCGCCGGATGTCAAAAATACGCTGTTCGGCGCTGTCGAGCAGCGTCGCGGAATCCGCCGCGCCGGAGGAGGCCTCCTCGACAATGTCGCGCGCGGTCGTGATCAGCATGCGGACGTCGTATTTGTCCCTCACGATGCGCGCGTAGGTTTCCACGTTCGAAATCGACGGGACGAGCTGCGCGAGCTGAAGCAGGTAGGTCTTCCCGCCGTTTTCGTCGAAGCCCTCTGTCTGCCGGAGGCGTTCCAGCAGCGTGACGAAGTCGACCGGCTTCCCCTGCGTGAACATCTCCAGCATCGCCGAATAGATCAGGCTGTTGTTCGTCTGGTAAAAATAATCCGCGCGGGGCAGGATTTCCGCGACGCGGTCCAGGCAGGAAGGGTCGAGCAGGACCGCCCCGAGCACGGACTGCTCCGCCTCCGGGCTGAACGGCAGGTTCAGTCCCATATATCCGCCGGTTGCCGCCGGTTCCATGCAGGAAACGCCCCTTTCGCCGGACCCGAAGGTCCGCTTATTGCTGCTGCTCCCCAACCATCACATAGATCTTCGCGGAAACGCCCGCGTACAGCTTCACTTCGCAGGCATAAGTGCCGTAGGCGCGGATGTCGCCGTCCAGCACGATCTTCCGTTTGTCGACATCCACATGGAAACTCTTTTTCAGCTCCTCCGCAATTTCCTTTGCGGTCACGGCGCCGAACAGCCGGCCGCCCTGACCGGCCTTCGCAAACAGGCGGACGGTCTTGCCGCCGATCGAAGCGGCGGCGGCGCGGGCTTCCTCCGTTTCCCTGCGGATGCGCCATGCCTTCGCCTCCCGGGCGCTTTTCAGCTCGTTCATCACCTGGGCGTTCGCCTCTTTGGCAAGGCCCCGCGGCAGGAGGAAATTCCTCGCGTAGCCGTCGCTGACCTCAACGAGATCCCCTTTTTTGCCGCTGCCCTTCACGTCCTGAAGCAATACTACTTTCATCGGATACCTCCTGTTATGATGGATGATTTGACGGCCGGGCCGTTTCTTTTTCGAACTTCCGGATGGCCTCGATCAGCCGTCCGCGCGCCTCGGCGACCGTCACCCCGGAAAGCTGAGCGCCCGCCATGGTCAGGTGGCCTCCCCCGCCCAGCGTCTCCATGATGAGCTGGACGTTGACGTCGCCGAGCGAACGCGCCGAAACGTTGACGGTGTCGCCCGCCGGGAACAGCACGAACGAAGCCTCCACCCCCTGGATGGACAAAAGCTCGTCCGCCGCCTGCGCGGAGGCGATGCGGATATCCGGGAACTCCTTTTCCGCCGCCGCGACGGCGAACCGGCCGAGGATCTCCGCATGCGCGATGATCCGGTATTTCGCCTTGTAGGCGTCGAGCGAATCGGAGAACATGCGCCGCACGTTGACGGTGTCCGCCCCGCGGCGCCGCAGATACGCGGCCGCCTCGAACGTGCGCGCGCCCGTTTTCAGCACGAAGTTCTTCGTGTCCAGCATGATGCCGGAAAGCAGCGCCTCCGCTTCCACCCGCGTCAGCGCGCCGTCCCCGATGTACTGCAGGAGCTCCGTCACCATCTCGCACGCCGAACTGGCATACGGTTCATGGTAAAAGACAAGGGCGTTTTCGATATGGCGCACCATCATGCGGTGGTGGTCGATCACGACGACGCGGGACACCGCCTTCAGCAGCTCCGGGCTTTCGACGAAATCCTGCGAGTGCGTGTCGACGACGACGAGCATGCTCCGCGGGGAAACGAACGTCCGGGCCTCCTGGGGCGACATGAAGATCTTTTCCGACGGATACGCCTCCTGCAGCGCGGCGATCTGCGGCGCGGCGAGGCTCTGCGCGCGGTTGATGACGATATAGGCGGGGCGCCCGAGCATTTTGCCGGCGGCGTTCCACATGCCCGTCGCGGCGCCGACACAGTCGAGGTCGGAATATTTGTGGCCCATGATGAAGACGACGTCGCTCTCCCTGATGTCGTCGGAAATGGTGGCGGCGAACACGCGGGTCCGCACGGAATCGCGTTTTTCAAGGCCGGCGGAAAGGCCGCCGAAAAACGCGTATGTACCGTCGGCCTGCTTGACCGCCACCTGGTCGCCGCCGCGGCCGAGCGCCATGTTCAGCGCGTCGCGGGCCCATTCGTCCGCCTCCTGGAACGACTTCGCCCCCCGGGCAACGCCGGCGGAAACCGTCGCGCTCAGGCGCTCCCCGGTCTTGACGGCCCGGACGGCTTCCAGCACGGGGAACCGCTTTTCCATCGCTTCGCGCAGATGCGCTTCGTCGCTCAGGATCAGATAGCGTCCGGAGTTCAGGCGCTTGAAAATGCCGTTCATCCCCTGCGCCCACCGGGCCAGAATCTCCTCCACCTCGGAAACGACCCGCGTTTCCTCGCTGGAGCTGGAATCGTCGGTCAGTTCCTCCCGGTTGTCGAACAGGGACAGGATGACGACCGGCCGGCTCTCCTCATAGGTGCGGCTGATTTCCCGGAACGCCGTGTCGTCCAGAAAGTAGAGGATGCACCCCGTTTCGGTCCGGACGCCGCACACCGTATAGCTCCGGGAACCGAACGACACGTCCGCGCCGTCGCTCGAAAGAATCTGTTCCACCGTGGCCGGGTAGATGAATTTAAGGATGTTTTCCCCCCGGCATTCGCGCTTTTGGCACACCTGTTCGAGGAACGCGTCGTTGCTCCAGATGACGTCCCCTTCCGTTCCCGCGACGACGACCGGAAGCGCGAACCGCTGCAGGGAGCGGTACCGGTCGCCCGCGAGGACCTCCCCCGCGTTTTTTACCGCATAGGACACATGGGTCCGGAAATGCCGGTTTGCCAGCAGCACGGCGACAAGGGACACGACCGAAAGAGAGATCTCCACGGCAAACACGGTGATATTCCAGAACCAGCTCACGGCGGCCATCACAAACATGACCGCCGAAAGCGTGAAAAAAACGGGAGAAGAAACCCAAACTTTTCTTTTCAATCCGATTACCCTTTCAACCGTGCGAGGCCCGTTACACTTCCATCAGAATCGGCAGCACCATCGGGCTGCGGCGCGTGCGGTTGTAAAGAAGATGGGAAAGTTCGTCCTTGATCTTCGTCTTGAGCGTCCCCCAGTCGTGGACCTTGTTTTCCGCGCAGTTCCGGAGCACGGAGGCGACCAGGTCCCGCGCCTCGTCGATCAGCGGTTCGGACTCGCGCACATAGACAAATCCGCGGGACACCACGTCCGGCCCGGAGACGATGTGCCCGTCCGTGCCGGAAATCGTGCACACGACGACGATGAGGCCGTCCTCCGCCAGATGTTTGCGGTCGCGCAGGACGATGCTGCCGACGTCCCCGACCCCGAGCCCGTCCACCAGCACGCGGCCGGCCGGCACGGAGGGGAGGCGCTTCATATAGGCTTCGTTGAGCTCCACGACGTCCCCGTTGTCGCCGATGAACACATCCCTCGGATCCCTGCCCATCGAGAAGGACAGCGCGGCGTTTTTGCGCAGCATCTTCTGCTCGCCGTGGACCGGAATGAAATATTTCGGCTTGACGATCCCCTGCATCAGCTTGAGCTCTTCCTGGCAGGCATGGCCGGAAACGTGGACCTCGTACATCGATTCGTAAACGACTTTGCAGCCGCGCTTCATCAGCTCGTCGATCACGTTGCCGATCGTCTTTTCGTTGCCCGGGATCGGCCGCGCGGAAATGATAATGAAATCGCCCGGGCCGACCTCCACCTTGCGGTGATCCGCGAACGCCATGCGCGTCAGCGCGCTCATCGGCTCGCCCTGGCTGCCCGTCGTGACGAGGACGATCTTATCCTTCGGGTAGCGGTTGATCAGGTCGATGTCGATCAGGACGCCGTCGGGGACGTCGAGATAACCGAGCTCCACGCCGATCGTCATGACGTTGACCATGCTCCGCCCGGACAGGGCCACCTTGCGCCCGTACCGGACTGCGCAGTTGATGATCTGCTGGACGCGGCTGACGTTCGAGGCGAACGTCGCGATGATGATGCGGCTGTCCTGCGCCCGTTTGAACAGCATGTCAAACGAGTTGTCCACCTTGCTTTCCGATTTCGTATAGCCCGGCCGCTCCGCGTTGGTCGAATCGGAGAACAGCGCGAGGACCCCCTCGCTGCCGAGCTGGGCGAGGCGGCCGAGGTCGATCATCTTCCCCTGGGCGGGCGTGCAGTCGATCTTGAAGTCCCCCGTGTGGACGACGACGCCGGCCGGCGAATGGATCGCAAGCGCGACCGCGTCCGGGACGGAATGGTTCACATGGATGAATTCCACGTCCATGCATCCGAGCTGGACATGGTCCCCCGGCTGGACGACCACCGCCTTGACGGAATTCTGGAGTCCGTATTCCACCAGCTTGCTGTTGACCAGCGCCAGCGTGAACGGCGTCCCGTAAATGGGCAGATTGACTTTTTTGAGCAGAAACGGCAGCGCCCCGATGTGGTCCTCGTGGCCGTGGGTCAGGACGATTCCGCGGATCTTGTCGGCGTTGCGCTCCACAAACGTGAAATCCGGCAGGACGAGATCGACTCCGGGCATGTCGCCGTCCGGAAACGCCATGCCGCAGTCGACGATCATCATATCGTTTTCGCATTCGAACACCGTAAAGTTTTTCCCGACCTCGTTGAGACCGCCGAGAAAATAGGCGCGGATCGACGGCTTCGGCGCACCCTGTCCCCTGCGGCTCCGTTTTTTCTGCTGGGCCGCCTCCTTCTTTTCCCGGGCGCTCTGCTCGAGAAAATACTGCTGGACGGTCTTCTGAATCGCCGTCGCCGGCTGCTTGGAGCCGGATTTCGGCCGGCCCGGGCGCCTGGTTCCCCGCTTGGGGGCCGGCGTTTTCGCCGCGGCGGAGATTTTTCCGGCCGGCCTGCGCCCTTTCGCGCCGTTCTGCCCGGCTTCCGCCGCCGGCTTCTGCGCCGTTTCCGCCGCGGGCTTGCGCACGTTTCTGCGTCTGTTCCGCCGGACGGCCGGCTGCGCCTGCTCCGCCTTGGCGGGCGGCGCGATCTTCTGGTAAAGCTCCGGGCGCGGCTCTTTTGCCGCCTCGTTTTTTTGTCTGTCCTGATCCGGACGCTCTTCCGAATTATTTACTTTTTTTTCCGTCACAAAATAACCTCCATTGTCTATTTGGGTACAGCCGAAGCACATCCGCCGGCAAACGGGCCGAACGGACCGAGGCTCCCCTCTATCAAATTTTACCTTTCACGCTGCACCGGGCCCGCGCAAAAATGTAATTGAGCTGCTGATCAAATGGTCTGTATATGTGCAAAAGCGGTCTGCTTCCTGCCGAACGAAAAGACCCGCATCATCCGTCGTCAATAGAAAGATCCTGTTTATTGTACGCTGATTCCGAAAAACTGTCAATCACTTTTCGTCCGTCGGTTCTAGTCTTGCCGTTCTCCGGGCCGATAAACAGGTCCCTTGAAGAAAATCTTTTGCGTTTCCGGTATTTGCCGCGCGGAATTCCCTGTGCTATAATAAAGAAATCCGCCGCCGGTCCCGCGCGGCGGCAAAACAAAAAGAAAGAGACGGTGCCGGTCATCCCATGAAACGAGTCGAAATCTTTACCGACGGGTCCTGCAGCGGAAATCCCGGCCCGGGCGGCTGGGGCGCCGTGCTGCGCTACAACGGAACGGAAAAGCGGATCAGCGGCGGCGAAACCGCCACGACGAACAACCGGATGGAGCTGACCGGCGTGATCGAGGCGCTGCGCCTGCTCCGCGAGCCGTGCGAGGTGGTGCTGACCACCGATTCGCGCTATGTGTGCGACGCGGTCGAAAAGGGCTGGGCGCGCGGCTGGCGGCGCAACGGCTGGGTCAAATCGGATAAAAAACCGGCGCTGAACAGCGACCTGTGGGAGCTTCTGCTCGAACTGCTCGACCGGCACCGCGTGACGTTCCGGTGGGTCCGCGGGCACGCCGGGCACCCGGAAAACGAGCTCTGCGACCGGATGGCGGTGGCGGAGACGGCAAAGCACAAATCCGGAGGCGAAAACACATGATCTATGCGGACAACGCGGCGACCACGCCCGTTTCCGAATCGGTTTTAAAGGCGATGCTGCCTTTTTTTTCAGAGGAATTCGGCAATCCGTCCAGCCTGTATTCGGTCGGACGGCGGGCCAAGCGGGCGCTGGAAACGGCGCGGGAAACCGTCGCTTCGTGCCTGAACGCCCGGCCGGACGAGATCTTCTTCACGTCCGGCGGCAGCGAAAGCGACAACTGGGCCGTCAAAATGGCCGCCCGGAACGGAAAGAAATCCGGCAAAACCCACCTGATTGCGACGGCGTTCGAGCATCACGCGGTGCTGCATTCCCTGAGCGCGCTGGAACGCGAAGGCTTTTCGGTCACGCTTCTCCCCGTCCACGAAAACGGGATCGTCCGCCCCGAAGAGCTGGAGCACGCCCTGCGGCCCCGGACGGCGCTGGTTTCGGTCATGACGGCGAACAACGAGATCGGGACGATCCAGCCGATCCGGGAAATCGGGGAAATCTGCCGCCGGCGCCATGTGCCGTTCCACACGGACGCCGTGCAGGCGGCCGGCGTGCTTCCGCTCGACGTCAGGGCGCTCGGAGTCGACTTTCTCTCGCTCTCCGCGCATAAATTTCACGGGCCGAAAGGCGTCGGCGCGCTGTTCGTCCGCCGCGGGTCCGGGCTTTCCGGCATGATCGACGGCGGCGCGCAGGAACGCGGCCTGCGGGCCGGGACGGAGAACGTGGCGGGGATCGTCGGCCTCGCCGCCGCGCTGCGGGAATCGTGCGAAAAGGCGCCTGAAAACGCCGCGCGCCTGTCCGCTTTGAGAAACCGGCTGATCGAAGGGGCGCTGGCCATCCCCGGCGCGCGCCTGAACGGGGACCCGGAGCAGCGCCTGCCGGGGAACGTGAACCTGAGTTTTGAGGATTTGGACGGGGAGGCCCTGCTTTTGCTGCTCGACCAGAACGGAATCTGCGCTTCCGCCGGGTCCGCCTGCGCGGCGGGTTCGCTGGAACCGAGCCATGTGCTCCGGGCGCTCGGACTCGCTCCCCAGCTCGCGCGCGGCTCGCTGCGCCTGACGCTTTCCGCACAGAACGCCCGGGAAGACGTGGATGGCATCCTGCGCGTGCTGCCGGAAGCGGTCCGCCGGGTCCGCGCGTTTGCTTCGCGCTCGGAGCGCTGAAAAAACCTCCCCGGCGTTTCCGCCGGGGAGGTTTTTGGATTGCGGGGGTTCATTCCAAAGCGTCAGACGTCTTCGGGGTCCACGTTCGTCTTGTCCGGAGCGGAGGCGTAGTGGAGGCGGCTCACGATGTCCTTCGTGTCGCGCGCGATGACGAGTTCCTCGTTCGTGCTGATCACATAGACGGCCACCGTGGAATCGAAGGCGGAGATCTTCCCTTCTTTGCCGAGGACGCATTCGTCGTTCTTGATCGGGTCGATCTTGACGCCGAGGTATTTCAGGCTTCTGCATACGGCGTAGCGGAGCGGCGGCTGATTTTCGCCGAGCCCGGCGGTGAAAGCGATGCAGTCCACGCCGTTCATCGCCGCGGCGTAAGCGCCGATATATTTCGTAATCTGATAATTGAGCATTTCGTGCGCGAGGATTGCCTTCGGGTCCCCGCCGATCTCGGCTTTCGTCACGTCGCGGTCGTCGCTGTACCCGCAGATGCCATACATGCCGGACTTGCGGTTCAGGATCTCGTTCATCTGCTTCGGGGTCAGGTTCTCCTTTTCCATAACGAACGTCACGACGGACGGATCCAGCGCGCCGGATCGCGTCCCCATCATAAAGCCGTCCAGAGGGGTCAGCCCCATGCTGGTGTCCAGGACCTTCCCGTTCTGGATCGCGGTGATGGACGAGCCGTTGCCGATGTGGCAGGTGATCATCTTGATGTCCTCGAGCGGCTGGGGCATCAGGTGCGCGCAGTGGTGGCTCACATAGCGGTGCGACGTGCCGTGAAAGCC
>ENA-UOOI01000492-UOOI01000492.1-fermentation-metagenome-genome-assembly--contig:-NODE-492-length-49976-cov-6.440636_pt1 | contig 49976 bp, 45 predicted proteins | sample MGYA00245779_ERZ724027 | MGnify/ENA primary metagenome ERZ724027 (study PRJEB28704, sample SAMN03018318) | fermentation metagenome | biome: anthropogenic terrestrial biome; feature: soil; material...
CGCAATTTTTAAATATGTTTTAAGCGATTCCTATCGTATTAGAACCATAGAATTTATCAACGGAACAAGAAATATATACCATGGCTACTCTCTAAGGTCTGCATAACCTATATTAGGCAAAGCGTCCTACTTAATAAGCTAACTTTTTATTTAGAAAAGAATTTACGTCCATAAATTATGTCTTTGTTCATTTGATTCTTTAATTCTTCTACAGATTGGAAAGATATTTCTGGTCTTTCGTATGCGTATAATGAAACTTCTATGATAGAACCATATAAATCTGAATCAAAGTCAAATATGTAGGTTTCTACTCTTTTCTCAGGAGTAGTCCCTACCGTAGGGTTATAACCTATATTGGTTAATCCGGGATAATTTACACCATTGATGGAAGTCATGGAAGCATATACTCCGTTTGGGGGTAATAATTTAGAGGCAGGAGGTATTAAATTGGTGGTAGGAAATCCTAGGGTTCGTCCAATTTTCCTGCCATGCTTTACTTCCCCAATGATAGAAAATGGTCTTCCTAAAAGCTTAGTAACCTGTTCCATATCCCCTTCTGCTATATTGCTTCTGATAAGAGAACTGCTAATAACTTGATTGTCAATTTTCATTTTATCAAATACTATAAGTTCATAGCCATATTCCTTAGACTTTTCCCTTAGTAGCTCTACATTGCCCCTGCGTTTATGTCCAAAGCAAAAGTCACTTCCTACTACAATAACTTTTGCATCTAATTTTTCAACTAAAACTTCTCTAATAAAATCCTCTGGTTCCATGGCGGCTGTTTCCTTTGTAAAAGGATAAGAAATCAACACATCGAAACCACTTTGTTCCAGAAGATATTTCTTTTCTTCTTCTGTACAGATTAATTCAATTTCCTTATCTGAAAAAAGGTTTCGAGGATTATATAAAAAGGTAAACATAACAGCCTGAAATCCCTGCTCTTTTAATTCCAGTACTTTGTTTAACAAAAGTTGATGGCCAAGATGTATTCCATCAAATTTACCTAAGGATACAGCGCTATTTCTAAAATTAAAATCTGTTACACCTGCAATGTACTTCATGTAAATCCTCCATACTTCCAATACCCTTAAATTTGAGCGCAAGCACAAATTTACCGTGTGAAAATTTTAACTTTCACACTAACCTCTTTCTACATATCTGGGTTGTATGCAAGTCAGATATGTAGATTTTCAAATTATTTTTCAACCATATTTTCTAATTGCACCTTATAAAAACATCTTTATAGGTTTAAATATCTCATCTATTTGATTAAACCCATAAATCCCAACGAAAGTATTAAGCCTATCATAAACTCGAACTTGGGCATGGTTTTCAATATTTACTGTTTCGGATATATGCTTTGTATTAAAACTATTTCCATTATAAATGTATTTACAAAATTCTTCTTTTACAGTTACTTTAGGATAATCAGGAAACATATCATCAACAGGAATACAATAATCTAATAAGTTACCATCTAATGCCTTTTCACTGATTTCTGACAGCTTTAGACTGTCCCTTAAAGTAAATTGCCCAACTTTCGTTCTTAATAGGCTTTTCATACAGCCACCACACTGGAGCTTTGCTCCGATATCATGACATAAAGTTCTAATGTAAGTCCCTTTGGAACATTCCACCCGGATTCTTACTTGATGATTCATTTCATCAAACTGCAGTATCTGGATATTATGTATCCAAACTTGCCTTGTATTTCTTTCTACTTCTTTACCTTCTCTGGCTAGTTCATATAATTTTTTACCACCGATTTTAATTGCTGAATACATAGGCGGCAGTTGATTATATTCACCTATAAAACTTAATATTGCTTCTTCTATTTGTTTTCTATCAGCAGTTACTTCACTTGTTGAAAGAATCCTTCCCGTAACATCCTGAGTATCTGTAATCTGTCCCAGTAAAAGTACTGCTTCATAGGTTTTATTCTTATCTGTTAACATATCACATAATTTTGTACCATTTCCTAAGCAAACGGGTAGAACACCTTCTGCATCTGGATCTAATGTTCCAGTATGTCCAATTTTTTTTTGTTTTAGGATACCTCTCAATTTTGCAACCACATCATGAGAGGTATACCCTTTTTCTTTATATACATTAATTATTCCGTTAATCAATTCTTTAACTCCTTTTTCCAGGCTGCAGTAGTTAACATCATCAGGGAGTTTTGCTGGATTTTTATACCTTATTTTATAAACGATTAAGCTTGGTTATTACATGATAAGTTTCTTAATTGATCTTCAATTTGATAAGTTAAATTATTGATTATATCATGAGCGGAACCTTGTATGGTACATCCAGCCGCTTTAATGTGTCCACCACCGCCAAATAAGGCAGCTATTTTACTTACATTAACATTTCCATTTGCTCTTAAGCTAACTTTAAATTCATGAAGTTTTGACTCGTATAGAAAAATTGCAACTTCTACACCCTTTGTAATTCTAAGCTGGTCAATAATTCCGTCCAAGTCAGCAGGTACTGCTCCATAAAGGTCAATGACATCCTTTCTTAAAGTAGATACAATACATTTACCATCTAAGACAAGTATACTTTCCAATAAACATCGCCCTAATATCTGGTTTTGTATATAATCCTTTTGAAAAAAGGTCTCATCTATCATTTTAGAAAATGGAACACCTTTTGCTATTAATTTACCTGCTATATTCATGGTTTTTTCCGTTGTATTAGAATGTTTAAACACGCCAGTATCATGAATAAGTCCTAAGTAAAGAGCTTTTGCAACTTCTAAGTCGATTTTATCCTCATCAAATAAATCAAATAAAACTTCGCAGGTAGAACTTGAATTATCTATGATATGATTGATTTCTCCGAAGCCATTATTGCTAATATGATGATCTATATTAATCTTGGTTTTGGCTTCATCATAATATGTTTCCGCGAATCCCAAACGCTCCTTGCTGCCAGCATCAAGAGCAATAAAACAATCATATTTTATATTATTATCATTTGTTTGTTTCACTAACTTAGCTTCTTCCCATAGCCAGAATTTGCTTGGAATTGGTTCTAAATATACATCAATGGTTCTATCTTTAGAAAGATTGTTTTTTAAATAAAGGGAAAGTGCCATACAGGAGCCAATACAATCCCCATCTGGTCTTACATGACCAACTATGCCTATTGTTTTCGCATCTTTCAATTCTTCTAATATTTTTTTCATTCTATCATCTGCCTTTCAAAATGAACCATATATGAATGCTTTTGTATTAACCTATTATTACTTATTTGTCTAAATCTTCTTTTAAATCATCGTTTCCATCTGCTTTCAAATCATCGCTTCCATCTTCTTTTAAACCATGGTTTTCATCTTCTGCATCTTTTTCTGCAGAATTTCCACGATTAACTTCATCGATTAATTTAGACATATTTACACCATATTCAATGGATTGATCCATAATAAATGTTAATTCAGGAGTATTACGTAAGTTAATGGTTTTGGCTAACTGACCTCTGATAAATGGCGCTGCACTTTTTAATCCAGCCAAAGTAGATTTTCTGGATTCTTCATCACCTAGTACACTAATATACACTTTTGCATGTTTTAAGTCAGGTGCTACTTCCACTGCAACTACAGAAGTCATAGGGTTTATTCTAGGATCTTTTATTTCTCCTCTACTGATTAACATACTTAATTCTCGCTGGACTTCACCATTAATTCTTGTATTTTTAATACTATTTTTTCTCATATTTAACACCCATATTTTATCGTAAATGCTTACGATACTGCCACATAAAATGTGAAATAATAAAATATGTGGTTACCTTTCTTTCTTATTTTCTTTCACACTAATCTGTTTAAAGCATGGAACTGTTACAAAACTATCATTCTGCGCCCAAAAGGGCCGACAGAGACTCCATGGCAAGAACGGACAATTGCAAAACTATCATTCTGCGCCCAAAAGGGCCGACAAGGACTCCATGGCAAGAACGGACAATTGCAAAACTATCATTCTGCGCCCAAAAGGGCCGACAAGGACTCCATGGCAAGAACGGACGGCTGCAAAACTGTCATTCTGAGCCTAAAGGCGAAGAATCTCATTTTAATGAGAGATTCTTCGAGCAGAATTCAGCAAGCTGAATTTGCTTTCAGAATGACAAGTGGCATATGTGGTTAACTATCTTGGAACTTCTTCCATAATATAGAGTTCAACGTTATCCTGCTCTTTAATATCATTAAATTTTTCGAATACAAGACCACATTCATAACCAGCTGCAACTTCCTTTACATCATCCTTAAATCTCTTAAGGGAAGCAAGTTCGCCATCAAATATTACAATGCCATCACGTATAATTCTTGCTGAACAACCCCTGGTAACTTTACCATCTATTACATAAGAACCTGCAATCGTTCCAAGTCCAGAAGCTTTAAATGTCTGTCTAACCTCGGCATGGCCAATTACTTTTTCTTGGAATATCGGGTCTAACATACCTTTCATGGCAGCTTCTACATCTTCAATTGCATTATAAATGACACGGTATAAACGTACATCAACTTTTTCTCTATCTGCAGTTTCTTTTGCTGCATTATCTGGACGAACATTAAATCCGATTACAATTGCATTGGATGCACTTGCCAGGATTACGTCGGATTCATTAATGGCACCAACGCCGCCATGGATAATACGAACAGCTACTTCTTCATTGCTTAATTTTTCTAAGCTTTGTTTTACTGCTTCCACAGAACCTTGCACGTCTGCTTTTACTATGATATTTAATTCTTTAATTTCACCAGCTTTTATTTGTGAGAATAAACCATCTAAAGATAATTTTGCTTTTGTATCTGCAAGAAGCTTTTCTCTTCCTTGGGAAATATAAGTTTCTGCAATAGAACGAGCTTCTTTTTCTGTATCAGTAGCCATAAAGATTTCCCCTGCTTCTGGGACTTCGTTTAATCCTAATATTTCAACAGGAGTAGATGGAGCAGCTGCTTTCACACGTCTTCCCTTATCATCCATCATTGCTCTTACTTTACCAAATGCAGAACCAATAACTATGGAATCACCTACATGTAATGTACCTTTTTGTACTAAAATAGTAGCAACTGGTCCTCTGCCTTTATCCAATTCGGCTTCGATTACTACACCTCTGGCTTTTCTGTTTGGATTAGCTTTTAATTCAGACATTTCTGCTGTTAATACAATCATTTCCAATAGCTGTCCGATTCCTTCTCTTGTATGAGCAGATACAGGTACAAATACCGTATCTCCACCCCAGTCCTCTGCAACTAATCCATATTCTGTAAGCTCCTGTTTTACTCTTTCCACATTGGCACTTGGTTTATCAATTTTATTAATTGCTACGATAATTTGAATACCTGCCGCTTTGGCATGGCTAATAGCTTCTACTGTTTGAGGCATAACACCATCGTCTGCAGCTACAACTAAGATTGCAATATCAGTAGATTGGGCTCCTCTCATTCTCATAGATGTAAAAGCTTCATGTCCCGGAGTATCCAAAAATGTAATTTTTTCGCCATTTATTTCCACTGTATAGGCGCCAATATGCTGAGTAATACCACCTGCTTCATGGGAAGTTACATTTGATTTACGAATGGCATCTAAAAGAGATGTCTTACCATGATCTACGTGTCCCATAACACATACAACTGGTGGACGTTTTACCAAGGTAGATTCATCTTCTTCGTCTTCTTTTAATAATTCCTCGATGACATCAACCTTTACTTCTGGCTCTGCAATTATATCATAATCCAAAGCGATTTCTTCTGCTTCTTCAAATGTGATTTCTTGATTGATAGATACCATCTTACCAGCAAGGAATAGCTTTTTCACAAGCACTGAGGATGTAAGTTTCATTTTATCAGCCAATTCTTTGATTGTAATAATCTCAGGAATCACAATGGTTTTAATTTCTTCTTCTTTTGGCTTTTCTACCTTAGGCTTAATAAACTGACCTTTTTTATAAGGTTTGATTGCTTCTAAGATATTACCTTCTTCTACATTTTTATGAGTATAATTCTTATTTTTATTGTTCTTATTGGTTCTGTTATTTCTAGTAATAGCAGAATCGCTTCTTGACATTCCTAAAGGAGCATCCACTTTTTTCTCTGTTTTTTTAGAATCACTTCTGAAATTGCCTTTCTTATTGCCATAATTCTTAGAATTATCATCACTATCTTTATCCGCATAGTTAAAGCCTGAATTATAGCCTCTATTCTGATAAGTATTATTGTTCCCAGATCTGTTTTGACTGTAGTTTGAACCGCCCTGTCTTCCACCTTGAGAATTAGAATTATAAGGACGTCCTGTATTTTGATTATGTCTATCACTATTATTATATGAATTTGTTCTACCTTGCTGATTATTCATTTGGTGATTTTGTCCATCCTGACCCATTGGTTTATTCTGTCTGTATTGTCCTTGATTCATTGATCTATTCTGTCCAGATTGCCTTTGTCCATAGCTATTTTGATTATTTCTGGACTGATAATTCTGTCTTCCTTCATTTTGTCTATCGCCGCTTTGTGCATAATCATTGCTATTATTTCTAAATTGATTTCCAGAACCAGATTGATTTCCCTGTCTATTTTGATTGTATTGAGAATTTGATCTATTCTGTCCTGACTGTCCACCCTGCCTATATTGTCCTGATTGTCCAGCTGATCTATTCTGTCCTGACTGTCCGGTAGGTCTATTCTGTCCACTTTGTCCGCCTTGGCTTTGATACCTATTTTGTCCGCCCTGTCCGCCTTGATTATTATATCTATTTTGCCCGGCTTGATTGCTAGTTCTATTTTGACTGCTTTGTCCAGTTTGATTGCTAGTTCTACTTTGACTGCCTTGCCCAGCCTGATTACTAGTTCTATTTTGGCTATTTTGTCCAACCTGATTACTAGTTCTATTTTGACTGCTTTGTCCGACCTGATTGTTACTTGTTCTGTTTTGTCCACCTTGAGTGGAAGTTGATCTGTTTTGGCTGTTTTGTCCAGCCTGCTGATTGGAAGATGCCTGATTAACAGCAGGTTTATTTGCTGGTTTTGTTACTCCAAGAAAATGATTTTTGACAATATTCACATGGGCATCTTCCAGATTACTCATATGACTTTTAATGTCTACACCATTGTCTTTTAAGTAATTTATTATGTCTTTACTTTGTTTATCTATTTCTTTTGCTAATTCATATACTTTCATTTTTGCCATACTTACTACCTCCAAGGTTAGACTGGGTATCTGTATCTATACCTTCGTCTAGGTTAATTGTGTTCAGTTGCTTTTCTACCGCATCAGCCAAGCCTTTATCGAGAAGAACTAAAGATGCTCTAAATTCTTTTCCCAGTGCATGGCCAAGGTTTGTTTTATCACCAAAAAAGTAAATCGGCACTTTATAGTAAGTACACATATTGGTAAACATTTTTCTTGTATTATTTGACGCATCCTCTGCAATGATAACTAACTTGGCTTTCCCTTCTTTGATAACTTTTTCTGTCATGAATTCACCACTTGCCAGTTTTCCTGCTTTTGTTGCTAATCCAATATAAGATAATACTTTTTTTGTGGCAGTAGGCCGGAGCCCGGTACTTTCCTGCTCATGATTCAAGTCCAATCAACTCCTTCTCTAACTCCCCATAGACTTCCTGTGGAATACTCACCTTTAAAGAACGTTCTAATCCTCTATTTTTCACTGCTTTTCTAAAGCAATCAGGTGAATTGCATATGTATGCACCTCTACCATTTTTTTTACCTGTTTTATCAATAAGGATTTCATCTTCCGGTGTTTTTATGACTCTTATCATTTCCTTTTTATTTTTCATTTCCCCACAGCCAATACATTGCCTTTGCGGAATCTTTTTTGTTACACTCATTATTTTATATCACCCATGCCTTTCAATGAGCCTTATTTAATATATTCTTCCAACTATTAATATTAATTATTGGTCTTTAAATACACTTAATAAATACATCTCTAATGAATTTCTTTTGGAGCAGCAGAATGATTTATTCATTATCATAATCATCTGAATATTCATCGTCTTCATACTTGCCATTATATTCAGAATCTTCATATTTATCTTTATTTGATGTGTTGTAATCATAATTTACCACTTGTGACTCACTCTTAATATCTATCTTATAACCGGTAAGTCTTGCAGCCAATCTTGCATTCTGTCCTTCTTTTCCGATTGCAAGTGATAATTGGTAATCTGGAACAATTACTTTTGCACTTTTTTCTCCTTCTTCTACATGAACAGAAATAACTTTTGCAGGGCTTAGTGCATTCTCTATTAATATAGCCGGATCATCACTCCAGTTAATAATATCTATCTTTTCTCCACGTAATTCGTTAACAATGGCATTCACTCTTGCACCATTTAAGCCAACACAAGCTCCAACTGGATCTACATCTGGATTATTAGAAGAAACAGCCATCTTAGTTCTTGAACCAGCTTCTCTTGCTATGCTTTTAATTTCTACTGTTCCATCTCTTACTTCAGTAACTTCTGATTCAAATAATCTCTTCACTAATTCAGGATGTGTTCTGGATACAGTAATTCTTGGTCCTTTTGTAGTGTCTTTTACTTCAAGAACATATAACTTAACACGATCAGTTGGTCTAAAGTGCTCCCCTTTAACTTGTTCATTCTCAGTTAGCACAGCATCTACTTTACCAAGGTTAATACTTATATTATCGCCTACATAACGTTGTACAATTCCTGTAACAACGTCTTTTTCCTTATTATAGTATTGATTAAACAATACTTTCCTTTCTTCTTCCCTAATTTTTTGTACTACTACCTGTTTTGCTTTTTGCGCTGCAATTCTACCAAAATTCTTAGGGGTTACCTCTACATGAACAATGTCCCCAACATTGTTTTTAGGGAATTTTAAAATTGCTTCTACTTCACTGATCTGGGTAATAGGATCTGTTACCGTTTCTACAATTTGACGCTCAGCATAGACATTGACAGCACCAGTTTCTTTATTGATATTTACACGAATATTATCTGCTTTACCAAAATGATTTTTACAAGCTGCAACTAGAGAATTCTCAATTGCTTCAAGTAAAATATCCTTACTAATGTCTTTTTCCTTTTCCAGCTGATTTAGAGCTTCCATTAACTCTTTATTGTTATTGTTGTTGCTATTATTCATTTTTTTTGTTAATCCTCCTTTATATATTCCCAATCAGTTTTTAAAAATCAAATGCAAGACGTATCAGTGCAACATTGCTTCGCGGTATATCTATAGTACTTTCATCTTCCAGTTCTATTGTAAAATTTTCATTATCATAGCCAACTAAGAAACCAACGTATTCTTTTTGTTTGTTAATTGCTTTATATAATTTGATTTCAACTTCCTTATCAAGGTTTCTGGCAAAGTCCTTTTCCTTTTTAAGCTGTCTTCCAAGCCCTGGTGAACTTACCTCAAGTATATAAGCGTCTGGGATAAAATCCTTCTCATCTAATAAATCACTAAGCTGCCTGCTGACTAGTTCACAGTCGTCTACTGTAATGCCGCCTTCTTTATCAATAAATGCTCGCAAATACCAGTTACTGCCTTCTTTTACATATTCCACATCAACAAGTTCAAAATTATATTTTTGAATTATGGGTTCCAGAAGTTGTTCTGTTTTTTGTTCGTATTCTTCTTTCTTTGACATTCTTCCTCTTTCCTGCAGTGATTTATCAAATAGACTTTACCTTTATCCCTACGGTTTCATGTGATATATTCAGTATCTTCCTAGTCCATTCTGTTAAACTGCATATTATTCAAATACATTCAAGTAAGTAAGTGTGAAGAAAACGCATCTTCACAAATGGAAGACTACGTCTTCCGTTCAGAAGAACTCCAACATGAGAATTCATTGGAATTTCATGTTGAACTTCTTCATCTATTATTTACGATGCCACAATACGGCATCATGTGGGGAAGTGTAAATTGTTTCTAGACATAATACAAAGAGTGGACCTAAGTCCACTCCCTTCCGTTACTTTATCATTCTTACATTTGGTAATTATATCACTATATACACTATATTGCAAGCTATAATTAAAATTTTCCAAACCAAGTAGTAAGTAGTAGTTCCGTTCAGCCTGTGGCAAGTAGTAATGTAAATCTTAGAAGTTCTTCCATGATTATATATTTTATCATAGAAGCCCTTGGTTTATACTAAATTTACAGACTTTTTCATTTAGGAAGAAGATTTGACAATCTGGCTCCACTTATAATAACCATTACCTACGATGTGCAAGTTCTTTTATAATGTCGTTCCAATCTAAATTACACTGTGCCATTAAAACCATCAAATGATATAGATAATCTGATATTTCATATTTTAATTCCTCTGAGCCTGGATTTTTTGCAGCAATTACAATTTCTGTTGCTTCTTCTCCGCATTTTTTTAGTATTTTATCAATTCCCTTATCAAAAAGGTAGTTTGTATATGAACCTTCTTTTGGATTTTGTTTTCTATCTAGAATTATATTATAAACATCAGATAAAACTGTTAAGGGATTGGTATCATCATATTCTTTTTTATATAGTTCCTGAAAGAAACAACTTCTATTTCCTGTATGGCATGCAGCACCGATTTGAAGTACTTTTGCCAATATGGTATCTTTATCACAATCAATGGACATGGATTTCACGTATTGATAATGTCCTGAAGTCTCTCCTTTCAGCCATAAAGACTGGCGGCTTCTGCTATAGTAAGTCATCCTGCCTGTCTCTACAGTCTTATGGAATGCTTCTTCATTCATATAAGCAACCATTAGTACTTCACTAGTCTTATAATCCTGTACTACAACAGGAATTAGTCCTGCTTCATTTAGTTTAAACTCACTAAAATCTATGGAACTTTCAAAAGTATTTACCTGGATATTTTGTTGCTTTAGAGAAAGTTTGGCTTTCATTAAATCTTTATCCTTATAATGGTTGGTGGATACACCAAGTACATTGTAAGGTTCTAAAAGGCTGGCAATATCATTTTTCTTAAGGCTGTCGCGAATAATAATGGGCAACTGTAATGATGATATAGTTTCCACTATTTCTCCTGTTATTTCAACATGTTTTAATAAAATAGCATATACTCCGGATTCTATTAATTCTGATATAAATGTATTATCTTGGATATCCTTATAATCTTCTAATTCGATAACTATTTTATCTTTTCCGAAACGTTCGGAAGCTTCCTTTAGAACATTTTTATCTTTTAATATGGAATACTTTATAACCACGTAAGCAGCTCCGGTATACAAAGCTTTTTTCACATCTTCAAAGCGCTTTATATAACAACCTATATATACGGGAATATCAACTTGCTTGATTAAATCTTTTACAGTATATAAGAATTCTTCTTCCGAAGCTTCATCTGTAGAATAATTAAATAGAAATAACTCATCAGCACCACTATAACCATACTGGGTTGCTTCCTTTATTACATTAGCTGCTATTTCATTTTCACAATTTATATATGGTATTATTTTTTTATACATCAATACACCTCCTCTAGTTTACCATCCCTTTTGCGGATAGCGCATACTCCCTATTCTACTGTTCCTTTTGTAGATAGCACATCTTCAATTCTTTCATCAAATTGTACCGCCTGGTCTAAGGCTTTTGCAAAGGCTTTAAATGCAGCTTCGATAATATGATGATTGTTAGAACCATGAATCAATTTTATGTGAAGATTCATGCCTGCTGAGTAAGAAATAGCGTAAAAGAATTCTTTCACTAATTCTGTTTCCATATAACCTACTTTTTCAGTAGTTAAAGGAAGATCAAATACCAGGTAAGGTCTGCCGGATAAATCAAGGGCACATAATACTAAGGTTTCATCCATAGGAATCATGGCATTGCCATATCTTTTAATGCCTTTTTTATCCCCCAGGGCATTACGAATTGCCTGACCTAAAACGATACCGGTATCTTCTACCGTATGATGAGAATCCACATGTAAATCACCATTTGCAATTAGATTTAAATCAAAGAATCCATGTCTTGCAAAGTTATCTAGCATATGATTAAAGAATCCGATACCTGTTTCAATAATTGCCTTACCTGTTCCATCTAAGTTTAAATCCAGAACAATATCTGTCTCATTTGTTTTTCGTTCTACTTTTGCATTTCTGCTCATAACCATGCTCCTTTCAAAAGAGGGGTGCTGCAACAGCCCCGGTGAAGATGTTTTTACTTCGCACTTTCCTTTATTTGCTTTTCGAATCTTACGGATATGGAATTGGCATGTGCAGTTAATCCTTCTGCATTAGCGAACTTCACAATATCCTTGTAAATTGGCTCTAATGCTTCTTTTGAGAAAGATATGATGCTGGATTTCTTAATAAAGTCATCTACACTAAGTGGTGAGAAGAATTTAGCTGTTCCATTGGTAGGTAATACATGATTTGGTCCTGCAAAATAATCTCCCAAAGGTTCGCTGCTGTATTCTCCTAAGAATATTGCACCTGCATTCTTTATTTTTGTCATTACATTAAAGGGATCTTTCGTAACGATTTCTAAATGTTCAGAGGCAATTTCATTAACCGTTTCAATAGCTTCTTCCAATGTATCTGTTAATAGAATATACCCGTAATTGTCTAATGACTTCTTGATAATTTCTTTTCTGGATAACTGAGCAACAAATTTATCCACTTCTTCAGATACTTTTTCTGCTAATTCCTTGCTTGTTGTAATTAAAATTGCCGAAGCCAGTTCATCATGTTCTGCTTGAGACAGTAAATCTGCTGCCACATATCTTGGATTGGCAGTTTCATCTGCAAGAACTAAAATTTCACTTGGTCCTGCTATGGAATCAATGCTTACATGTCCGTAAACAGCTTTTTTAGCAAGTGCCACATATATATTGCCAGGTCCAACTATTTTATCTACTTTCTTAATACTTTCTGTTCCATGAGCTAATGCTGCGATTGCTTGAGCCCCGCCTACTTTATAGATTTCAGTAACACCAGCTTCTTTTGCTGCCACTAAAGTTCCTTCATATATTTTACCATCTTTTCCTGGAGGTGTAACCATGGCAATTCTCTCAACCCCAGCTACCTTTGCCGGAATAACATTCATCAAAACGGAGGAGGGGTAAGCGGCTTTGCCTCCCGGAACATATACGCCAACTGCACCTATGGCAGTAACCTTCTGCCCTAATATACTGCCATTTGGTTCACTGTCAAACCAGCTGTATTGTTTTTGCTTTCTATGATAAACTTCGATATTATTTGCTGCTTTACGAATTACTTCTACTATAGAGGAATCCAATAACGAATAAGCTTCCTCTATTTCTTCCTCTGTTACTCTGATATTACCGGAATTAATATCTGCTTTATCAAAACGTTTTGTATATTCATATAGTGCTTCATCTTTTCTGGATTTAACTTCTTCAATTATATTATTCACTATATTCGTATATTCTTCGTATTGATTTGGACTTCTTTTTAAAAGGTTTTCCAGTATATTCTTTTTAGATTCAACATTTAGATTAATGATTTTCATAGAAAACTCCTTTCCTGTATGGGTATGTATTGTTCCAGTTATTCTAAAAGTGTGTCGTATGTCATTCTGAGTGTAACGAAGAATCTAAGATCACTAGAGATACTTCAGTCCTTCCGCTTCGCTCCACTCCCTCAGTATGACATGTTGATTAACATTTTTTGTATTAGCTAATTTATTCTTTATTATTATCGTCTTTATTGTCTTTATTGTCTTTATAATCTTTATAATCTTTATTATCTTTATTATCTTTATTGTCTTTATAATCTTTATTATCTTTATAATCTTTATTATCTTTATTATTCTTATTGTCTTTATAATCTTTATAATCTTTATAATCTTTATAATCTTTATAATCTTTATTATCTTTATAATCTTTATTATCTTTATTATCTTTATTATTCTTATTGTCTTTATAATCTTTATTATCTTTATTATTATTAGATAGAACTTCTCTTAAATCATTTATTAGCTTAGTAATCCGTTCATTTTCCATCTTCATACTCACTTGATTAACTACCATTCTGGCTGATAATGGGCATATCTCTTCTAATACTTCCAGTCCATTCTCTCGTAAAGTAGAACCGGTTTCTACAATGTCTACAATAACTTCAGATAGCCCTACAATAGGAGCCAATTCTATGGAACCATTTAATTTAATAATTTCTACTGTCTGATGCTTTTTATTATAAAAATAATTCTTTGCTATATTAGGATATTTGGTTGCAACACGAATTAACCCACCATTTTCAAGTAGCTCTTTTGCTTTTACAGGACCAGCCACGCACATTCTGCATTTGCCGATTCCTAAATCAATAACCTCGTATAATTTTCTACCTTCTTCTAATATGGTATCTTTTCCAACAACTCCAATATCGGCTGCCCCATACTCCACATAAGTTGGTACATCATTTGCCTTAGACAAGAATATCTTTATCTTTTGATCCTCATTTGTAAATATAAGCTTTCTAGATTTTGGATCTTTCATCTCTTCACAGGTATAGCCTATTTGTTCTAATATTTCTAATGTTCTATTCGCCAGCCTGCCTTTGGCAAGTGCAAAGGTTAGATATCTCATATACCGATTCTCCTATCTCTTATATGAACCTTTATTAATTTTTGTCTGATGCCTCAACAATTATATTCAGCTTTCATTTCAAATATAGAAAAGCCAATTTTCTATTCAAACCCTTAGTTAGATTATTGCAACCAGTATGTCTATAGGCAAATCTCAATAAATGTTTAACTTCATAGTAAGTTCATTCATTTACTACCACTTGATTATTCTTTTAGGAAATCTTCGAATTTTGCCTCTTGAATTTCCCCACTGTCAGAATTAATTACTTTAATTGCCTCTGAAGTTTCAAAATACAGTATACCGCCAATTCCGCTTCTTTTTGCATATGCAATATAATCCTCTAAAGTATAATCCTTACCCTCTCGTAATAATTCAATATTCATTCCTTCATTTCTAAAATGATTAGCAAGATTAATAGCATATTCACATAGATTTGCTTTATAAAGAATTAATGTATTTTTAGCTGGCATTTCATATTCTTTCTTCTGTCTGGATAATGCCAGCATTACCTGATCCACATAAAATGCCAAGCCAATTGCAGGCGCTTTTTTACCAAACTGTCCAACCAGGTTATCATAGCGTCCACCTGTTGCAATGGATTCACCTGTACCATAAGAGTAAGCTCTGAATATAATACCAGTGTAATAATTATATTTACTTAACATTCCCAAATCAAAGGATACGTATTTTTCTAATTTGTAAATGGCTAAAATGGCATATAAATCTTCTAAACGTTTGATTGCTTTTAAAGCCCTTTCGTTCTTCGTTAAGGACTTTACATGGGTAAGCTTATCTAAAGAACCAAACAGCTCCGGAAGATGTAAGAAAATGGTTTTTAGGTTGGAGCTAATTTCCTTACTGGAAATAATTTCTTCCACACCAAACATATTTTTATTTTCAATGAGAATTCTAAGCTGGTTCTCTTCTTCTTCATTAAACCCTGCTTCCTCTACCAAACCTCGAAAGAAATCTGCATCTCCGATTTCCACCTGGAATTCTTCTAAGCCTGCCTGCAATAAGCACTCAATTGTCAGAGCCAGCATGTGAGCATCTGCATCAATGGAGCTATCATTGATTAATTCTGCACCTAACTGGGTAGTTTCCTTTAATTTTCCCTGATAACTGCTATTATTAATAAAAGTACTTCCCATATAACATAAACGTATTGGAAGGTTTTCATTCTTGTAATATTTTGCAGCACATCTTGCTATGGAAGGTGTAATATCCGGACGTAAAACTAATGTATTTCCTTCTTTATCAAAAAACTTATACATATCTTTATCAGCCACTGTACCACGTTCTTTATTAAATATATCAAAAAATTCAAAGGTAGGGGTTTGAATATCTTTAAACCCATGTAATTTCATTACCTGATGGAGACGATTCTGTAATTGTAATTTAATTTCACATTCGCCATTATATATATCTCTAACGCCTTCTGGTGTATGCAACAATTTATTTATCATATTTGCCTCTTTTCTGCTGAAAGCATATATTTTAATATCATGAACTACCATAATGAAAAGAACTACTTTATTCTTTTGAATACTTTACTTTTTCGAATACTTTACTTCTTCGAATACTTTACTGTGGTAATGTGATAATTCACTACCATATCGATTTAAATTATTATATTATAGACATTTCTGTATGTCAACTAATCAAATTAGTATTTTTTTGATATGTCCAATTCATTGATATGTCCGGTTTATGATATGTTCAGTTTATGATATGTTCAGTTTTTGATATGCCTAGTTTTTGATATGTCCAGTTTATTGATCTACTCCAGTTCAACCTCTGGCACTTTGATATGGTTATGTATGATTCTTGCATCAAAACTGTTATTTCCAATCCGCTATATCTACTTTCCTGATAAGATAAATTAATTATTCCCGGCTTTCAATATCTTTCGCTAAATTCTCAAGATAATGGACAAATGCATGATTGATACATTGTATTTCATTCTCCGGATTTAGTTCTTCAAAACGAAAGCTTTTTCTTCCACCAGTTTTAGCTCTTTCCCAAAATTCTAAGAGATTTTTAAATGGTAAATAATAATAATAATCTTTCTTTGAATAATAAATCAACAGGAAAGCAACGCCTCCCTGTTCTTCAAATTCTTTCATAAAATTCACTTGATGTTCATGAACATTTTGTAAGGAAAATGTATCTACAGCACATTCTTTTGCATCAAAACAAACAGGTACCCCTTGAACTGCTCCAATATAATCTACTGTACTTTTTTCTTCAAAATATGCTAATGTAATGTGCCTACTCTCCTTGTCTATATTAATTGGGGTAATAGGCGTAGGAATCTTCTGAATCAATGCGATTTTCTTCTCTCTGTATTTTACATTAGTAAGATTGATTAATTCCTCAAGTGATGACCCTCTAAGGCCTCTTGAATTCCATAATGGCATATAATCCCCCTTCTATCTTACGTAAATAATTGTTCTTCTATTCTTTTAAAAACTTCAGGTTCTTTTGCAGTTAAATTCATATTGCTAAGATGATGAAATTCACCAGTCATTTTAGGAAAAATAATTTGATAAGAATGTAACAGCTGATGCTCCAAACCATATTCTTTATGAAACCATTTATTAATATTTCTATCACCATACTTGCTATCTCCTATAATAGGATGTCCAATACTGCTAAGGTGAGCACGGATTTGATGGGTTTTGCCTGTAATTAATTTAACTTTCAGTAATGTATAATCTTTATTATATTGAACCGGTTCATATTCCGTTTGAATTGGAGCACTGTCTTTAAGATTTGTTTTACTTACTGTTACCTGATTAGTTTTCTCATATTTTTTCAAATATCCGGATATATGACTAGGCTTTTCAATCATTCCTTTCACAATGCACAGATAATATTTATGAAGAGATCTGTCACGAAATAACCCAGCCATGGTCTGCAGTCCAATTAAGCTTTTGCCTGTCACCACTAATCCACTTGTATTACGGTCTAAGCGATTACAAATGGAGGGTTTGAAAGTTTCCAATTGCTCCTGAGTAATTTGACCAGAAGTTAACATATACGAAATCACCTGTTCCACTAGGGATATGTCCTCTGGAGCAGCTTTTTGTGATAATAATCCAGCCGGTTTATTCACCACTAATATATTGTTATCTTCATAAATAATATCAAATTCACGTTCTACTACTGTAGTTTCATGTTTTTCAATAAACTTCTCTATAGTTTCATCGGATAAAAATAATTTAATTTCGTCATTGATTTGGGTTATTTCAGAGCCTTCCGCCTTTTTACCATTTAGAGTAATGTTTTTCTTGCGAAGCATTTTATATATAAAGCTTTTGGGTGCTTTATTGAGCTGCTTCATTAAAAGTTTATCTAAACGCTGTCCTGCTTCATTTTTCTCTACTTTTAATATTTTCATAATTACCTTTCAAAGTATTGATTTATCAGTATTAATCTTATAATCTCTCTATATATTAATTTTCTAACTATATTAATTTTCTAATTTATATTAATTATCTAATTCATTCAATTTTCTAATTCATATTAATTTTCTAATTCATATTAATTTTCTAATTCATATTAATTTTCTAATTCATTCAATTTTCTAATTCATATTAATTTTCTAATTTATATCAATTTTTTTAATTTATATCAATTTTCTAATTCATATCAATATTGGAAGTTCAAAAAAAGAATCAATATAATAATCTGCAGTTTCTTTCTTAGCTTTCGTATCCTTAATAGAATATTCATCATGGACAGCACATACTTTTGCTCCTGCATTCTTTCCTGCCATTACACCGGGAATCACATCTTCAAAAACTAAGCAATATTCCGGTTTGACACCTAAATCTTCCGCAACTAACAGATATATCTCTGGTGAAGGTTTTCCCTTTTCTACTTCACAAGCAGTACGAATAGATTCAAAATAAGACTCTACCCCTAATTTTTGAACAATTAGATTAACAAGTTCTCTGGAATTGCTGGTTGCGATACCTGCCTTAATATTATTGGCTTTTAAATATTGTAACAACTCTAAGGCTCCCTCTTTCAAAGGAACTTCATTAGAATATTTATACCAAGCCATTTGATTCCACTCTTCTTTAATATTATCTAAGGATTGCTTTAGCTGAAAACGTTCTTTAAAATATTCTGCTGTTTCGGAAAAACTCATTCCTTCAATATTCTCTTGTAAATCATGAGGATACTCAACTCCATATTTATTTAAGAATTCCACATCGATATCTTTCCACATCCACATGGAATCTACTAGGGTACCATCTAAATCAAATAAAACCGCTTTAATATCTTCAAACATTTATCCACCTTTTTAACCTTTATTTTTAAGAGAATTAATTTCCCCTTGGGTAAGCCTTCTATATTCTCCAGGAAGAAGAGTTTCGTCTAATCTTAAATTTCCCATACTCAGCCGTTTTAAATATATAACTTCTTTTCCTACTGCCATAAACATTCGTTTTACCTGATGAAATTTACCTTCGAAAATTGTCACTTCAATTTCTGATATTTCGTCAGATTTTATTATATTCAGTTTTGCCGGTAATGTTGTAAATTCATCATTAATTCTTATTCCTTTTTCAAATGCAAGAATATCTTCTTGTGTTACACAGCCCTTAACTTTGGCATAATATACTTTTCCAATATGCTTTCTTGGAGAAAGAAGCTGATGAGATAAGTCTCCATCATTGGTAATTAATAATAAACCTTCCGTATCTTTATCCAAGCGGCCAACGGGAAAAATATCCTTATTTTTTCCTTCTTTAATTAACTCTACAACTGTTGTGGATTGATTATCTGTGGTTGCAGATACTACTCCAGCTGGTTTATTTAACATATAATAGACAAATTCCTCATACTGTAATAATTTATTATCAAATAGTACTTGAACATTCGTTGTATTTATCTTTATATCCGGTTCTTTTACAACTTGTCCATCTACTTGTACTCTTCCTTTTCTGATATAAGTTTTTACTTCACTTCTTGTACCAACACTCATGGCAGTAAGATATTTATCTAAACGAACTGTATCGCCCATTCATCTTGTATCCTTTCAATAACCTTTATGTTGCTTTTTGCCTTAACAAATATATAATATTTTTTTTACAGTTCAGCCTGTGACATCCCAAATGAAGCGGGGTGGTCTGAACTTACATCCATCTCCAACCAGGAAGATATTTGTTTTTCAAAGTCTGACCAGTAAGTTTTCCCCATCCAAGAGGATAGCCATCAACACATATAAGCTGCCAGCCATCTTTATAATCACCAGCTACATCAATAGTTTCACATTTCAGATATTTTATGGTATCCGGATTATCTGCTGATAAATTGATGGTATTATTATACTCACTTATTTTAAGTGCACTTGCCAAAGCCTGGCTTGGCTCAAAACGATTTTTCTTCATCTCTCCAAGGAACAATCCAGGTCTCATAATTCTCAAACCTTTTAGGCTGGGAAGTTCTTTAGGATATAAATATAACTTGTCCTCACGGATGTTTAACTGATTTGAATCCCATTCTATACCTAAACTATTTATAAAATCTTCTGCTTCTCCTGATAAGCTGCCATGATTTAATTTACCAATTTCATAATCTGCTTCATTAGAAGTGGACTTTTCAAGAAGGGTGATAAAATGTCCTTCTCCGTGAATCCTATGAGGCCATAAGCGAATACAATTTTTTAATTCTTCCGGTCCATCTACCCATTCCGGTCTGCCGAATGAAAATCCCTCATAGGATACTTCTTCTTTACTCTGCTTATATTCTATTGGATTTAAAACGTGGAATTCCGGGCAGTTTTCTAATAAATACTTAATAGTTCCCTCATTCTCCTCAGGGGAAAAGGTGCAAGTTGAATATAACATTTTACCCCCTGGTTTTAACATCTTTGCCCCAAGAAGTATGATTTCTTTTTGTAATTTATTATAATAGTCCACCCCATACTGTTCCCAGTTTTTCATAATAGAAGGGCTCTTTCGAAACATACCTTCTCCAGAACAAGGTGCATCTACCAGTATTTTATCAAAATAGCCTTCAAAATAATTAGCTAGTTTGGCAGGTGCCTCACTAATAACAACTCCATTACGGACACCGAATAATTCAATATTCTTAAGTAGGGCTTTTGCTCTGGAATTACTAATATCATTTGCTACTAAAAGACCCTCTCCTTTTAATTTTGCTGCCAGTTCCGTACTTTTACCACCGGGAGCGGCACACAAATCTAATACCTTGTCTCCAGGTTCAACCGGAAGTAAATTGGCTGGTGTCATTGCACTAGGTTCCTGAATATAATATAAGCCAGCATGATAATAGGGATGTCTTGCTGGTTGGTCATTTCCGTTATAGTAATAGCCGTTCTCAATCCAAGGTATTCTTGTAATTTCGAAGGGACAAATGTTTTCAAATTCTTTTGGTGTTAATTTTAATGTGTTTACACGAAGTCCACTGTAATGTTTTTGGTCATAAGAATGAACAAAATCTGTATATTCATCCTTTAGTAAACCTTTCATACGCTCTTCAAAAAGCTTAGGTAATATCATAAAATCTCCTTAATCCTATAAGCTGTCATTCTGAGCCAAGGGCGAAGAATCTTAGTAAATTCCGTTAACTAGATTCTTCGCCTAAATTCAATAAAACTGAATTTAGGCTCAGAATGACATTTCTTTTCTATTTATCTTAAATCATCGTGAATTGTCTCAATTTATCCCAAATTATCTTAATCCATCCTAAACTATCTTAATCATCTTAATTTATCTTAATTTATATTTATCTATCTTAATCTATCTTACTTAATCTATCTTAAGCTATCTTAAGCTTTGAGCCCGGTATCCTTCTGATATCACGTCTAGTTCCTTACTAAAACGTTCTAATTGTTCTAAATCTCCGGTTTCATAAATCTTATAAAATTCATCTTGAATCTTAATAACTTCTCGCTTATTTGCTACTTTATATAAATTCTGTATATTGGTTAATATATCCGATACAGTATTTGCTTTTATCTTAAATGAGTTTTGGGCATCCATAATTTCACCACGAATCTGTGACATCTCGGCATCCAATGCAATTATAGCATTAGCTGCTCCGGAAAGTCTGCTTCGAATATGCTCCGGCATATTATGTTTATACTTGTATTGAAGGGAATGTTCAATCGTTGCCCAAAAGTTCATAGCTAAGGTACGTATCTGAATCTCTGCTTGTATTCGTTTTGTACCTGTAAGGGTTTCAACATTATAATAAACTATTAAATGATAGCTTCTGTACCCACTGGATTTCATATTAGTAATGTAATCTTTTTCACTTTTTATATCCATATCTGTTCTTTTTCTAATGATTTCTACTACTTTATTAATATCTTCCACAAATTGACAGATAATACGAATACCTGCTATATCTTCAATTTCTTCTTCAATATTATCTAAAGGAATGTTTTTTTTCTGCGATTTTTCTAAGATGCTGGATATGGTTTTAACTCTTCCATTTACTTGTTCAATTGGTGAATAATCACCCATTTTACGATATTCATCAATAACATGATTGAACTTAACTACCAATTCATCAACTGCTAAAACATAGGGATCTAATATTTCTCTCCATAACTGAATCTCCATACAATTTCTCTCCTGTCCCCATTTAATATTTCTGCCAAAGTTCTTCTGTACTTTGCTTTATGAATAACTCCTTAAAGCCAGAAAAAGCTAAATTCTATATAACTAGTTCTTCTGTACAATGCTTCATACATAACTTATGGATGAATTTTATTTTATAAAAATAAAGAATCTATTTACTGGGTTCATTATAACACATTCCTAATATTTTGTGGAAATTTTTTTACAGATATATATATGATTTTAGTGTCAAAAGTCTGAATTTAGTTTATCAAATGAATAGTACTGCATATATATGCAGTACCATTCATAATTTAATTAGTTGAAAACTTTTGCCGGGCTAATCATATATTATATTAATAGAATATCCTTATGAAATTTATAAATAAAATATATCCTTATTGTGAATGAAAATATTTAAGAATGTAATAAGGATTAACACTAAGTTCACCAAAAGGCGTATCTACGTATATTCCCAAATGCAGGTGTATATCAAACATACCTGTTGTTCCCTCTGGACCATAACCCGTATCCCCCATTAAGCCAAGTAATTGACCCGCTTTTATTTTGTTTCCTTTTTTAATGCCAGTTGCATAGGACTCAAGATGGGCATAATAAAAATAAGCGCCTGAAGGAGCACGTATTCCTATTCGATAACCGCCCTTTTCCAGCCACCCTATCTTTTCAACCACTCCATCCGTCATACTGATAATGGGATATAGACCACTTATATTATATTCTGGCATAAGATCTGTACCTTCATGTTTTCTGGCTCCCCCGTAATTTCGAACAGCATACCAGGAATCATCAAAGGACACATAAGATTCTCCATTTTCTTTTTGCGGAACTGGGAAATATTCCACATCATTTAGAATTGTATAATAATATTTCTTTAATTCCTGATATGTATTATTTTGTGCTAATTTATTTCCCAGTTTTTTTAGGTTACTTTTCTTTATATTCTTTTTTCCCGTTAAATCATAGTCATTTACCAACATAGTTATGGTTAAGTCCTCTACATTAGCTATATCCTTTTTCACTTTCTTTATCCAAGAAGCTGGAAGTTTCATTTTACGAAAATCTTCGTACTGAATACTTGTACTATTTATACGATTGACATACATGTGTAATCCAATGTGATTCAGTAAATAACCAACATATAGGATAATGATGATTAAAAGAATACTATAGAAATAAAACGGTTTCTTTTCTGCTGGTATATTCGATTTTCTCATATGCACCTTCTATAAATACGGCTTCTTTTTATTATATGTACATATGGGGTAGATATGAATCTTTATTCTTTGTCCAAAAATGATATTAAAAATGGATTTGCTTATTATTGCAAGAAATCTAGAACTTTGCGTACCTAATGCATATTTTATTTCCAGGCTCTAATATGGTCACCTGTAATCTCGGTCTTGTTCACATATTGTGTAGAACCGGTGACAAACAGCCTATAACTACAGGGTAATACTACGGGAAAAGACGTGGCAAGCTTTACTTCTGCTTTCAGTGTGGTGTTGGCAGGCACCTTCATTTGAATCCAATCTGCCCAAGTGCCGCTAAGGTCGGAAGTAATGAGAGGGTTTCCATGCTCATCGGTAATGGTAAGATCAAAGTTATTTGTAAGTAAGGTATCCGCCACGTTGGAATTGGCTACAAGGATGGTCACCAGTTGATCCTGATTGGAGGTGAAGGTGTATGTATCCGTCCTGTCAAAAGCGGTTGCAGTTCCTTCCACCATAAAGGAGGTATCGTTGTCAGCCATGGATTTCGCAAAGCTCTCAGTATAGTTTTCATACAGCTCATAAGTTCTTTGTGTTGTCTTTGCTTCATCAAACCACATAGTCACATTCCTTGCCACATTGCTTCCAGCTATGTACTGACCGCTGGAATTTCTACGATAACCATGGGCACCAACAGGACCCAAGGGTCCAAGGGGACCTAAGGCGCCAAGTTGACTGATGGGGCCAAGAGAAGTCCAGAGTCCCAAAGCTCTGGTTTGAACCGCAAAATCATTGGTGTCAAAGATAGGCGAATCATAATAGGCAGAACCAAGAGGGCCATTCTCTCCAAGAGGGTCTCCCGGACCTAATGGTCCTTCAATACCATCTGACCAATCTGACCAATCCATCCAGCCGCTAATCCAATAAGAAGGATTCCACAAATTGGTACCCACTGGTCCCAATAGACCTAAAGGTCCCCAGGGGCCAAGAGGTCCATAACCAGTAAGAGGACCATTGAGTCCAAGATAAAAGGAGGCAGTACCGTAGGGAATCTTGCTGTTGTCAATAGGTGGGGTAATGGAGGTGACATTTCCATTCAACCCATTAACCAATGCTGCAGACGTATAATAAAGATGCCCCGAATTGTAATTCTCCTCCCATGTTTCAGCCGCAACGGCAAGGGGATTGCTAAAAGCTGCCACAATACACATACAAATTGCTAAAGCCATTGAAAATACACGTTTTCTCAATTTAAACATTCTCCTTATTCTTGTTATTTTTAAAAATACTATACCTTACATTATTCAGAAAATCAAGAACACTTTGTAATATTTAATCATATATTGCAATATCTTGTAATAATGGGGTAAGTTAACAAGACCAGTTATTAAACATTTATTTAGATTTAAGAAAGCTAAAGAGGGGTTCCTACAAAGGGAAGACATAGGTTTCCATTTGTGAAGAATCTTTTATTTTACACTCCCGAATATAAATTCATGAAGAACCTTAATATTTGCATCCAAATCTGGTATTAAGACAGCCATTTTTCTAGCATACCCTTCCTCGAATGTATTATCGGCCGGTATACGAAGGTCTTCAATCTCAGTTAATCCCATATTAACGGCAGCTCTTAAATAAGTATCAAATTCCTCCTTGGTTATGTCTGTTGAAATTAACGGCAGTATATCAAATAACAATAAAGATAATTCAGGTAAACTTTTAGACTTATATTTATCAAATAAAGCATTTAATACGACACGTTGTCTGGAAGTTCTTCCATAGTCGTTACTTTGATGATCTTTTGTTGATATATAACGAATTCTGCAATATCCTAAAGCCTGGTTACCATTTAGAGTTTGTGGACCTGCTACTACTTTTCGATATTGGGGTTTTGATATATAGTTAGTTGTATTTAAATAATGTGCCTCTGCTTCTGTAAGTGAGATATTCACACCACCTAATCTATCTATAATGGATTCAAAGTCTTCAAAACCAACTCTTACATAGCCATCCAGCTTTACATCAAAATTTAATTCAATGGTTTCATATAGTAAAGGGATTCCGCCTATTTCATAGGCTGCATTTAATTTATTATCCTTATTGCCAGGAATTTGAACAAATAAGTCTCTCATGAGTGAAGTTAATTTTAACTTCTTATCCTTGGTATTCATGGTTGCAATTATCATTAAGTCTGTACGTCCACGACCACCTCCAGAATCAATCGCCTCTTCACCTAATAATAATACATTAACGATGCCATCTTCATGTCTTGGTCCATCCTCCACATGGTCTGTATCCCAATTAACAGGAGTATCCGTAATCTGATTTTTTAGAGCTTCCTCAGATACATCATCCATGGTGGTTTGCTGCAAGGTTTCTGTTCCATCATCAAATTTCATACGTCCATACGCAACACCTATAGCTGTATTCCATAGAAAATCTCTGCCACCAGGAGTGATAATTAACAATACAAAAATAAGCACGAAGGTACCAACGGATGCTCCAACTATCTTAACCCACAAAGGTATTCTCCGTTTCCGATTCTCCTTGCCCTTATTATAGTCCAGTTCTTTCTGTATTTGCTTACCAATAGAAGTATTAATATCGCTTAAGATTTGTTCTTCCTCCTGTACTAGAGCAAGTTCTTCATCTAAGGGTTCTTTCATATCTACTACTTCATCAATCCACTGAGTCAAATCAAAATCTTCCTCTATATTTACTTCCTCTACTTTAAAGTCATCATCTGTGAATTTATCATAACTATCTTTCTTTTGCTCACTGTGAAAATCATCTTTATTCATTTCATAACTCCCATGATTTGATATAATTCAGTATTTATCAGGTAGTTCCAAATACTGCCATAAAGCATTATAGCATAATATTAACTTTATGTAAATAATTTGTAACTAATTATTCAGTTACAATAATTTTAAAGATAACACTATGCTAATATGAAGGTTAATACGATATGTTACCGGCTTTATCAAAAGTTACACCATAAGAAATATCAGTCATATACTTATAAAATTTTTGCATTTCTTTCGAATCTTCAATTAATAATGTTTTGCCATTCTCTGCTTTTGCAGGTAAAAGATTCACTTTAATATTTTCTTCTTGTAAAGTCACTTTTAATAAAGCTGTTTGCGGAATACTATTGTAAAACATAAAGTTGCCCAGACTATAAATAATAGGTTTATCTTTATAATACTCTATTCCCTGCAGCACATGAGGGTGGCTTCCAACAACTAAATCTGCACCTGCGTCTATGTATTGTTTTGCCATATTTCGTTGATATTCTTCAGGATGGTTCTTTCTTTCAATCCCCCAATGGACATATACAATAACATAATCACTTTGCTCCCTGGCAGCTTTAATTTCTGCTATAAGCGCAGTGGGATCATAAGTGGTAAATAAACCTGGCTTATTCTCTACTGCATTCCAGTCAGCAACAGGAATCACTCTGGAAGCACCTAATACGGCGATGGTTTTCCCACCTGTATCAAAATATTCGGTTTCCCGCGCTTCTTTTAAATTATTACCTGCGCCAACATATTGTATCTTTGCACCTTTTAATGTGCTAAAGGTATCCTGCAAAGCCTGGGTACCATAATCTAATATATGATTATTCCCTAAAGTCACCACATTAATCATCATATCATTAAAAATCTGTACATATTTAGGGTCAATACGAAAAGTAAATTGCTTGTCTGCAGCCTTGGAACCCCTGCTGCTAAATGGGAATTCCTCGTTTGCCATTACAAGATCAGCCTTTTGGAATTCTTCCTGAATACCTTGTGAAAGAATCCCAGCTATACCCTTTTTATTATACTGATTTAATACATATTCAGATAAATAAATATCTCCCGTAAATAGCATTACAGTTTCATCTGTATTCTTGTCTGCAATCTTATTATTCGTAACATCCTTATCTTTTGTACCTTTTGTGCTTTCATAAGGATTCTCTTTTTTAGAATCCTTACTCCCTTTTTCGGAATCTCTATTCTTTATTTCAGAATTCTTATTCTTTTTTTCGGAGTCCTTACTCTCTTTTTTAGAATTCTCATTCTTTATTTCAGAATTCTCATTCTCTTTTTTAGAATCCTTACTCTTTTTTTCAGAATTCCTACTTTCTTTTATATCATTGCCTTTATTTTCAGCCACTGTATTGGAATCCTTAGCTAGGTTTTCATTATCATTCTCTACTTGATAACCCTTATTTTTTATATCCTTTTCCACATAAGAGCTTCCCTTAACTTTATCAGAATTCTTAAAGAAAGAATAAGCGAGTAATTCACCAATAATGCCCACTGTTAATATGCAAACAATAATTACTATAAGTCGTAACCTAGCATGGAATTTCTTTTTACTCATATTATCTTAATCCCTCAATAACCTTTTCCAAGTATTTATAAACACGAATCGCAGATGATATACTTAGTTTTTCCTTAGGTGTATGAATATCGTGCATATTTGGTCCCAATGAAACAATATCAATGCCTGGAATCTTTTCTGCAAAGAAACTGCACTCCAGACCAGCATGAATAGCCTCTAATTTTGGTTCATATCCATACTCTTCTACAAAAACTTTGAAAAAATGGTCCCTTAATTTAGATTCTTTTTTATATTCCCAAGCAGGATATTGCGCTCTTACGTAAAATTCTCCACCTAAAAACTGAGACATATAATTAAGCTGACTAGCTAAATACTGTTTATAACTATTAACAGAACTACGAACAGAAAAACAATACACAGCCTTGTCTGCATCTACATGGAAAATACCTAAATTCAAAGAGCTTTCTACTAATCCAGGAATATTAGAGCTCATGACCTGCACTCCATTTGGAGTATTAATAAGCATAAATAATAATTTTTCAAAAGAAGTTGGGTGAAGACATTCAAAGGTCCCTTCAGAAAGCTTTTGTACATGAATTGCTAAATGAGGTTCACTGGCCTTAAGCTCATTCTTATATTTTAATGAAATATCCTCCATTGCCTTTGTAAAGTCCTCTAAGTCCTCTGGATTAATACAAATCTCAGCAACAGAGTCTCTAGGAATGGCATTATCTTTTAGTCCGCCCTTCATTTCAATTAAACCAAATCCTACATATTCTCTAAGTTCAAATAGCATTCTTCCCATGAGTTTAGTTGCATTGGTTCTATTCTTATGAATTTCACCACCAGAATGACCGCCTTGTAAATCGCTGATAGTAAGATTTACTTTTAATCCTTCATTAGATACACGATTAATTGGTAATTCACAAGTACCGGTTAAACCGCCAGAAGAACTGATAAGCAAAGAACCTTCATCTTCGGAGTCAACATTGATTAAATATTTCCCTTTTAAAGGTGTAACATCTAAACCAATTGCTCCCTCCATACCTACTTCTTCATCTGTCGTAAAGATTGCTTCAATTCTAGGATGCTGTAATGTCTCATCATCTAAAAATGCAAGAGAATAAGCTACAGCAATTCCGTTATCAGCCCCCAGCGTAGTACGGTCTGCATGAATATAATCGTCATCTGCCAGAAGTTCAATTCCTTCTGTTAAGAAATCATGATTACTATCATTGGTTTTTTCACAAACCATATCCATGTGACCTTGGAGCATAATAGCCGGAGCATTCTCATAACCCTTGGAAGCCTCTTTGATAATCACTACGTTCTCGTATTCATCCTGAATATATTCTAAGCCTCTCTCTTTTGCAAAATTAACCAGATAATTGCTTATAGCTGTATTATTCTTGGAACCTCTTGGTATTGCTGATATTTCACTAAAATAATAAAATATCTTTTTATAATCCAGTTCTTTTAATTTTTGATTCATAATTTCTACCTCACTTATTATTATTTTTAGCCGTTAAAAAATGTTTGCTTGTGGTATAACTTTTTCATTAATTTTTAAAACTATGAATAGGCGCAGGTATTCTACCACCACGATTAATAAATGCATCGCAGCTAAATTGATTTACAGGCATAATTGGGGCATATCCTAATAAGCCGCCAAACTCTGCTCTATCGCCTACTTTTTTTCCTATTACAGGTATTAATCTTGCTGCTGTTGTCTTTTGATTTACCATACCAATTGCCATTTCATCAGCAATAATACCGGATATGGTAGATGCTTTGGTATCTCCCGGAATTGCAATCATGTCAAGACCTACTGAGCATACACAGGTCATTGCTTCTAATTTTTCCAAAGTAAGTGCTCCAGCACTTACTGCATTAATCATGCCTTGGTCTTCACTTACAGGTATAAAAGCGCCGCTTAATCCGCCTACATAAGAAGATGCCATAACACCGCCTTTTTTCACTTGGTCATTTAATAATGCCAAAGCAGCTGTTGTTCCAGGCGCTCCTGCATATTCTAAGCCCATTTCTTCAAAAATCTCAGCAATACTATCTCCAACTGCAGGAGTAGGTGCCAGGGATAAATCAATAATACCAAATGGGATATTCATTTTTTTAGATGCTTCCTTGGCCACCAATTGCCCTACTCTTGTTATTTTGAAGGCTGTTTTCTTAATGGTTTCACAAAGTGTTTCAAAATCCGCACCATGAATTTCTTGCAAAGCAGTCTTTACAACACCTGGTCCGCTGACACCAACGTTAATAACAGCATCTGCTTCCGTTACGCCATGGAAAGCTCCAGCCATAAATGGGTTATCGTCTGGTGCATTGCAGAATACTACTAATTTAGCACATCCTAAAGAATCTCGTTCCTTTGTTTTTTCTGCTGTTTCTAATATAATTTCTCCAAGCAATTTTACTGCATCCATATTGATACCGGTTTTTGTGGAACCAACATTAACGGAACTGCAAACTCTTTCGGTAATAGCCAGGGCTTTCGGAATAGAGCGGATTAAATTTTCATCACTTTGTGTCATACCTTTGGATACAAGAGCAGAATAACCACCAATAAAGTTAACACCCACAGTTTTGGCTGCCCTGTCTAAAGTCTCTGCTATTTTTACATAATCTTCTGGGCATTTACAAGCAGATGCACCAATTAAGGCAATGGGTGTCACGGAGATTCTTTTGTTTACGATTGGTATTCCATATTCTCTTTCAATGGATTTACCGGTTGCAACTAAGTTTTTTGCAACTGTTGTAATCTTATCATAGATTTTTCTATTTAATTCATCCAGGTTATTATCCGCACAGTCTAACAGACTTATACCCAAAGTAATGGTTCTAACATCCAGATTCTCTTGCTCAATCATCTTATTAGTTTCATATACTTCATTAATATTAATCATTCTAACTCCTATCCGCGTGCTTTAGCACACATAAAAATCAGGATGTTGAAAAATTGCTTTTTATTTTTCAACCTAACCTTGCAAAAAAGCACCACTTTCTATAGGCGGTGCATTTTATTAAAGATATCTTCATGCTGTGTTTTAATAATAACACCAATTTCTTCACCTATTTGTTCTAATTCCGTCGCAAGCTGCTCAAAATTCTTAGGTGATTCATTACTATCCACAATCATCATCATATTAAAATATCCCTGAACTATGGTTTGGGTAATATCCAGAATATTTACTCTGTTGTTAGCTAAATAAGTACATATATTGGCAATGATACCAACTCTGTCTTTTCCTACTACGGTTATTATTGTCTTCTTCATTTCGGCTCCATTCTACATACAATATGTTTGCTTAATACTCAATATGTTTAAATAATTAATACTATTAATTACATAATCCTGTAATATAAAATACTATAATCAATTTTACTATGATTAAATTTACTATAATCCGTTTTACAGTTTTACTATAATCAGTTTTATAATATTAAATTTACTATATTCAGATTTACCATAATTAAATTTACTATAATTAGTTTCACTATAATCAGATTTATCATAGTTGAATTTATTGTAGATGAATTTATTATATTTTTAAGTAGTAGATAACATTTCAGATACTACATCTCTTTTTGCTACACTAAGAATTTTCCCAGATGTTTTATCATTGATATATTGATTTAGCTCCACTCTTACAGTTTCATAAGCCAACTCTTCATAATTATTATCTTTACTTAAATGTGCTAATGTAATGTGTTTTAATTTATTATGGATTAGCTTACAAAGTAATTTTGCAGAATAGTCATTGGACAAATGCCCTCTGTCTCCTAATATTCTTTGCTTTAAATAATATGGATATCCACCTACCATTAACATATTAACATCATGATTTGCCTCTAATAAAAGAATCTCAGAAGCAGCCAATTTAGAGATGATATAATCATCATATTTTCCCAAATCGGTTGCCATTCCTACTTTATGACCCTCTGATTGAAATGTATAACAAACTGGATTAGAAGCATCATGTGAAGTAGAAAATGGTTCTACTGTTATATCATTAATTTGAAATGACCTGTCCGGAACCACATAATGTAATAAGTCTTCTCCTATACGGCCAATATTCTTCATTCGAAGTATTGCATTAATGGTTTCTGCTGTTCCATATATGGGAGTATTATATCTTCTGGCAATAACTCCTAATCCCATAATATGGTCTGCATGTTCATGGGTTATCAAGATTCCTTGAATCTCGTCTGGGTGAACATCTATACTGTTTAGTCCATTCTCTATTTTCTTGCCGCTAATACCTGCGTCCACTAGTAATTTTGTGTTTTTATTGCCAACAAAGGTACAATTCCCACTACTGCCACTCGATAAACTGCATAAATTCATAAGTACCTCCTAAGCATTTTATAATGTCAAAGTATTACCCATTCCAAAGAATTTGTCAATACTTTTCCTTAACATTCCCTGTCTATTTTCATTTTCACACCAATTGTATCCCAATCCCACCTAGTGACTTTCCCTAATGGGGCTAAATAAGATTAACCCCGTCAGTTTTAGGCTTTCCAGTATAATTCTACTACATCTCCATCCTTTAATGGTGATGTAAACTCTGCCTGTTCACCATTAATAGTTGTAATCAGTTTAGAACCTCCTAAAATAGATAAATCAAAAGGATAAAAATCAAATATATCGACAAATATGTAGTTTTGTTTTTTGGATAATTTTAAACTTTCCCCATTGACTGTTATATGAATATCCCTAATCCCTTGAATACCTGATGCATTTATATTATTGAGATTATTACTATTATTATTAATTTTACTAACACTGTTTGTATCTGAAATCAATTGGTTTCCTTTCATTCTTTTGGATTCTGAACTCATTCCTGATATATCCGGCTTTATTCTATTGGAATCTGATTTTATTCCTGACGAATCTTTTTTATCATGTCCCTTATCAGAAGAATACTCCCATTCATGAGAAGTGGAATAATTAGGGCTATGCTCCTCTTTGTAAGTATCTTCCGGCAATTCATACTCAATTGAAAAGTTATCATATATTTTATCGTCTAAAGCGCCTGCCCTATTATTTACCAGAATGGTTTCTTTGAATTCCAAGTCCATAAATTCAAGAATTTGCTCCAGGGTATAATAGTTCAAAATCTCAATTTCATCATTATCTTGAATATTATAAAAACCAGACACTAATTTCTTGTTGGCTAACACAAATTTAGGGCACTGTATAGTTTGTCCGTTAAACACAATGGAAATAGCCCCACTATATTCCGGAAGCTGACTTACGGTATAAATGGCATCACTGCCTACAGTAGATTCTATAATCTCTATTTTATCATTTTGTTCAATTGGATGGCTAATGCCAACAGTTTCACCATTCAGCTTTATAACAGCTGCTTCTCCCAGTTCTCCACGAACCATACGCTTTGTTCCACCAAGAGTATAATGAATGGTTTTACCTCGCCTTGGAAATAGCTTTTCGTTAGGAAAACCTACTTGTAAAGCTGCGTCTACAATGGTTAATTTATTATTATCGTATAATTTAATACGTTCTCCATTTACATTTACAAAGATAAAATTATTCTTTTGGTCATAGAAATTTAAGCAAATACCGATAGGGGTTACTAACAATGGATCCTTCTTGATGTTTTCCTGTACGAAAGTAACTTCCTGCAATACCTCTTCGCCACGTAATGCCACTCGTTCATAAGGAAGCTCTAAATACTCTGCCAAACGGCTAACGAAACCAGGAATTTTGCCGCCCCCACCAACTACAAATACAGCACTTACGGATTTGCCACCATTTAATTCTATTATTTTATCTGCAATGGAACTAGTTATTTTACCAATGCTATCATCGATAGATTCTAAAAGTTCCTGGGAAGTAATCTTATGTTTAATTCCCATAATATCTTTAAAGGTTATATTCTTTTTTCTAAGGCATGCCATTTTCATTGCTTCTGCTTCGTTAAATTCCACCAAATACTTTTGCAAAATGGTTTCAGTAATTTCGTCTCCTGCATAAGGAATCATTCCATATGCCGTAATACTTCCATCCTTGGTAATAGAAATATCAGAAGTTCCTGCTCCCACATCCACCAAAGCAATGTTTAACAATCGAAATTTGTCAGGAATTGCAATATTAATTGCCGCTATAGGCTCTAAGGTTAAGTTTGCTACCTGTAAACCAGCCTTTTCAACTGCAGCATATAATCCGTCTACTACTTCATCCGGTAAGAAAGTTGCAATTAATTCGGTTGATATTTTATTTGCTTTATGACCTTCCAGATTTAGTATAGTATAATCATTTAAATAATAACGTACTACAGAGTAACCTACACAGTAATAATGAATATGTTCAGATTTTAATTCTTCACGAATGGTATCATATGCTTTTTCTACACCGATTAAATCCAAAGAATGGATATGTTCTTCATTTACCACAGTTTCACTTGGGAATTCATATTCTGCCTTAACAGCTACGGTTTTTAGGATTCTGCCAGCTGCTGCAATACATACATCCGTTAATTTTCTGCCAACCTGTTGCTCTAACTGGCTCTTAACCGTTCTGATAACATCAGCTACTTTATTAATATCATGAATCTGACCATCAATCATGGCTCTTGTTTCATGCTCTTTCATATATTGTGCAACAACTATAAAATTGTTATTATTCTCTCTATATCCAACTGTACCTACCACGCTCCTAGTACCAATATCTAAACCAAATACTAAATGCTCTGGATATCTTATGTATTCCATACGGAAGCCCCCATATCATTTATATTGCGTCTATTATACCATAATCTTACTAATTTCACTAGTACCAGTTCTAACTCTGCAGCTTTTTTAATATAAGCTCTATCTGCTTTGCAACATTTTCTATAGGAAAGCTGTTATCGATAATACGAGTACTAACCTCTTTATACTCATTCTCCTTAATTTGATTGGAAAAGATACTATCAATTTTCTCATTTGTATAATTTCTAGACTTTTGCAGTCTTTCTCTTCTTGCATCTTCCGGTACATATATATACCAAATCTCATCGCAAAAGCCACTAAGCCCTGCTGCTTTAGGGAGTGCAGTTTCTACACATAAAAGTTCAACATTTTCATTTCGCTTCTCTTCAATAACATCTAAGACATACTTCATGACATAAGGATGAGTTAGGCTATTTAGCAATTCTAACTTATCTGATTTGGTATAAACAATAGAACCTAGCACTTTTCGGTCTATATTCCCTTCTTGATCCAAAATTTTTTCACCAAAATTCTCTAGGATTAGATTATATGAAATATTACCCTTTTCCATTAATATATGGGCTACATGGTCCGTGCTTATTACAAACGCATTATATCTATCTTTTAATATATCCGTTATGGTGGATTTGCCACTGCCAACTCCTCCGGTAATACCTATGACTTTCATCTATGTATATAACCTCCTTTCGGTGTTTCCCTATCGGTGTCAGGCACCGTTTTAGGTGTCTGGCAGGTGTCTGGCTCCTTTAGGTGCCTGACACCGATTCGACCGATTGGTGCCTGGCACCAATCATTACTTAGCTTCATACCAATCCCTACCAATATTTACATCCACATCTAAAGGTATACTTAACGCAGCAGCGTTCTGCATTTCTTCCTTTAAGATTGCAATAACCTGTTCTTTTTCTTCCTCATGTGCCTCAACTAATAATTCATCGTGAATTTGTAAAATCAATCTGGACCTCATATTCAGTTCCTTTAATTTCTGGTTTACATGAATCATGGCAATTTTAATAATATCTGCTGCTGTTCCTTGAATTGGAGAATTCATAGCCACTCTTTCACCAAAGGAACGCTGCATAAAGTTTGAAGATGATAATTCTGGAATCGGTCTTCTTCTACCAAACATAGTAGTAACATATCCATCTTTTTTTGCATCAGCTACCAGTCCATCAAGGAAGTTCTTAACCCTTGGATAGGTCTCAAAGTATTTATTAATATAGCTTTCCGCTTCTTTCCTTGAGATATTTAAACCCTGACCTAACCCAAAAGAACTGATTCCATATACAATACCAAAATTAACTGCTTTTGCGTTGCTTCTTTGTAAAGGAGTAACCTCATCTAAAGGAGTATGGAATACTTGAGAAGCTGTAATCCTATGGATATCCTGAGCTTCATTATAAGCGGCAATTAATTTCTTATCTCCCGACATATGGGCAAGTACTCGTAATTCGATCTGAGAATAATCCGCATCTACAAAGATATAGCCTTCTTTTGGTATAAATGCCTTACGAATTTCCCTGCCAAGTTCCATACGGATAGGAATGTTTTGTAGGTTAGGATCTGTACTGGAAATTCTGCCTGTTGCTGCAATGGTTTGATGGAACTTACCATGAATTCTTTTATCTTCACTTATATAAGCAGTTAATCCATCTGCATAAGTAGACTTTAGCTTAGTTAGCTGTCTGTATTCTAACACTAAAGAAACAATAGGGTGTTCATCAGCTAATTTCTCAAGTATATCAGCAGAAGTAGAATAACCGGTTTTCGTCTTCTTTCCAAATGGAAGCCTTAATTTTTCAAATAATATAACACCTAATTGTTTTGGAGAACTGATATTAAATTCTTCACCGGAAAGTTCAAATATATCTTTTTCAAGCTGTGCTATTTTAACACCGATTCTTTCGCTATAAACCTTTAATTCACCCTCATTGACTTGGATACCACGTTGTTCCATATCAAATAAGGTAAATACTAATGGCATTTCAATTTCTCTGAACAATTGCTCCATATTAGTATCTTTTAAGGCTTTCATTAGCTTATCATAGCCCAGATAATTTACATAGCCCTGATAACAGCAAAAATTCTTAAACTCTTCCGGACTGCTGTCCATTGCTTTTTCTAAAGACAGCTTTCCAAAAAGTTCTGATTCATTAGGAATAATAAGATTTAGGAAATCTTTTGCAATATCATCATAATGGTAGGTACTTTTTAATGGATTTAGTAAATAAGCCCCTATACCAAGATCTACAACCTGATCTTTTTCATTAGCTAAAATAAAATCCAGTTGAGATTTTAAATTATTAGTTGCAATCAAGCACTTATGATCAATTAGACTTTTCACTTTATCCTGTAAATAAGCAGCTGTAATTAAGCCTGCTGCTTGAATAAAATAAATATCCTTCTCACCAAATGTAAGGCTGATACCAAGTATGGTACTACCCTCACGGATTAACTGTAATCCTACAACCAAGGTACCAGAATTCGTCTTTTGTGATAATATTTTATTAAATGTATTTTCTGCCTCTACAAAATCCGTTATTATTTTAAATGATTTTTCTACTCCTTCATTATGACTTACATCTACTTGAAAGCGGCTAATTAAATTTTTAAATTCCAGTCTTTTAAAATAGACAAAGGCTTCTTCGTTAGTTAGATTTTTTATCTCTGCATCGGAAATATTAAAGTTAATATCACAATCCGTTTTAATCGTAGCTAAAGTTTTACTTAATACAGCCAAATCATAATGATTCTTTAACGCTTCTTTTGCTTTATTTGGAGTAATTTCATCTACATGTACATAGGCATTTTCTATAGAATCGAATTGGGTAATGATTTTAGTTGCCGTTTTCTCGCCAATTCCCGGAACTCCCGGAATGTTATCTGCAGTATCTCCCATTAGACCTTTCAAATCAATAAATTGCTTTGGAGTAACACCGTATTTCTCAATTACATCTGTCGTGTTATAATTCTCTACTTCAGTACCACTCATTTTGGTTTTCGGAATTCGAATTTTAATCTTATCTGTAGCCAACTGTAATAAATCACGGTCACCAGATACAAGGGATACATTATATCCTTCTTTTTCACAAGTCATTGCCATGGTACCTAATACATCATCTGCTTCAAATCCGGGTTTCTCCACTATATTTACACCCATTGCTTTTAATACATCTTTCATAATAGATACCTGTTCTCTTAATTCTTCAGGCATAGACTTTCTTGTTCCTTTATAGTCCTGAAACATTTCATGACGGAAGGTTGGCTTATTCACATCAAAGGCAACTGTAAGATATTCTGGTTTCTCTTCGTCTAAAATTTTAAACATAATATTTAGAAATCCTAATACTGCATTAGTGTGAAGCCCTTCTGAATTAGTCATATTTGGCAACCCATAGAATGCTCTGTTTAATATACTATGCCCATCTATTAATACTATCTTTTTCTCCATATTCTCCTCTTTTCTTCTTTCACTGTTTCCATAATATTTTACTTACTATTCTTCTAAATTATCTAAAGTTTTGCCCCACTTATAATCTGGATATTTTTCTTCTAAGCCAATGGCAGCCTCCGGGTCCTTATCAATTAAATAATTATGGATTTCATTTAAATGACTTGAAATCTTTTTAGAAAGTACCCCATCCATTTCCTCAGGAAATAAGCCTTCTATATAAAAGTTACTTTTGAAAATTTCCTTATGAAGTACATCTTCTACTACAATCTCTCCAATTTGAAAACTAGAAATAAATGCGGTCAGAGTAATTACTAAAATTAAAATAATCTTTTTTCTAATATGTAATATTTTATCATGAAAAATTTTATCTTCTGAGCGTTTTATTAATTGCAGCAAATCCTGATGAAAATTTATAGATAATTCCTTGTCTTCATCTAACTGTTTCATGCCGGAAAGAAGAACATAATACACCTCTAAATCCTCCATACAGTTAGGACACGAATGAATGTGATCTATAAAATCTTCCATTTGGTTTATATCTAAGTTTCTATTTATAAACGGCATAATCAGTCGTTGTGCATCAATACATGTCATGTCTCTTCCTCCAATAGCAAGGCTAGGAAAGTCTGTTGTTAATTCATTTTACCCTTTTTTAGATAATGTTTCAACACAGAATTTAATACTCATTAAAAAAACAAAGCAAGAACTATACAATCCTTGCTTTGTCTTTTTGAGTCTCAATAATAATATTTAGCTTCCATTATTAAGATTATCAAAATCTTCTTCCCGAATTACTTCGATAGTTATAGTCAAACTTCGTTGTCTCCTAAAGCCTCCATTTACCATCTCTCCTTAATTCAAGATCATAATTTCATGCTACATTACCTTTTGAGACACATTCTAATTTGTGTGAATACTTACTCTGAATTCTCAACGATAAAATCGTTATTGGAATCTATTTCGGTATCCAGTATCTATTATGTCTACTTTGAAATAAATTATTCACTTATTATATATTCTTTTTTATTTATAAGGCTATTTTGTTTTTTCATTCTTATTTTTTGTATTATATAACCTGAAAAAATAAAAATCCAGAAAATTATCCTTGAATATTCAGGAGTTCTTTCAATACTAATATCAAAATTATCATAATTTAACTTAAAAATGTATTTAATTAATCCATATGAAGTAAATGTTCCCATGTAAGAGCCAAATTGTGTGCTGGCAATCAAATAATCATACTTATAAGTATTAAATATGAAATGTTTTTTAAATACTACCATGTAAATGACAGGTTGGTTTTCCGTTATTATTTTTCCTGTAAAAACTTTGATATTGCCTATTTGTTCACTATTTATTATTTCTATAGTTTCATTACCAGTTAGCGGTTTATCTTCACAAAATATTTCATGAGATATCATTTTATCTTTTAAAATAACCAATACTTGATTTTCCAGATTTTGATTTGGAATATTATATTTAAAACTTATGTAAATGAATCCAAGAATTAGAATAATAATTGTTACTATATTAATTATTGTATTATTACTATACTTTTTCAAATAATAGCCCCCCATTAAACATATAATATATATTTGCTTTAATAAATATATGTAAATTCAAATACCTTCAGCAATAATTTTACTTAGGAAGTATTGTTACATCTAATATTGTCCCCTAATATTGATTATAGTGTATTTGGCAGCATATGTAAATGGATATCTTTATTCTAATAAAATAACCGCAAAAAAGTCTTGATTTCTCAATCAAGACTTTTTAATGCGGATAGAGGGACTCGAACCCTCACGAAGTTGCCCCCGGCAGATTTTGAGTCTGCTGCGTCTGCCATTCCGCCACATCCGCATGAACCGTGCGAAAAATATTTTAACACAATTATGATACAATTGCAAGGTTTAAATTTATTTTTTTATCCTATTTATTTTATTACGATTGTATCGGCAATTTGTTCATATGTAGCATTTTTTGAAATTTTAAAATCACCTACTTTAATATTTGTACAATAACCCTTATCTTTTAAATAATTATTAAACTCTTTATTATTTTCTATAATTCCATAATTTTTTAATATTAAAGCTACTTCTTCAGAAGACATACCCTTTTGAATGTTGATGATTATGTAATCTTGTGAATCTTTGCTATTTTCTTTTGAAACTACCTCTTTATCTGGTTCCTCTTCTGTCAGAGCTTTCGTCGGTGTTACAGATGGTTCCACATTAGAAGAATCTATTTTTTCCTCATCCTTTGCAGGCTCCTCTGTTAATCCTCCCGTTGGCTCTTTAGTTAATTCTTTAGTAGGCTCTTTAGTTTCCTTTGTTGGCTCTTTGGTTGATTCTTTAGTTGGCTCTTTAGTTGGAACTAATAAATCCTCTAAATCCTTTATTTCTTCATCAGAATTTATTGCTTCTGTATTGTCAGCATTTGATTTCATTTCTTTTGTTTTCTTCTTTAATGCAGCATTAAAAGAGATTGATAATATAATGGTGGAAAATAAGATGCCTACTCCCAATCCTCTTAAATAGTATTTTAATTTCATGTTGCTCTAACTCCAATCTTTACTAAGTGCAAGGTTTAACTAGCCTATCTTCTTTTATTAAAAAGGTCAATTACTAATTTTACTTCTCCTTGACCAATTTCTAATAGTTTGGAGATTTCAACAATAGAGTTTCCCTGCTTATATAACTCTAATATTCTTTTGTTATTATTTTCGGGGTTTTCTTCCATTAACTTATCTAATTCTATTTGTTGATTTTCTTCCGGATTTGCTTTGATTTTATTAAAGCCACCTGCTAATATAGGATTATAATTAATATTATCAGCATTACCATTGCCAGTACCAGTACCAGTACTAGCATTAACATTACTGGCATTACCATTACTAGCGTTACCAATACCGACATCATCATTACCAAGATTACCATTGCCAGTATTACCTGCATTACCACTACCAGCATTACCATTGCCAGTATTACCTGCATTACCACTACCAGCATTTCCATTGCCAGTATTACCTGCATTACCACTACCAGCATTACCATTGCCAGTATTACCTGCATTACTACTACCAACATTTCCATTGCTATTTTTACCTGCATTACCACTACCAGCATTTCCATTGCTATTTTTACCATTACCATTGCTAGCATTACCATTTACTGTATTACCAGAGTTTACAGAATGAATCCTGCTGCCATTCATTGCGTTGGTGCTTCTGGTATTCCCTTTTTGTATGGTATGAGAATCCTGCTGAAGATTTGTATCTTTTAACACTCTTTTTGTACTTTCTACCTGTTTTATCAGATTCTTTATATCACTTTCTTTTTCGTTTAACATATTGTAAAGGAAGATAACTTCTTCATGATTTTGATTGATTTTTTCTAATACTTGATTAGAATAATCGGTAACAGCAATAATTTTTTCATTTGACAAGTGACCGAGTTTATCCTCTGTCGTTTGAAGTACTTCTTCTGACACATCAGATAAGCTTAATTCAACTTTTTTCTTTATTTCATTAATGTTTTCCTGGGTAAGTTTACCCGAATCATTTCCGGCTTTATTGAATTCTTCGTCATTGAATCTGGTTGAACTTTTGCCCTTAGATTTATCCACTACGAACATGCTAGCCACTAAAATTCCTACTCCGATTAGAATTAAAACGATTTCAGTTGGTGTCATTGTTTTTCTCCTGTCATATTTTAATATCTATTGAACCTGTATGAAAATGATCTTTTGGTGCAGTTTCTTCCTCTTTCTTTTTCTTTTGCCCATTATAACCAGAACCGGTATAAGAATTATTACCTTTTTCCTTTGCGTCATAACGGTATTCCCTATTTTCACTTTTGATAGTTTTAGTTGCCTGTTGCTGGTTATGGCGTATTTCATTATTTAGCTGATTATTCAGATGCATTTGTTCATTTAAAGGTTTTTGTACTTCATGCTGTTTATAAAATGATACTTCCTGTGATTTTGGCGGCATGGTAACAATATCAATTGGTTTTATTGGCATAGCAATCCTCCTTTATAAGCCTATAAGCTTAATATCGGCTCTATCTCGTACAAACTTAGTGTAATGTATCTCACTTCTAACATAATATGCAACATTAGAAATCACGATTTTTACCCCTGGATATGCTATGTTTTCAATACGAATGGTACCACTTTCATTTTTATTCATCTCAAGTTTTAATTGTTCATAACGATATGTAGCTTCTTTTATCCTATTATCCAAGTCAATACAATGGAGTGTTGCTGTTTTTAATTGGCTTATCCTGTCTGGTGCCAATACCTCCCCTTTACTGATTTTTTTCTTAAAATTATTTAGAATAGGCATTATTTTATCCATCTCTGCTTTCATAGAAATAATACTTTGCTCTAAACTTTTAAATTCATCCGATGCAGCCGGATCTATTCCAACTTCCAGTATGGTATTGGTTCCCATAGTTGAACCTGCTGATTTTATGGTTATACTTGTGGCAGAGCAAATTTCTCCTCCAGTAACATAACCTTTCTTACCACCGACTGTGATGTCTCCTCTTGCAGATACTTTACTATGTAAAATAGCTTCTGTAGTAATATACCCTCCAGCTTTAACTACTGCATTCTCTATGAATTTAGATATGATGTTACCTTCTGCTTCCATAGAGCCTTTGCTCATTCCCTGCATTCCACGCTTTAAGATGATATTTCCGCCGGCTATTAGGGTAGCTCCTTCTACTACACCATCTACGATTATGTCACCCTTTGCCTGAACTGTGAAGCCGGTAATTACATTACCTTTAATAGAGACATCTCCTTCGTAATTAATATCTCCGGTAGAAACATCAACGCTGGCAGGAACTTCATAAATATTTGACACGAATACCCGGTCGTCTCGAAGCATAGCATGACCATTGACATCAGAATACATATTAAGGCCATCATCTGATAAATGAATTCCTTTGCCATGTCTTAAAATCTTTTTTATTACCCTGCCAGGTTTTAATGCATTTCCATAAATATCATATCCACTTTTACCTTCTACTGCAGGTTCTAGTGTAGCTAATAAATCTCCTTTATTAATGGAACTTATTACATTTAACTTATGAAAATCAACGGAGCCATCTTCATTTACTTTTGGTTTAAGAGTTGTATCCGTATTGAAATGATAGGTAATCACTGCATTTTTGCCTTCTACTGGTTTTGTACCTTTGGCTAATATAATATCTTCGCAATATCTTCGATTATTGATAAAGTCTTCAATATTTTCTTGGGCGATACCTTCTTTTATCCCAATCTGGGTTAAACTGTTTATAATCTCTTTAGGATTCATGCATAAGCCATTATTAGAAGGTGGATAAAATCTGCCAATGGCATACATACGATCCGAAGATACCTTTATTCGTACATATTCTTCTTCCGGCAGAATTGGAACAGAAAGAAGTTTTACTTCCGCAAGTTCCCTATGGGAGATGTTGATTGCCTGCCCTAAATCTTTAATATTGTAATCATAAATTTTCTTATCAATTAAATACTCGCTGATTTCATCATAAGTAATTGGCTGCCCATTATCTTCAGGTGGATAAATTTTTAAATAGGTTCCATCATTTTTAATTTCCAGTTGAAAATAACTATTTTTACTACTCATATACACACCCTCTCAATCAATTATTTTTCTACAGTTCCTTATTCCTCTGATTCCAATATAAAAGTTACTTTCTTTCTATCTAATAATAATGAACTTATATCCATGACAATTATGTATCATGAATTTTATGTAAATAATGATATTATGTCTCTTATACTCCTAGTAATACTTCAAAGTTATTCCCTAATTTCAGTCTCATCTTCTGTAATGCTTTTGTATGTAATTGAGAAATCCTGGATTCTGAAACTTCTAATATAGCACTGATTTCTCTTAAAGTTAATTCCTCATAGTAATATAGTATAATTACTTTTTTTTCTTTTTCTGTTAACGATTCAAAGGTTTTAGTCAGAATCTCTTTTAATTCCTGCTTTTCCATAAACCGCTCCGGTGTATCAAATTGGGTACTTAAACCAGCTTCGGTTTTTACTTCACTGCCTTGGTCAATATATTCATCTAGTGAAAGAATGTTTGTTAATTTGGTTTGGCTTTGCCAGGTTTCGAATTCATCAACTGTAATCTCTAATTCTTTAGCTACTTCTTCATCAGTGGCTATTCTGCCTTGTTCAGCCTCGATTTTATGAAATGCAGCATCAATTTTTCTTTGTTTCTGTCTTAAAGTTCTTGGTATCCAATCCATTTTTCGAATTTCATCTATAATAGAGCCTCTGATTCGAAAACTTGCATAAGTTTCGAATTTAACGCCTTTGCTATAATCAAATTTGTCAACAGCATCAATAAGACCAAATATACCATAACCAACTAAATCGTCATATTCTACATTACTGCCAAAATACATACTTAGACGTCCTGCAACGATTTTCACTAAATTCGAATATTCAATTATAATCTTATCTCGGCTTTCTGTTGTTTTACATTTGCTATATTCATCCCAAAGCTTTGCTCTATCTTCAGCATTCATACTAATACCCCTTTTGTACTCTAATTTTAGCCGTCAGTATTGCCCGCCTCATTTTCTGCTGCTTGACTTTTGGTTACTTGATTTTCATTTCCTTAGCTTTTTATTCCTTAACTTTTTATTTCTTAACTTTTTATTTCCTTAACTTTTTATTCCTTAACTTTATTTCTTAATTCTTTACTTCTTTATTTCTTGATTCTTTATTTCTTGATTCTTTATTTCTTGATTCTTTGTTTCTTCATTCTTTACTTCCTGCTCTTCTGTAACGGTTGTGGCTGCTGCATCTTCAAGAGCAGCTTTTTCTTTAGCTTCTTCCGCTTTTTTCTGATTGTCTGCTATTTTGCCAATAATCTTTTCTGCAAATTTACCAATTATGAAGAAAATAATTAAGACAAGTAATAGACTTTTTAAACTATCCAAAAGTTCTACTTTGTTAACAATATTAAATATAATGGTGATTGCACCGGCAGCTAGCATAACGGTAGGTGCTATATAACGTCTTTGCATTGTATCACTCTCTTCTTATATGATTTTTAATGGTTTACCTACGGACTTAATATGCAGTTCGCCTGTTTCAGGATAGAAAACGATGGTTCTACCATAATTAAGTCCGGTATCCTCCGCAAGTAAACGTATTCCTAATTTCTCCAGCTTAATTTTACTAGCTTCCACATTTCGGTCGCCAATACGAAGCATATCATTGTTGTTGCTGAAAGCAAACATCTGAGCTCCTCCTGCAATTTTTGCAGTAAGGCGGTTACGGTTAGCACCTACTTTTTGCAAACTTTCAATTAAAGCATCAATACCCGTATCAGCAAATTTTGCAGCATTTTCGTTGTTTCTTATTTTGGTGCTATCAGGTAACATAATATGTACCATGCCTGCTTTCTTAGCACTGCTGTCGTATAAAACGATTCCTACACAGGAACCAAGACCCAGTGTGGTAATTGCATCCGGTGCAGTGCACACATTTAAATCCGCCATTCCTACTTTAATTACTTCACTCATAACTTCACCTATAATCCTAAAGATTTCAGTATTACACCATAGGATTCTAGGGTAGGAATCAGAATAAAATAACCCTTAACATCAGAATCATCCTTTGAAAATTTGGTCTCAATCATTAGTGCCTTATCCCCTACTTTTCCAAATTCAATCGCAGGTACGCTTAATATGGCTCCAGCCATATCAATAGACATATAAGGTATACTTGCATCAATCCTTATATTTATTAATGTTGATAAAGATGATAAATAAGCCCCTGAAATAATATTCCCAATCTCTTGTAATGCTGATAGTTCTAATTCTGTAAAATCTTCAAATTTGCTTACAGTACTTCCCATCAAAATATTTACTAAATGGTACGCAGATTCTGTTTCCATAATGAACATCATCATTCCATTGATTTCACCATCTAATTGAACTAAGATACCTACTACAATGTTCTCTGCTCCGCCTACCATTTCGGGAAGTTCTTTAAATTCCAGTAATGCAACTTCTGGTACACTCATATCCACTTTACCATTAATCATCTTTGATAAAGCTGTAGTTGCATTACCAGCTCCGATGTTGCCTATTTCTTTAAGAACGTCAAATTGCATATTATCCATTTGATCTAAATTAATATTTGACACTGACAACACTCCTTAGTTTTAATCATTAAAAATCTCTCTTTCTATTTTTTCTGCCAGTTTTCAGTGGCACCACTCCTTAGTTCTAATCGTTAATGACACCTTGGATATTTAACAGTGAAATTAAGCCATCACCGTGTTTGCCTACACCAATTAGATAATTATTCTTTTCGTCTAATTCCGTATTCACTTTAGAAATCATACTTTCATCCAAGGTAACAACTTCCTTTACTTCATCAACTATTATGCCTATTGCTGATTGAGCGTCTAATTTAATTATAATGATTCTTGTAGCATTATTAAAATCATCTGGTTCTAAGCCAAACTTTAAGCGGATGCTCATTACTGGTATGATTTCCCCACGTAAATTAATGACACCCTTAAAATAATGCTGAGCCTTTGGAACTCTGGTAATTCTTTGCATTCTTACTATGTTATCTATATATTTAATATCTATACCAAATTGTTCCTTATCTATGTTTACAACAATATATTGTTTTGACTCTAATGATTTTATATTCTCTTCCATTGCCAACCCTCCTAGACCAAAGTATTAACATCAAGAATTAAGGCTACTTCCCCATCACCGAGAATGGTTGCACCACCAATAATTTTATTATTAGTAATGTATTTACCGATAGACTTAATAACGATTTCTTGTTGTCCAATTAAATTATCAATTACTAACCCTGCTAATCTATCACCTTTTGATACAATAACTACGGTAAGATGATCTGATTCTTCATGATTACTTTCAACATCTAACACTTTGTCTAAACGGATTATAGGAATAACATTTCCTCTAAGGTTTATTACTTCTTTAGAATGAACGTATTTTATTTCTGAAACCGTAACATCTTCAATTGTCTGAATACTTCCTAGTGGAATAGCGTATTTTTCTGTTCCTAATTCAACCATAAGAGCTTGAATAATAGCTAATGTAAGAGGAAGACGAATGATAAAGTTGCTGCCTACTCCAAGTTTTGTATTAGCTTCAATATCACCACCCAGAGCTTCTATCTTAGTCTTTACTACGTCAAGACCAACGCCTCTTCCTGATATTTCAGATATGGTATCTGATGTAGAGAAGCTTGGTTTGAATAATAAATCAATGGCATCTTTCTCTGTCATTGCCTCTGCTTGTTCCTGAGTAAGAGTACCTTTTTCCACTGCCTTTTTCTTAACTTTTTCTACATTAATTCCGCCACCATCATCTTTAACTTCGATAACTACGTTGTTACCATCTTGATATGCATCAAGGAATATAGAGCCAATCTCTGGTTTACCAGCTGCAACTCTTTCCTTATTGGTTTCCAACCCATGGTCTGCTGCATTACGTAATAAATGCATAAGTGGGTCACCAATTTCATCAATTACAGTTCTATCAAGTTCTGTTTCTTCACCTGTTATGTATAATTCCATCTTCTTATCTAATTTCTTAGATATATCACGAATCATTCTTGGGAAACGGTTGGTTACACTTTCAATTGGTACCATTCTTACTTTCATAACTGATTCATGAAGATTGGTTGTAACTCTTTCAAGATATTCAATCTGTTCGTTAAATCCAGATTCACCCCTTGAGGCACCTTCTGAGTTGCTGATAGATACAAGCCCATTTTTTGCAATGATTAATTCACTAACCAGATTCATTAAAACATCCAGCTTTTCAATATCAACCCGGACAGAACGATTTACAACAGGTTTCGAAGTCTGCTTTACAGATGTCCCGCTAACTTTATTCTTACCAGTATCTTTTGCACTGCTTTTTTCCTGTTTATTATTTTCTTCTTCTGTTTCTGCAGTATCTGATTTTGCTTGATCTAATTTAAAATTATCTATATAGACATTCTGGATTTCAGATATATTTAAGATGTCTTTCTTAATGCTTTCTAAGCTTTCCTTAGTTAATAAAATCAAACTAAAGTCTAAATCAAATTTTTCATCTTCAATATCCTGAACATCTGGTTCCGATTTAATTACTTCTCCTAAATCTTCTAAGGTTTTAAACACCAAAAATGCTCTTGCTGCTTTTAGAATACAAGTTTCTTGTATGTATACTGTAATTCCAAATACATTCATACCAATATCATATGCTTTTTGGATTGCATTTCTTTCATAACTTTGAATAACTAAATCTCTGAATTTTTCAAAGCCGGAATCAGATTGTGGGGCAGCTGTAGAAGTAACCACAGGGACATCTTTTTTAGCTGGTTCTGCTTGTCCTTTCCCTTTGCCTAAACCAACGTTTAGAATATCATTTAGCTGATTAATAACGTCTTCATAGTCTTCAGTACCTTCATCTGCACTCTGCTGAATATTACTAAGGTATGCTTCTAATGCATCTAAGCCTTTGAATAGAACATCTACTAAATCAGCTGTAACTTTCATATTGCCATTACGAATTTCTGAGAATACATTTTCCATATCATGTGTTAAACGCTGCATTCTCTTATATCCCATAGTACCAGCCATACCTTTTAAAGAATGAGCTGCTCTAAATATTTCGTTAATAGTTTCTACATTCTCAGGTTCTGTTTCCAAGATTAATAACTGGTCGTTTAAACTTTGTAAATGTTCCTTTGTTTCGTCGATAAAAATTTCTAGATATTGACTTACATCCATAATCAATCCCCCATGTTCTTTCGTATAGCGCCTGCAATCTGCTCTAAAGGTAATACTTCATTAACCAGTCCCGCATCTCTAATTACCTTAGGCATACCATAAACCGTACTGGTGGCTTCATCTTGGGCTATTACGTAAATATTTTTTTTCTCATGTAATAATTTAATTCCACGGGTACCATCACTACCCATACCAGTTAAGACAACACATATAATTTCATCAAAGTTAGTATCTGCAAGGGATTCATACATAATGTCAGCACAAGGTCTTAAACCATTTCTTGCTTCTTCTTTTGTTACTGTTATATTATGTACACCGTTTCCCAGATTGGTTAATCTCATATGATAGCCGCCTTTTGCTATATAAACTACACCTTTTTGAAGGATTTCCCCATGTTCTGCTTCTTTTACTTTTAACTTACTGGTCTCATTTAGTCGATTGGCAAGTGACTGGGTAAAGCCTTCCGGCATATGTTGAACGATTAACACACTGCAGCCTAGATTCTCCGGTAATAAAGGAACAATCTTCTGAAGTGCCTTGGGTCCTCCGGTAGAACAGGCAATGGCTATTAATTTGTTCTTACCTTGTCCCATAGGGCTTTTACTTTGATGATTATTTTCTATAACTGTTAAGGTTTGAGGTTGCTGTTTTGGATAAATTGGCTGGGCTTTCTTATCCAGGTCCGCTTCTTCTGTAATGAAAGATTTTATTTTACATTTAGAAGAATTGGTTGCCACAGTAAGAGTTTGAATAATCTTATCTCGGAATCGATTGCTCTTTACATCTAAAAAGCTTTCCGGCTTTGTAACAAAATCAAATGCACCCAGTTCCAATGCCTGAATGGTTTCTTTGGCACCTTCTTTTGCCATGGTACTTACAACGATGACTGTTGCATTGATTTTTCTTATTCCTAACTCTTTTAAGAACTCAATGCCACCCATAATTGGCATATTGATGTCTAATATAATAGCATCAAATTCCTTTTTATCCCGAATTAATAAATTCAGAGCTTCTAACCCGTTTGATACGATTTTGGAAACACAAAATCTATTATCAGAGTTAATTATATCAGAAAGCACTCTTCTCATGAGTGCAGAGTCATCAACAATCAAAACTTTTTTTTGCATATCAACTCCTAACTGCGTGCTTTAGCACGCATATTAATCAGGACGTTGAAAAATTGTTTTTTATTTTTCAACTTACTCCCGTCTGCGTGCTTTAGC
>ENA-UOOI01000493-UOOI01000493.1-fermentation-metagenome-genome-assembly--contig:-NODE-493-length-49938-cov-3.682417_pt1 | contig 49938 bp, 40 predicted proteins | sample MGYA00245779_ERZ724027 | MGnify/ENA primary metagenome ERZ724027 (study PRJEB28704, sample SAMN03018318) | fermentation metagenome | biome: anthropogenic terrestrial biome; feature: soil; material...
TTTTAAAATGATGTTTTCACCAAGGGGTAAGTGCGTCCTTTTTTAATTCAAAAAAAAACATTATTCCACCTCTCTAAACCAAACATAAAATATTAATTTATCTACTCTCTTCTAAAAAAGTAATCATCAGGAAAACAATCTAAATCTCTTTCCTCCACACCATCTTATCCACAACCCCCGCATAGCTCTGAATAATCTTCACAACTTTTACAGACACATTCTCTTCCACATAATCCGGTACCGGTATCCCATATTCCCCATCCAGGTTCATCTGTACCGCCGTATCTACCGCCTGCAGGAGCGACTTTTCATCAATTCCTGCCAGTATAAAGTCTCCTTTATCCAACGCTTCCGGCCGCTCGGTACTTGTCCGAATACAAACAGCCGGAAACGGATGTCCGACAGAGGTGAAGAAACTGCTTTCCTCCGGCAGTGTACCGGAATCTGAGACGACTGCAAATGCATTCATCTGTAAATGATTATAGTCATGGAAACCAAGTGGTTCATGCCGAATCACACGTTTGTCCAGTTGAAATCCAGATGTCTCCAGTCTTATCTTAGAGCGCGGATGGCAGGAATAAAGAATTGGCATGTCGTACTTTTCGGCCATCTTGTTGACTGCTGTAAACAAAGACAGGAAGTTCTTCTCAGTATCAATATTTTCTTCCCGATGCGCCGACAACAGAATATATTTCTGCGGCTCCAGGTTCAGTTTCTCCAGAACATCGGATTCCTGAATCTCTTTCAAATTCTGATGCAGTACTTCTGCCATAGGGGATCCGGTCACAAATGTTCTCTCTTTGGGCAGACCACACTCCTGCAAATATCTTCTTGCGTGCTCGGAATAAGCCATATTGACATCGGAAATAATATCTACGATACGACGGTTGGTTTCTTCCGGCAGGCATTCATCCTTGCAGCGGTTTCCCGCTTCCATATGAAAGATCGGAATATGCAGGCGTTTTGCCGATATTGCTGATAAACAGCTGTTGGTATCGCCCAGTATAAGCAGTGCGTCTGGATTGATCTGGCTCATTAATTTATAAGAGCAATTGATGATATTTCCAATGGTCGCACCAAGATCGTCACCAACAGCATCCATATATACTTCCGGATCCTTCAGTTTCAAATCATGAAAAAAGACACCATTCAAGTTATAGTCATAGTTCTGGCCGGTGTGTGCCAAAATACAGTCAAAATATTTCCGGCATTTTTGAATCACAGCTCCCAGCCGGATAATCTCCGGTCTGGTTCCCACAATAATCAAAAGCTTCAACTTTCCATTGTCTTTGAATTTAATGCTCGAATAATCTGTTTTGATTTCCATTAGTTCTCCTCTACCGGCTCTGAAAATGTATCCGGATGACTGGGATCAAAAAGTTCATTTGCCCACATCACGGTTACAAGATTTTCTGTGTCCGAAAGGTTGATAATATTGTGCGTATAGCCGGGAATCATCTGTACGGCTTCCATTTTTTCTCCGGAAACATCAAGGTTTAAAACCGGAAATGGCTCGCCGTTGTGATCGACACCTATTTTTCTCTCCTGTATCCGGGCATGTCCGGACACCACAACAAATAACTCCCATTTGCTCTGATGCCAGTGCTGGCCTTTCGTAATCCCCGGCTTACTTACATTGACAGAAATCTGACCATGTGTATCTGTTTTCAAGAGCTCCGTAAAACTTCCCCTGTCATCCACGTTTGTTTTCAGTGGGAAACTAACCTTTTCCTCCGATAAATAAGACAGATAGGTCGAGTATAGTTTCTTCGCAAAGGAACCCGGTGCAATTTCCGGAAGCAACAGTGTACTGGGCTGTTCTTTAAATGAATTTAAAAGATCTACGATCTCACCAAGCGTGGCTTTATGGGTTGTCGGAACATAACAGTAACGTCCGGACGAATCTCCGACAGCTTCACCCCCGTCGAATTCGCAATGGTGTTCTTTTTCCTCCAGTGCATCAAGCATTTCTGTCACCAGATCATCGATATAAAGCAGCTTCAGCTCAGCCGAAGCATCATTTACGGATATCGGAAGATCATTTGCAATATTATTGCAAAATGTAGCTACCACGGAATTATAGTTGGGTCTGCACCATTTTCCAAATAAGTTCGGGAATCGATATACCAGTACCTTTGCCCCGGTATTCTTTCCATAGTCAAAGAACAGCTGCTCTCCGGCCAGTTTCGACTTTCCATATTCAGATCCACTGTACCGTCCCAGAAGTGTCGCCTGAATCGAGCTGGAAAGCATGACCGGCGCTGTATTCTTATGCTTTTTCAACGTATCAAGAAGTGTTGAAGCAAATCCAAAATTGCCGGAGAAAAACTCGGATTTCTTTTCCTTCTCCGATGCAGCCTTTGGACGGTTCACTCCTGCAAGGTTAAAAACGAAATCAGCGTATTCACAGTATTCATCAAGCAGTGACTTATCTGTGTCAATATCATATTCAAAAATCTGATCAATCTTTAGATTCGGTCTTGTTCTGTCTTTGTGATCCCTTATATTTTTCAGAGACTCGCACAGATTTTTCCCGACAAATCCGGCGGCTCCGGTTACCAGAATATTCATTTCATTTCCCCCTAGCTTATTTATTCCATTTTTCCAATGTATCTTTCACATAATCAGTTGTCAGTATCTTTTTCTTTGTGGCTTCAATATCAAGACGGTTTGTATTATGAGACGTATACGACTCATTTGACATAGTCTCTACCTGACCTTTGACAAAGAATTTGTCATAATTCAGATCACGACCATCTGGGAGAACCCTGAAATAATCTCCCATATCCTGACTTCGGACGCATTCTTCATTTGTCATCAAAGTCTCATATAGTTTTTCTCCATGTCTGGTCCCGATGATTTTTGTACCGGTGTCACCAAATAACCCCTGCACAGCTTTCGCCAGGTCATGGATGGTGCTCGCATCCGATTTCTGTACAAACAGATCACCCGGTTCTCCATGCTCAAATGCAAACATGACTAGGTCTACGGCTTCGTCCAGATTCATCAGGAATCTCGTCATATTGGGATCCGTGATGGTAATCGGATTTCCGGCTTTTATCTGATCAATAAACAGAGGTATCACAGAACCACGGCTGCACATGACATTGCCATATCGGGTACAGCAGATTGTCGTCTTACCGGCAGCGACTCTGGCATTCGCACCAATTACCTTCTCCATCATTGCCTTCGAAATTCCCATCGCATTGATCGGATATGCGGCTTTATCTGTTGACAGGCATACAACGCGCTTTACACCTGCTTCGACCGCCGCGTGCAGAACATTGTCTGTCCCTTCGATATTTGTTCTCACCGCTTCCATCGGGAAAAATTCACAGGAAGGTACCTGTTTCAACGCTGCTGCGTGGAACAGGTAATCAACTCCCTGTATTGCATCCCGGACAGACTGAATGTTCCGAACGTCGCCAATATAAAACTTTACTTTCCCGGCTGTTTCCGGATGATTGACATTTAACTGATGCCGCATATCATCCTGTTTTTTCTCATCACGGGAAAAGATACGAATTTCGGCAAGGTCTGAATCCAGAAAGTGTTTTAAAACGGTCGACCCAAACGAGCCGGTTCCCCCTGTAATCATCAATGTTTTGTCTTTAAAAGATTTTGAAGTGATCATCTTTTCCTCCCTCAAGTGTTCTGATATTTTATTCTCTCTTGTTCACAGCAGCTATAGCCTCAATCAGTCTCTTCCAAATAAATCTCTTGTATAGACTCGCTCTTCGACATCATCCAGACTGCTGTCATAGCGGTTCGCGATGATGGCGTGACTCATCTTTTTGAATGTTTCCAGATCATTGACAACCTTACTTCCGAAAAATGTACTGCCGTCTTCCAGCGTCGGCTCATATACGATAACTTCCGCACCTTTGGCCTTGATCCGCTTCATGACACCCTGGATACTGCTCTGGCGAAAGTTATCCGAGTTTTTCTTCATCGTCAGTCTGTAGACTCCTATGATAACTTCCTTCTCTTTACTCTCGTCAAATTCACTGTTATCACTGTAGGTATAGCCTCCCGCAATCTCCAGAACCCGGTCTGCAATGAAGTCTTTTCTCGTCCGGTTACTCTGCACAATTGCCTCAATCAGATTTTCAGGAACGTCTTCATAATTGGCCAGAAGCTGTTTCGTATCTTTCGGCAGACAGTAGCCACCATATCCAAAGCTCGGATTGTTATAATGGCTGCCGATCCGGGGATCCAGAGAGACACCTTCTATAATCTGCTGCGTATTCAATCCTTTTATCTCCGCATAGGTATCCAATTCATTAAAGTAGGAGACGCGAAGCGCCAGATAGGTGTTTGCAAAAAGCTTCACTGCTTCTGCCTCAGTGAATCCCATAATTAAGGTATCGATTTCTTCCTTAAGAGCCCCTTCCTGTAAAAGTGAGGCAAATGTTTTCGCTGCCTTCACTAACCTTGCATTCTTAAGATCTGTACCCACAATAATCCGCGAAGGGTACAGATTATCGTACAGCGCCTTGGATTCACGAAGAAACTCCGGACTGAAAATAATGTTGTCACAATGATATTTTTCGCGGACAGACGTGGTGAATCCAACCGGTATCGTGGATTTTATAATCATAACAGCATCCGGATTATATTCGATAACCAGTTTAATAACGGCTTCTACCGCCGAGGTATCAAAGAAATTTTTCTTACTGTCATAATTCGTCGGTGTGGCAATGACTACAAAATCAGCATCGGAATATGCCTGTTCTGCATCCAGAGTTGCCATAAGATTCAGATCTTTATCTGCTAAATATTTTTCTATGTATTCGTCCTTGATCGGACTTTTCTTCTTGTTTATAAGTTCTACTTTTTCAGGAATAATGTCTACTGCCGTCACCTCGTGATTCTGTGACAACAATGTAGCTATTGATAACCCAACATACCCTGTTCCCGCAACTGCAATTTTCATTTTCTCTCCTTTCTTCCTCCATCAAAAAGCTGTATTCTTAATCTGATACATTTGACACTGGTGTTATGCTTTTATCAAATTTTTTACATATATATACATACCCGGCAATCATAAGCACATAGATAAACGCATATCCAATTCCTATGATCCACAAATACTGGGTTATTTTCAACTTTAGCATGTATGTCAGTGTATACCCCACCGCAGCAACAGCAATTAGCAAAATGTTTAATATTAATTCGAAATTCTGTTTATTAAATACTGTATAGACCCCTGCAAATGAGGTCGCAATTAATCTCATCGCATACATGAGGCAGAGGCATTTGATATACACACCGGCAATAGAATATCCCGTACCAAAAACAATTTCAGCCAATTTAGGTGCTATAAAATACAGGAGTCCAAAGCCCAAAAAAGAAACGACGGTTATACTCGCCATTACATTTGCGAGTAATTTGAGTACCGGCTTCTTTTTCACAACGTTTTCCCCGATTTTTTGATAGCAGACCTTACTTACATTTGAAGTAATAAATACAATGGGAATATCTAAAATCCTTACTCCTGCCGAATAGTATCCCAGAGATTTCGCGGAAAATAACTGTGTTATGGAGATAGTAATTAGTGATGCAGAAAAACTATTTATAAACTGCGCCGGAACCAAATACAAAATCTGCCGCTTTCCCTTAACAAACAGTATTTCCTTGGTCTTCGTCCATCCCGCTAAACTCCGATTATGTAATTTTTCTATATATTTTTTCATCTGCAAGTGCAAACCAAGCAGAGGTGAGAGGGCATATCCCATTGATAATGCGGCTGCTCCCATTGATAACAATCCCGATACTACTTGAATTACCGCACGAGCTGCCTCACGTAAGATTGCAACTGTTGCGATTAATTTATAATTTTTATAACGATTGTTATAGCTTATAAATAAAAATCGCAGACCATTTGTAAGTACAAGGAAAGGTACAAGATAAATAATCCGGCCATACTTGTTAAAAAGATTATTATCGGAAACATGGTAACCTATAAATATTACTATCGTATAGATAGCAGAGATAGCAAGATTTATGTAGATACATACATCTGTCGTATACTGTGCGGCACCATCATCCGCTTCAGACACTACAAGCATGTCCAGTTTCAAGGATGCTACCGGTATAATCATCGTGGCCATTGCTACAATATAGGTATATATTCCAAGGGTTTCGGCTGAAACTACCCTTGTAAGAATCGGTTGTACTACAATATTTATCAATTGCGCAAGGACGGTCCCCAGACCCATTTGCAATATTCCACTCCAAATATTATCGCTTGATCCTATTACCTTTTTTCTCTTGTTCAAGACTGCTTATTCCTCCTGTCAGCAAACTATATCTTTTTTAATTTGACTTTTCGAACTACGAATGTAATCAGACCTAACATCACAATTGTTCCAAACAATTGAAATATTCTTAACGTTGATAATTCAAATGTCATAATTACTTGTGTATATAAAATGATACTAAAGAAGCTATAATTGTTATTACACATATATCTATATGCTGATCCAATTATTATCCCTAACAACAGCATTCCTAAAAGCAACCCCACAATTCCAAAATTACCATACATAGACCCAAATGTTTCTAATGGATAGGACGAGCCATCCAAGGAACTGTATGGCATTGGAGGTGTAATCTCGGTTCTTCCCGAACAAATTGAATATAAATATGCGCCATCATCAACCGGTGGTTTTCCCGCATACAACGAGGAAGGGATAGGTGCTGTTATCAGTCCAAGGAAGGACCTGCCAAACCAAAAATCATGTGACTTAAAATAATACAATACAGCTATAAAAAAAGGTACATATGACTCCTTTCTTAAAGTATCAAAAATACCGCCATTTGATTGTTTTATAAAAGATATTGGTTCTGACAAAAAGGTCTCAAAGGCTCCCTGTGTTCTAAAATTTGACATCAATATAAAGAAAACATACAGTAATATCACACCTAAAATATACTTTAAATGAATAAACTTTTTTAGTTCTATTTTCTTCACTGTATAGTGATAAATTAGAATCGCTTCAAGCAAAAGGATAATTAGAGCCTTTCGACCACCTAAGCCAGAGATTAAACCTGATACAACTAATAATCCTATTAATGGTAATCCCATTTTTTTCGATGATCCTTTAAGTGAATATACTATTAGAAGGCAGCCATAGTTAATAAATGGCAGGAGCCAAGACCAAAAATCAATATTACTGGTCAATGACCTTCTGAATTGGAGGTGTGTGAAAAAATAATAAATTCCACCTACCCGTCGCATGATCATTAAAAATGCGAAAAAGCCAACCATCCAGAAGAGACACCCCCATATAAAATACCCTCTTTGAGTATTTCCTTGAATGTTCAAGTTCGTATCTATATTCTTTCTTTTTTTTCTAATTCCCACAAACAGATGTATTCTTGTCCCGATTATTACAAGGAAGTAACTGATTACTTGTAATAAAACATATAGATAAAATACATTGTCATTTCTCACTGCAACTTTTAAATATTCATTTCCTAGGGCCGCAGAACCGCTGTTTGTAGAATAAATTATCACAGGGATCATTATATTTATAATGTATAATAAAGTATAGACATTTACGGGGGCAGTAATATCCTTCCGATTAATGTTTATAAAAAGCCATGATAAGACTGGTATGATAGACAAACATCCCACTAATACTCTCATTTAATCTCCGTTCATTAAACATCTATAAGATTTCCAGAAGCACTTTATGATATTGTTTCTTAATATCCTGAACTTTCAGTTTTCTATCCACATAAACCTTAATGTTCTCCCTATAAGTCTCCATGTTATTATCATCTGCAGAAACAATACTCTGAACCATATCTACAAACATCTTTGGTTTTTCTAACGAAAAACTCCCCCCACAATTATAATCATTTATGTCATTCCAGGGAGTCTGATCACTAATAATAACTGGGCACCCTACCATTAATGCCTCCACAATTACATGTCCGAAATTTTCACTCAGAGTTGGGAAAAAGAAAGCATCATAATTTGCAAAAGTCTTATGCACATCCTCATGTCCAACCAAACCACAATAATTTACCTGTATATTATCAGGCATTATGGCTATTTCCTGCTGACACTTATCCCAGTATTCTTCATCCTCAATTGGACCGTAAATATCAAACTGTACATTTCCGGTTACCTCACTCAAACATTGCAAGGCAAACAATAGGTTTTTCTTCCAGACAATACGGGACAGAAAAATCAGTTTGGCGCTTCCAGCTACTTTTTTTTGGTGAGGGAATGTCTCTTTTGGTATGGATGGGATGTTTGTTAAATAATGTATTTTTGATTCCGACACGCCGAACCATTTTTGAATCGCTGTGGTTTCTTCAGCACTTGTTGATTGAAAATGAATGTTCTTTGTCAATCCTAATGCTTTCAAAGCTCTAAGATATGGAATTTTCTTATATTTTTTTTGGAAGGCTCCGACACATAATTCTCCTCTGGGCGCCAGCAATACTTTAATATCATATTTTTTTGCCAGCCTTAAACAAGGGAGTACACAGGACTGAAACATTCCCTGAAGATAAAGCAGATCTGGGTGTAATTCCTCTATGATTTTCTCAAATCCATTTTCCTTATATTCATCATCGCACAGATACTGCACCTTGCAATTAGACCGCTCATTCCATCCGTCATAAATACCGGAATACCTTGTGTTGTCTCCCATATCATGGTCTTTGCAAACAATATAACAGTCATTCTCCTGCATTAAAGTGCAGAAGTTATCAACACTCACCGGTGGTCCACCATACTTTTTTCCTGGGAAAAATCCTGCCATAATAATTAATATTTTCATTTTATCCTCTTACAGATGATATGATCGTCTGATATCCTTTCTCAGTTGTGTAATTGTCAAGCATATATTGATATCCTTTATTACCCATCCCGGTCCGATTGGATTTGCAGGCCTTTTCAATAATCTTCGAGAAAGCATTGGCATCATTGCTCTCGCACCACCATCCAATGCCCCCATTGACTATCACCTTTCCGATATCTGTGTTCGGATCAGTTGCAGCAATAACCGGTATCTTTGCCTGCATGTATGCGAGCAGTCTGCTCGGAAAATTAGGTATTGTAAATCTATGATCAAGAAATATCAATCCTGCATCACAACTTCCGACCATGCTGTCATAATCTTCTTTCGGCAGTCTACTCATGAGTTTAACATTCTTTTGTTTAGAACTTTCTATAAATTCTTCCAGTCTGCCATATTCTGTACCATCTCCGACAATTAAGAAGAATGTCTTTTCATTCTCTTTTTGACTTTCCAGACACTTTATCAAAAATGGTATCCCCTGCGGCCTTCCAAGATTTCCTTCATACACAAATACAGTTTTATCCTCAGGAATATCATATTTTCGACGCATGGCAATTTTATTCTCTGTGTTTACTGACATATCACGAGGCTCAATACAATTCGGACAAACGTCTGCCTTCTCTTTATTAATCTCCGGATTGTGTTTTAACACAAAATCAACATTTGCCTGTGACATACATCCAATGTGATCTGATACCTCATATAACTTCTTCTCTTTGGATCGAAAATATTTATATATCAGGCCTTTAGGACCTTGTTCACTCATCAACCCGATATCAACTGCATTCTGTGGAAAAATATCTTTTAAAAGCAAGTAGGATTTTGCCCCATCTCGTTTCTTTATAAAGTCAACCACACCGACTAGAGTAATTGGAGGCGTAGAGTACATGACCAGATCAAACTTAACATCTGAAAAATAGTGTTTTATAGCCGATTTATACTGCCTTTCAATCCTTACAGTAGACAAACCTTTTTCGATCATATTGCACTTTGTAATGTTTCCAATGCGAACATGTAATATATGAGCATCCCCGGAGTTAACTAATTTGGTATTCACTCCAGTCCTTTTTTCCTGTGCTGCAACAATATAAACATTATTTCCTTTATCTCGAAACTCTCTAAGCAAATCAGGATAAATGCTATGAGCCTCTATGTCATCCATTCTTCCTATTGTTAAAAACAAGATATTCATCGTTTCTCCCGCCATCCATTTATTGTCTCAGTGTTCCAGATACTTCTTAGGTTTTATCACCGCCTCATTATATTTCATCATGTAAACATCTTCCTCATAATTACCAATTTTTTTCTCATTCGCAATTCCTTTTAAATTGTTAAGGATGAGTTCCATATGATTGCATCCGCATTCATACGCATGGGGATAACCCCCTCCAAATCTGGGATTCACTTCCGAAATATAATATTCTCCATCAATTTCAAAGATATCTATATCAACCTGTCCTCTAAAGCCGGCTTCCTTCACAAACCTAGTAATCAAATCAAACAATTTTACGTCTTTAAAAGAAACAGATTTATCGGTCTCCCCGGCACGCATAAGGATTTTCCTCTTCGTAAAAATAGATACAACATCACCACTGATCAAATCAATATAAACATCTGCGCCAATCTCCTGTCCATTCAAATACTCCTGAATCATCAGATTATCGGCGTTTTCAAATAGTACATCCATGGTTTTTCCATCATTTACTTTGCTGACAGCCAGAGAAGCACTTCCTCTCACAGGTTTTACAAAAACCGGATACCTTGCATTTCCTATCCTGATGTCACTATAAAACGTCTCTTTTTCCAAGTAGCTTTTAGCCGTTTTATAACTATGCTCTGTCAGCCAATGGTACATTTTAATCTTATCAAGGCTTAACTCACATACTTGATAGGGCGATCCGATTACAGTCACTCCAAGTTTCTCAAAATCTTTTTGATGTTGCGCCAGAAGGCTTAATTCCGGATCAATCAGGCTGAGGACAGCAGTGATCTTTTCCTTTTTACATATATCAAAAACTTCTTCAATATATCCGGGTGCTTTCATAGGAGATACCTGATAGAATTTATCTGCTTCATAAACAGCAGGTGCCAGTTCACTCATGTCCGTTGCAATGACTTTTCCAGTTCTTTGTCCGCTTTTATCTGTCAATGCTCTCATAAAATATTGAATAATTTTGTTTCTTGTTCCTACACTTAAAATAAGTATATTTATCACTGTTGTCCCTTTCTATGGAATTTGCTTTTAAGTTAGCTCACACTCCCTCTCCAACAATATTTAGAAATTTCTCCATAATTGTCAGATCGTGATAGCACCCTTTAATAAAACGTTCTTCTTTTAATTGACCTACTTCCTGATAGCCAAGCTTTGTCCACATTGTCTTTGCTTTAGAATTATCAGAAACCACCTTCAATTTTATTTTTCGCAAGTTTAAATAATCCTTAGCATATTGTTCCAATGTAAGGCATGCGTCACGGGCGTATCCTTTTCTTCTTGCATTTTTATCACCAATAAAAGCACCAATCTCACAAGTACGATGAATCCAGTTAATATCATAAAGCCCGACCATTCCAACAGCTTTTCCATCAGCCAAAACTATAAATCGTCTATTATTACCAGTTAAATCAATCATAGACTCTAACCATTCTTCTTGTTGATCCGGTGAAATAGGCTGATATCCTCCACCCAAAAACATGTATAAAGTTTCATTATTCTTCCAACGATTTAAAGCTGTCAGATCTGCTTTTTCTATTGGTCGCAAATTCACTAATCTTCCCTGCATGTCTTTTCACCTCATTTTTTCGACATTGAATCTTTTTCTGTTACTTTTGGTGCATAGATATCTTCACTTTTTAAAACCCTAAAAAAAGTCATGATAAGAATTTTGAAATCTAATAAAACATTGAACTCTTCTATGTATTTATTATCGATTTTTATTCTATCATCCCAAGATTCAGAATTTCTTACCGTTGCCTGAACAAGTCCTGTGATACCGGGACGCATCTCAAAACGTTTTTTTGCCCAATCAGGATAATTATCATATCCATTATATGGATGATAAGTTGCCGGCGGTCTTGGACCGACCAGACTCATCGCACCACTTAGCGTATTAAAAAGCTGTGGTAATTCATCTAGGCTCGTTTTTCTCAAAAATCTCCCAATCATAGTGATTCTAGGGTCATCTCCTTCTTTTACTTTCAACCCATCACCCAAATGTTCAGCATTAACAACCATCGTCCGGAATTTAATAATTTTGAATGTTTGTCCATCTTTACCAAGGCGATCCTGCAAAAAAAATACCGGTCCCTTTGATGATACTTTTATTAAAATAACCACAACAATAAACAGTGGTGATAGAACGATGAGCCCAAACAGGCTTCCAAAAAAATCTATACATCGTTTAACAAAAAGGTTAATTACTCTCATTCTAACCTCTCTTACTCAAAACATTTTTTTACAATCTCAATAACAATATCCTGTTGTTCAGTAGTCATCTTATTATCACTGGGCAGGCACAGCCCTCTCAAGAAGATATCCATACCGATATCAATGGGTTTTCCATCTGCTCCCGTTTCTCCGCCGGAAATATAGGAGTTGGTTCTGGCTCTTCCGGTCCCCCATCTGGTAATAAATTCATTCATCCTGTATATCGGCTGCATATGCATCGGCTTCCAGATCGGCCGACTTTCCGCATTGTATTTCTGTAATTCCTCATAAATTTCTGTCGGGCAGCTTTTCCCCCGTTCTTTTATGTACAGTGCTTTCTTTTCTCCGCGAACCTGTCTGCACATTGCATCTTTCTCAATAATCAGACAGGAAAGCCAGAAATTAGGTTCACTGTTCCTGGAATCATAGGGATTCATCCGCACAGGCAGACCGCGAAATCCTTCCTGATATCTCTGATTGATGGCTTTTTTCTGGGCTATATGCTCCTCTAGATAAGGAAGCTGTCCCCGGACAACTCCGGCTATGACATTACTCATACGATAATTGTATCCCAGCTCTTCATGCTGGTACCAGGGGGCATCCTCTCTTGCCTGCGTAGACCACTTTCTCACCTTATTTGCTGACTCGAGATCATCCGTCAGCAGCATCCCGCCGGCAGAACCTGTAATGATTTTATTTCCATTGAATGAAATACAGTTATATGTCCCGAACGTTCCGGTCTGTATTCCTTTATAGGTCGCGCCAAAAGATTCCGCCGCATCTTCGATCATAACAGCACCATATCTGTTACAGATATCTCTTATTTCATCAATCTTTCCCGGAGTACCGTACAGATGTGCGATTACCACAACTTTAACATCCGGATATAATTCAAATGCTTTCTCCAGTGCTGTCGGATCCATATTCCAGGTATCATACTCCGTATCGATGAAAACAGGAACACCACCTTCATAAACGATCGGGTTGACGGTAGCATCAAACGTCATATCTGAACAAAAAACTTTGTCTCCCCGCTTTACACCTGCCAGTTTTACACCCATATGAAGTGCCGCAGTTCCGGCCGATAATGCCACGCCATATTTGCATCCGATCTTCTCACATACAATACGTTCTACTTCATTGATATTTTCACCTACGGTAGACATCCAGTTTGTATCATAAGCTTCCTGCACATACTTCATTTCCGGACCATGCATGGTCGGAGAACTAAGCCAGACCTTATCTTTAAATCTCTTAATTTGCATTGCACTCCCCTCGCTTTCAGATTAAACTCGCTAACTATTTGGATTTTGAATTCACGGCTGTCATCGTTGTGGCAGCCACCTCTGCCATAGCCAGCTTTTCTTTCTCTAATTCCCAACTGTCCCTGTTTTCTTCTCCTGTCGGTTTGTTTCCTACAGGATGAAATGTTGTTACAATCCCCTCGACCAGCTGTACAATGTCATCACTGTTCTCATAACCGGCCTTGGCAAGTTCTTTCAGTTGTTCCAGGAAAACTTCCACATCAAACGGAATCGGTTCTCCAATATGTATTAATTCATTTTCTGTTTTATGAAGTCCCTCTTCTGCCATCAGTTTTTCCTCAAACAGTTTCTCACCCGGACGAAGTCCTGTATAAGTAACTTTGATATCTTCATCCGGCTTAAAACCCGACAATTTGATCAGATTCCTTGCCAGTGTATCAATCTTAACCGGTGCGCCCATATCCAATACAAAGATTTCACCGCCTTTGGCGTAGGTACCTGCCTGTAAGACAAGACTGACCGCCTCCGGTATCGTCATAAAATATCGAATGACATCGGGATGGGTGACTGTCACGGGTCCTCCCTTTTCAATCTGCCTCTTAAAGAGAGGAATGACAGAGCCATTACTTCCCAGTACATTTCCAAAACGTACCGCTACAAAGCGCGTTTTTGGTATATTCGTAATATTTCCAAGTCCCGGGTGCTCATGAGTTTCTTTATGTCCGTATATCGATGGCAGAATCTCTGTTTTTCCACTTTTACTGATGGCATCCATACTCTGGATTACCATTTCGCACAGCCGCTTGCTCGCTCCCATAATATTCGTAGGATTTACTGCCTTATCTGTGCTGATCAATACGAATCGTTTTGTTCCATTCTTCAGTGCGGCATATGCGGTTTTATAGGTACCAATCACATTATTTTTGACTGCCTCATTGGGGCTTACTTCCATCAGAGGCACATGCTTATGTGCAGCCGCATGATAGACAATGTCCGGTTTATAGTTCTCAAATACCCCGTTGATTCTTCTGCTGTCTCTCACAGAGCCTATCAGCACGGAAAGATTCAAGTCCGGATACTTTTCCCTTAACTCCTGTTCGATATCATAAGCATTATTCTCATAGACATCAAAGATCACCAGCTGTTTCGGATGATGCCCCGCAATCTGTCTGCACAGCTCACTTCCTATGGAACCGCCGCCACCGGTAACCAGGATTGTCTTTCCTTCTATGTACTGATAGATTTCGCTCATATTGACATGGATGGGTTTTCGTCCCAGCAGGTCTTCCACAGCTACCGGTCTCATCTTGCTCATCAGAACTTCGCCGTTTGCCAGCTGATAGACACCGGGCAGGCTTTGCATCTCGCATCCGCTCTCTTTGCATATATTCAGGATGTCTTTTTTCTCTTCGGATGATGCTGTAGGTATCGCAAAAAAGATAAGATCAATATCGTATTTTTTTACAGATTCAAGTATTTGATCGCGGCCGCCGACAATCGGAACCCCTCCCATGAATCGTCCCCATTTATTTGAGTTGTCATCGATCACACAGCATGCTTTTGCGTCTACTTCCTCCGAACTTTTCAACTCTTTTAAGATGACCTGTCCTGCAGCACCCGCACCGATTACCATGGCATTGCGGTTTCTTACTGTGCTTTGTTTCTTTTTCACTCGCTCCAGAGTAATATAGCGATATAAGAAACGTACTGCCACAAGTAGTACGAATTGTAGTAGAGCTCCGACTAAATAATAAGAAATCGGCATACGCTCAAAAAACAGTGTAATCCCTATTGACTGAAAGACTGCTGTAATAACACTTGCCTCAAAGATATGATTTAATTCACTGAAGCTTGCGAATCTCCAGAGACTGTTATACAGATGCAGCTTATGGAACACGATAATCGAGAACACCGTGTAAAACGGCGCAAATCTTAAAAATGCACTCAGATAATTCTGAGGAATGTCTGTATAATTCAGATCGAACCGCAGAAGCAGGCAGAAAAAATAAGAGAAATTAACTGCAATTACATCATACAGGCACAGGTAAAAAGCGATTACTTTCCAATGTTCCATATGTTTTGAATCTCTGAATTTTCTCATAAAAGCCGGTATTGATTTTTTTCTTTGGTTTTTCTTTTCCTTTTTCTCTTTCATAAACCTTAACCCTCTATCCTATTTCTTCCCTCAATCAGACATTTCGAAATCTCTCTTATTGTACTGTAACCTTCAATACCGCAGTATTTGACTGATTCCCGTCGCTGTCTTTGGCGTGATATCTTAACTCATAGGTTCCGGCCTCATCGGCATTTAGTCTCCCGTCAACCTGAACACTTTGAAATAAGGTATCTCTGTTGTCCTCATCATCGGTGATGTCTTTGATATAGTTCAGGCTGTTAAATTCGCTGCCCGCCGGAATGGTAATCTCATCCTCTGTCAGAAAGAGCCTGGGGCTCTCCGGCGGAAGACTTGAGGCTGCCTCCTCATTCGCTGACTTTTCTTCTAATGAACCACCGCCTGTTACCTCTGTGTCTTTGTCCGGTGCAGGTGAAGTCTCCGGAACCGCCTTTTCATCGGCATCTTCTTTCATCATCCGTGTCTTCTTTGTCACATTATTTTTGCTGTCTTTCGCCGCGTAGATCACAGCCACCTGCGTTTTGGTATCGTTTTCCCGAACCGCCTCGACCACTAAAGAATCTGAGACATCACCTTCCTTCTTATCTTTCGCGGTCACTCCTTTTAATAACTCCTCTGAATCCATTCCATCGGTATATTCCGTATCATCCTTCGGTATCGTAATCCTGGGACCTTTGCGATCCTCTGTCACATAGACTCCGGCCAGTCCCACGGCTGAAACGACACAAAGTGTAAGCATGATTATCACAAGTTTCTTTTTCATCGCTTATTCTCCTGTCTTTTCTCGTAGTGTCCATAATGTTCGCCATAATAGGAACCATATCCGGGTCTTTGGATATCATATTTATTCAGCACCACGCCGAGAATCGGACAATTGCTTTTCTCCAGTTGTTCTTTGATTTCCTGGGCAAACCGATATCGAATCACCCCGGATTCAATGACCAGGATGGAACCGTCACAGATCTCAGCTATAATGGCTCCGTCTATGACGCTGCCAAGCGGAGGGGTGTCTATGATGATATAGTCATAGACTTTTCGGAGTGCCTCGATGGTACTTTTGAATTTTTTCCCGGCAAGCTGTTCCGCCGGATTTGGCGGAAATGGCCCGGAATAGATCAGATGCAGGTTTTTCACATTGGTGGAGCAGATGATTTCCTGGATCGTACTCTGACCCGCCAGAAAATGCGTCAGTCCCATAATGGCTGTTTTTCCTACTTTTGTCTTTCCAAGTATGGAGGAATTGCGAAGATCCGCATCAAGCATCAACACATGTTTTCCACTATCCGCCAGGGAAACAGCCAGCTGCATGCTCACACTGCTTTTTCCCTCGTTTGGAGTACAGCTTGTGATCGCAATTACTTTTTTATCTTCACCGCAGAATTGAAGATTCGTACGCAGAGACTTGAAAGCTTCTGATCTCCGGTCATCAATTTTATCGTCGGTTATCGTCACTTGATTCATGCTCATTTCCTCCTTCATCTCCCGCGGCCCCCATTCCTTTTCTTATTCTTCTTATTCTTCTTAATCTTTCTTTTCTTACTCTTTGGCTCATCCTCTGCAAGCGGTATCACACCAAGTGTGCTCAGGTTCAGATACTTCTCCACATCGTCCGATGTCTTTATCGTATCATTTGTCATGTAAATGACCAGAACAACGGCTATTGCGACAATTGCTCCGAGCAATGCTCCGACGATGCCATTTTTTGTGACGTTTGGTCCCTGCGGATTCTTTGGAATATTCGCCTGCTCTACAACATTTACCGCCTCTATATTCATGACCTTTTGAATATGTTCCGCTGCCACATTTCTCACCGCATCAGCGATCTCTCTTGCCTTGTAAGGGTCCGGATCTGTGATCTTAATTGCGAGAACTCTGGTGTCCGCAGGTGTTGAGATCTCCATCTTATCAAGCAGCTGCTCACTTGTCATGTTCAGTCCCAGTTCACTGATCACGGTCTCCGTGACATCACGGCTTTTGATCAGCTCCGCGTAGTCTTTTGTGAGCATCGTGCTGGCCTGAAGGTCACCGTTTGTAGGTGTTGCATTTTCCTGTTTTGCGAGAACATACATCTTAGTTGTCGACGCAAACTCAGGTGTAAGAAATAGTTTGCCAAACAGAACCACGATCAGCCCAAGAGTCAATGCTGACAAGATGATAATCCCCTTATTTCGCCATATTTGTCTGATCAAGTCCACTAAATCAATCTCAATTTCATCGTTATTTTGAACTGCTGTCTCCATAAATCTCTCCCTAACCGTGATTTTCTTCTACAATTTTGGACGGGTTTTCAATCAAAATGCGTCTCGCATAAGAATACCCCATCTGCTTTTCCAGCATCGTGGCACAAGCTCCTATGGAAGGTGGACGCTGGAGGGTGTCATGTGCATCGCTGCCCGCAAAATCCAGAAGGTCTCTTTTCATCAGTTTTCTGCAGTATCTTTTCACACTCCTTCCATTACTTCCCAGTATACTGCCGGCGTTGACCTGCATTCGTATCCCCATCTGTCGAAGTTCGTCCACAAAATCCAGATTCCTGTAAGTGCACTCATATCGTTCAATATGTGCGAGGATGGGCTGATAGCCATTGGATAACAACTGATAGCATCTTTCTTTGACATAATCTTTGGAATCTGTATTGGAAAACTCCGTCAGCACAAAAGAAGAACCAGCAAGTGTCAGGTTTTTTCTGATCTGAAAAAGCTCTAACATATCCATGCTGGTGTGTAATTCGCACCCTAAATGAAGTTTCAGATCTGTGGAAACCTTTTCCTCCGCTCTTTGTTGAAGAGATCCAAATTTCCGCATAATTATCTCTTCGGGTGTCTCAAACATATTTTTTCTGTAATGGGGAGTCAGGATAATTGCCCGAACGCCGTCTTCATACTGCATCTTCAGCATCTGAATACTCTCATCCATCGATTTAGAACCGTCATCTACCTCTGGCAGAATGTGGCAGTGAATATCATATGTACCTTCCATGTCCCCTCCGTAGACTAAAAGTGATTTTCAACTTTATATGACATAATCAGTCATGTAAATAAAGTTAGTATACCTCTTTTGTTAAATGTTGGCAAGCTGTATTTGTAGAACACCATCGAATAAAATCATTATACCATATCCGGGTGTCCGTTTTTCTGGACAGCCAGAAAGTATTTTGCATCAAAAAAAGAAGTACTGCCTCGTGTTTCTTTGCAGCACTTCTTTTTTTGAAGGAAGTATTCCGTCGATAATGATCTCTTATATATTTTAAAGTATGTTTTTATAGTTTTTTTCTCCACACCATTCTATTTACAATTCCTGTGTAGCTTTGTATGATTCTGGCCACTTTTCCGGACACATTTTCTTCCATGTAATCGGGAACCGGAACCCCGTATTCTCCGGCCTGATTCATATTCACTGCCATATCGACAGCCTGGAGAAGAGAATCTGTATCGATACCGGCGAGTAAAAAACAGCCTTTGTCCAGAGCCTCCGGCCGCTCGGTTGACGTGCGGATACAGACAGCCGGAAAGGCATGACCCACGGAGGTGAAGAAACTGCTCTCCTCCGGCAGAGTTCCACTGTCCGAGACAACTGCAAAGGCATTCATCTGCAGGCAGTTATAATCATGAAATCCCATCGGTTCATGACAGATGACACGGGAATCCAGTGGAAATCCGGTCTGTTCCAGCCGTTTTTTGCTCCTGGGATGACAGGAATAGAGAACAGGCATATCGTATTTTTCTGCCATCTGGTTGACTGCGGTAAAGAGTGATTCAAAGTTTTCTTCTGAGTCAATGTTCTCCTCCCGGTGGGCAGACAGTAAGATGTATTTTTCTTTTTCCAGTCCCAGCTTCTGAAGAATGTCACTGGATTCAATGCTTTCCAGGTTTTCATGGAGCACCTCCGCCATGGGAGATCCGACGACATAGGTGCGTTCTTTCGGAAGACCGCACTCTGCAAGATAACGTCTCGCATGTTCCGAGTAACAGAGATTTACATCGCTGATGATATCTACGATACGCCGGTTCGTCTCTTCCGGAAGGCATTCGTCCTTGCAGCGGTTTCCGGCTTCCATATGGAAGATCGGGATGTGAAGCCGCTTTGCGCCGATGACCGACAGGCAGGAATTCGTATCCCCAAGCACAAGTACGGCATCCGGTTTCAGCCGGACCATCAGCTCATAGGACTTGGAAATGATTGTCCCCATTGTCTCGCCCAGATTGGAACCCGCGGCATCCAGATAATAGTCCGGCGCCCGAAGTCCGAGGTTCTCGAAGAAAATCTGATTCAGTGTATAATCGTAATTCTGGCCGGTATGGACTAGGATCTGCTGAAAATACTGATCACAGCATTTGATGGTTGCTGAAAGCCGGATAATCTCCGGTCTGGTGCCGATAATTGTCATAAGTTTTAATTTTTCCATGGTCAGACCTCCTCTGCGTAAGTATCCGGGTGAGAACCGTCAAACGATTCATTTGCCCACATGATGGTGATTAAATCTTCGGAATCACTTTGATTGATGATGTTGTGCGTATAGCCCGGCAGCATATGCACCGCTTTGATATCGTCCCCGGACACTTCAAATTCCAGGATTTCATCGGATCCGATTTTTCGTTCCTGTATCAGCCCGTGACCGGATACAACAATAAAGAATTCCCATTTGGTATTGTGCCAGTGCTGTCCTTTTGTAATTCCGGGTTTTGAAATATTGACGGATACCTGTCCGCATGCTTCGCTCTTGATCAGTTCTGTAAAACTTCCCCTGTCATCCTGATTCATTGTCAGCGGAAATGAAATTTTATCTTTCGGAAGGTAGGAAAGATACGCCGCATACAGTTTTTCCCGGAAAGAATTCTTCGGCTGTTCCGGCATCACCAGTGTCTGTGGCTGGTCATGGAATTCATTCAACTGTTCCACGATTTCACCCAGAGTTGCAATATAGGTGGTCGGTACATAACAGAAGAAACCCCGGCTGTCCGCGACCAGATCCTGTCCGTAGTAAGAGCAGTGGCTGGCCTTACCGTTCAGCGTGCCGAGCATCTCCTCTACCAGATCATCGATATACAAAAGTTCCAACTGTGTACCGCGATCGCTGACCTTAACGGGAAGATCATGTGCAATATTGTAGCAGAACGTAGCGACTGCGCTGTTGTAGTCGGGACGACACCATTTTCCAAATAAGTTGGGAAAACGGTAGACGAACACATCCGCTCCTGTGTCGACTGCATGTTGAAAGAAAAGATGTTCACTGTCCAGTTTTGATCTTCCATAATCGGAATCCCGGTATCTGCCGGTCAGGGATGCCTGCACGGAGCTGGCCAGCATCAGCGGACATGTGTTGTGGACCGAAGCCAGGATATCAAGTAACTCAGAAGTAAATCCGGCATTTCCGGTCTGATATTCTTCCGGATTTTCGGGGCGGTTGACCCCGGCCAGATGAAAGACAAAATCCGCATCTTGGCAATACTGCCGCAAAGTCTCAGGCGCTGTCTTTCTGTCACATTCATAGACCTCATCGATGTTTAACTCCGGATGTGTATGATCTTTTCCGTCGCGGATTGTTTTTAAACGCTCACACAGGTTTCTCCCGACAAATCCGCGGGCACCTGTCACTAAAATATTCATGTTGACCCTCACTTTTTATTATCTATCGCCGAGTTCTCTTCGCACATACTCAGTCGTCAGAATTTTCTGCTTTACGCCTTCCACATCCAGGCGGTTGGTGTTGTCACTGGTATAGGAACGGGCAGAATCTTTGGTATTGCCCTTTACGACATATTTGTCATAATTCAGATCCCGGTTATCAGCCGGGATACGGAAATACCGCCCCATATCCTCACTTCTCGCGGCTTCCTCCTGAGTCATCAGTGTTTCGTACAGTTTCTCACCATGTCTGGTCCCGATGATCTTACTCTCGCTGTCATTTCCAAATAATCCCTGCACGGCTTTTGCAAGGTCTCCGATCGTGGATGCAGGGGACTTCTGAATGAACAGGTCTCCGGGGTTTGCATGGTGAAATGCATATTCAACCAGGTCAACTGCCTCATCCAGGTTCATCAGAAAACGAGTCATATCCGGATTCGTAATGGTGATCGGATGTTTTTTCTTGATCTGATCGATAAAGAGCGGAATTACAGATCCGCGGCTGCACATGACATTGCCATACCGTGTACATGCGATGACTGTGCCGCCTCTTTCAGCCGCCACCCTGGCGTTTGCCATAACGACATGCTCCATCATTGCTTTTGATATTCCCATCGCATTGATTGGATAAGCTGCCTTGTCCGTAGACAGGCAGACAACGCGTTTTACACCGGCCTCGATGGCCGCGTGGAGCATGTTATCCGTTCCGATTACATTTGTCCGAACCGCTTCCATCGGGAAAAACTCACAGGACGGAACCTGCTTGAGCGCAGCGGCATGAAAAACGTAGTCCACACCCTGAATGACTTCTGTGATGGAATCTTTATTGCGGACATCGCCGATGTAGAACTTCACTTTTTTTGCTTCCCCGGGGTATTTCACCTGAAGAAGATGTCTCATGTCATCCTGTTTCTTTTCGTCTCTTGAAAATATTCGGATTTCTCCGATATCCGTTGTAATAAAGTGCTTCAGTACGGTGTTGCCAAAGGATCCTGTCCCTCCGGTGATTAAAAGTGTACTTCCCGAAAACTCAGACATTCTTTTCTCCTCTTTCCTTCTTTATCTGTCGTTTTTCTTCTTTCATTTTCTTATTCTTTTCTTTAACATAGCGGCTGCTTCCGATATCGTATCATCTCTCGTCACGATAAGGTAACTAAAATAAATCAGTACTCCCACACATACCTGAATCGCCGTCGTGGATACGGCGGCAGCCCTGTGACGGGAGACCAGCCAGATCCCCGCTGCCATCAGAAATGCCCCCGCGAAGTACTTCGCAGCGTACGTTCCAAGCACCCGGATCTTTACCTGCTGCCTCAGATAATAATACTGGATCACAACCGAGGTAAGGCTGGACAGAACCGTCGCAGCTGCCGATCCGATGTAGCCAAAGTGTGGAATCAGGATCGCATTGACGGTGACATTCACCACGGCAGCCGTGACATATGATTTTAATAAGATGCGTATCTGATTGGTCGCTGTAAAATATTGTTCGCCCGATATTCCCACCAGGGTATTCAGCAGCACAATCGGAGACAAAATCATAATCGCATAGGCACTCCCCCGAAATTCATCTCCCAGATACCAGGGGATAAACTGCCTTGCAACGCTAAACATTCCAAACATCATAGGCATCGCCAGACACAGCGCGAATCTTCCTCCCTTCAGCAGAAGGGTTTCGATCGCTTTTTGATTCTTCTTTTTATATTCATTTGCAATTCTAGGCATCATCACAGTACTCATGACCGTAATAATTGACAGGGGAATCAGAACAATCTTTTCCGCCTGATCATAAAAGGATACCTGACTGGCATCTCCTGTGATCCACTGCAGCATCACTTTATCAATCTGCATATAGAGCAGTGAAGCCATCTGCGGAAGGAAAAGACCGATGGAGCCTTTCAGATGTATCGGAATCAGCCGGATATCCGCGCTTGGTTTTCCCACATAGCGCGTCAGTTGTGTGTAGACACTGACATTCGCAATAAAAGTTGTTACAGCTAACAGCAGAAGATAGATCCACAGATCATCTTTCGATTTCACAAACAGGAAAATCCCGGCGACATTGACCAGCTTCGTAATGAAGTTTTTCATTACCGTCAGCTTCATATCCTCCATTCCGACATAAATCCAGGTACAGTCGATAAACTGTGCGAGGATAAACGGATAATAGATAAAAAAATACGAACTGTAGTCCCCGTTACATACTGCATAAACAAAATAAATGATCGTTCCGATAATTCCCAGAAAAACATGTGTTAACTCCAGTTCCCAGAAAGTCTGATTCACCTTGGCTTTATCTTCTCTTACATAGGCAATCTGCCGGTTCCCGTAAGAATAGATCCCGAGGAGCGCAATCGTGGTGATAATATTCCCCGAAGAATTCACATAGCTGTAGATTCCCAGATTGTCGGCTCCAAGGACTCTTGCCAGATAGGGCGCAGTGACAATCGGCACGATCAGCACAAGGATCTGATATGCCACATTATAAACATAATTCTTAACAATCTTTCCCATTTGACTTTCCTATCTCATCTGCCTTTCTGAAATAACGCATGTAATATATGCTTCACAGCAAACGGAATCAGAGCAAACAGCGTAATATATACATTCCCGCAGAAATTTCCACGTGCAACCCACTGAAAAAGCAGCGGATAAAGAACTGCATACGCAAGCTGCCTGTCAGAAGCATTCTGTGTTACACTTTCGTCCTGTTCGTCCTGAAATACATATCGTTTCAATGCCGATGTGATCCATCCAAACAGAAACATCAGCACTAAGACCCCGATGGAACCAAAGTTGACGTAAAATTCTCCGATATTGGCATACACTTTCCCGACTTTCTGCGCCTGTTTATTCAGCGAATTCCGAATCACATCTCTTAACGGATTATCCGGCTTATTCTTCCACAGCACTCTGGGAACAAACAGAATGAGCGCATACACGAACGTTTTTCCGGAAAGAAAGTCGAACTGGGAGGGATAGCGTTCCACCATGGCGTAAAACGCACGGTAAGTACTCAAATCACTGTCCAGCGGAGCCAGGAAGGTATTCATGGTCAGACCTTCCGGTCCGAAGCCGCCCATCGCACCACCGGTAAGCATGGGCGTCCGATTGGCCTGCATCCAGGCGAACAGCAGGATCCCGCCAAGGCAGCCGAGTATGATCCACACCAGCTTTGGTTCTTTCTTATGTTTCAGATAATAAAGTGTAATGGGCGCGATAAGAAACACCATCATCAGATATCTTTCATTCCGCATCAGTAAATAAATGATACACAGAATAGTTGTTATGATTTTTACAGGCCAGTTATCGGAATATTCCAGTATCATTAGCCATACGACCGCGAGGGTAGTTCCGAAATTTGTCAAAAACAACAGCCCTGTATTGTTCTCGTCTACCACGCGCGTACCGGCAGAGCCAAGAGTAAAGATATACTTCAGGCTCAATCCCTGAGTCATCAGGCCATAGATGCAGAGAACAAAGACAATCAGCCAGAAAACATACAGCAGTGGAAGCTTGTCCCTGTCAAAATAACCTTTCTGTTCCGTCTTCGAATCAGCAGGGGTCTGTTTTCCGGTGGTCACCTTCCGGCGGTAGATATAATAGGCGAAGAAAAATAACGTATAGCCGAGAACGAATAATAAGGTTGCCTTGGGTCCCCCTCCGATCACAGATACCCCTTCTTCCACCATTTTTCTGTTACGCAGATCTGTGATCGGTTTTGCCACGAAAATACCGATATAGATGAGGCTGATGATCGTCATGGGTTCAAATAATCGAAGATGGAACCGGTACTTCGCATATACAAGCAGCCCCGCTGTCCAGATATATGCCATCATCAATTCGATAAACAGGAATATTTCGTCATACTTAAATGTGCGTGTATACTGGAACAGGAGTAAAGCGCCAAATAAAATATATAAAATCACTACTTCAGTTATTGAAATGTATTTTTTTCTTCTCATTTAGTCTCCTCATTCCACCTCTTTTTGTCACAGATCTGACGGATTCGTCTCACCATGCCCTTTATGTCATTTTCAGGAACCACATTCTCCGGAGCGGCACTTTCCGGGCTGCCTCCCACGTTATAGGTGACAACCGGCGTGCCACAGGCAGCCGCTTCCAGATTCACGGTCGGATAATTGTCCTGATGTGTGGGATTCACGAATACATCTGCCGCCGTATAGATCGCGGCCAGTTCTGTCTGATCTTTCGTGCGTCCAATTCCCAGAACTCCCTCCGGAAATGTCTTAATCAGAGATTCCGGCGCTCCGACCACCACGATCACGTAGTTCGGTGTCAGCATTTCCCGTATCTTCAACAGGTCAGGCAGACCCTTGGCCTTATCCCACAGGGTCGACACGCCGAGTATGATGGATTTGTCCTCCAGTCCGTGATTTTTTCTGAAATCGCTTTTCGTCGGTTTGAAAACATTCAGATCTATCGTGTTGTGAACAACTTCAACCGGATATTGGGCCAGGAAACTATCTCTTGTCAGATCTGCGAGCCACTTCGAGGGTGTAATCAGCTGCATATTGGAAATCCCGGTAAATGCAGCGCGTTTTCGTAAGTAGTTTCGTCTGGAATGATCTCCTCCGTAAGTCTTCGGATACTCTTTCAGCTGTGTACAGTCACAGCATCCCGTCTTCCACTTTTCGCATCGGATCATCGCAAAGTTGGGACAATGCCCGGTAAATGCCCAGCAGTCATGCAGTGTCCAGCGGACTGTAATCTGCGGATGTCTTTTCAGCCATTCAAATAAAAGTTCTATGTTAATGTAGTACCCGTGAAGATTATGCAGCCATATGACGTCCGGTGCATAAGCCTCCGCGGTTTTGAGAAATTTTTTTGTCGCATGCCTGGAGCACAGGCCGGTAAGATCAAAGCACCGTGACCAGGCGGCATGTGTCAGGTAGTCGATTTTATTTCCGATCCGGATGCAGTGCACCTCGGAATCCGGTATCGCCTCTCTTCCATATGCCACAAGACACGGATGACCCTGCGCCTGCAGTTTATGGCACTGCTGCGCAATGATCTTTCCGGTACTCCCGATTCCGTAAACGGAATTGATGAACAAATATCTCACTTGTTTACCTCTCCTGCTCACTCTGACTCTTGAAAAGCATGCGGAGAATGATCGCTATGACTGCTGCCATAAAGCCTAAAGCCGCCATCAGTATTGAGTTTTTCAGGACATTCGGTGTAATAGGCTTGTTGCCTGTTATAATTTCACTGGCCACTCTGCAGGATCCTGCCTCAACTGTCGCCGCTGTCACACCGGGGGTAACATCAGAAATCGCCTTCACAATCTTTTTTGACATTTTTTTGTCCGTATTACGTACGGAAATCTTCATGATCTGCGTTTCACTCACCGCATCCACGTATACGTCATCTTTAAAGTCATCATAGGTCGTATCCAGATTCAACATAAGAATCACCTTGTTCAGTACTGCATTGCTTTTTACAATCTCAGCATAAGTCGGTACCAGATTTTGCGCTGCGGATACATTCTCATTCATTACATCTGTGGTATTATCTTTTCTGGTGTTTACAATCATCGTAACTGATGACTCATACTGAGGTGTCATCAGATATTTGGACACCAGAAATCCGGATCCTCCTGCCAGGACCATAACCAACAGCACGACCCAGAAATATTTTTTAATCTGTCGTACGAGTTCTATTAGTTGAAATGTGTCATTATTTCCTTGTTCGCCATGATTCGTCATCTGTAAGTCTCCTTTTGTCTTTGTATTCATGGATTCAGGTGTTCAAAACACGCTGTTAATTTTCTCATGAATACTTTCTTGGAAAAATATTTTTCATAGTATTTTCTGGCATTGGTGCCAAGTTTCTGTCTTTCCTCACCGCTCAGACTGATAAATTTCCGAACAGCCTGAGAAAACGGCCGGATCTCTTGCGCTTCTGTGATGTATCCGCATTCAGCTTCGGAGACAATCTTTGGTGTCTCGCCGCTGATGGCACCGATGAGAGGTTTTCCGGCTGCCATATAGGACTGTACCTTTCCCGGAAGTGTCATAGCAAGCACCGGGTCCTTTTGCATCGTCACCAGCATCGCATCTGCCTTTGCATAATACTTTGGCATCTCCTCTAGCGGTTTCCGGCCGTAAAAGGTCACTGGAGCTTTTAGTTGTGATGCAAGTTTTTTTAAATTCTCAAGTTCGACCCCGTCACCGACGATGTGCCATCGCAGGTTTTTGATCTCCTTACATTCCGCTGCCGTGCGGATAATGGTATCAACGCACTGTGCCACGCCCAGATTCCCGGCAAACATCAGATCAATAAAGTCATCCGGTTCTTTTTTGCATTCTTCCGGCCGGAACAGATCCTCCGCGTACTGTGGAAGATACTCCACATGATCGATGCCAAATTCCCGCCTGAAATATTTACTAAAGGATTTTGAAGTTACCAGTATCCGGTCAGCCGCCTGATAGATCTTCTCTGATTCTTTGTGGAACACCTTATAAATAAAGGAACCTCTGCTGATTCCTCCCGCAGTCACACTCTCCGGCCACAGGTCAAGACAATATAAAACTGATTTTTTTCCATGTCTCTTTGCATACGAAATGCCTGCTTTCGCCATCATGACCGGCGATAACTGGTTGATAAACACCAGATCGAAATCATCCGGGAGCTGTCTGATATACCGGCCGGAAATTCCAGGGTAACTGTAATAATTCAGTACTCGAAAGAGTGCTCCCGTCTTTCTCGGAATTGTGGGACATCTGTGTATCCGGACCCCGCCTTGTATCTCATCTTGTTTCTTCCCTTTTTCGTAACCCGGATAGATTTCGCCCATGGGATAATTAGGTGTACCAGTGACCACCGTCACATCATTGCCCCACCTGACAAGCTCTTCACAGATATCGGATATGCGAAATGGCTCCGGACTATAATACTGACATATCACCAGGATCTTCATTTTTGATATCTTTTCCCTTCGCTGATCTTCTCTTCTTTCAGACGCCTGCCGCGGGGGCCGCCTTCCACAACTCCATCGTGCCTCAATACGATGCCGATCGATCCCAGGAAGCACTTCACGTCCATACGGGGGCCTATCTTTTTGACGTATTCTCCGTCAAATCTTGCCTTTTCGCGGATTTCCAGCTCGTCACGGCCGTTGATCTGCGCCCAGCCGGTCAACCCCGGCAGCACTTGATTTGCGCCATATCTGTCTCTTTCTTCAATCAAATCATACTGATTCCACAGGGCGGGTCTGGGACCGATAATGCTCATATCTCCTTTAAAGATATTAAAGATCTGCGGTAATTCATCCAGTGATGTCTTTCTCAGGAACTTTCCGGTTTTTGTAATATACTGTTCGGGATCTGATAACATATGCGTCGGCATGTCCGCCGGAGTGTCAATTCTCATGGTCCGGAATTTCCATATCATAAAAAGTTTTTTGTTCTTCCCAACGCGTTTTTGTTTAAATAAAACGGGACCCGGGGATTCCAGTTTGACAGCCAGGGCGATTACTATAAGCAGTGGGAGTAAGCATACGATGGCTGCACCTGAAAATATGATATCTAACGCTCCCTTAATAGGTAAATAATATCTTTCTTTCGCATTCAAACTATCTTTTACCTGATTTTTCTCACCTAAAATATCTTTTCTTTCCAAAACACTGACCTCATAATTAAAAATAATCTATCATCTGCAAAGGCTTATTGTCTATCCAGCTTCTTATTGTTTTTTCTCCCGCATGTCCGTATCTTTTTTCGAACGCCTTTCGGCAGAACCTTATCAACGGCCTGTACATTTTCCTCTAAATGCTCTATACTTGTCGTTCCAAACACTGCTGTTGACAGATACGGATTATCTAAAACAAAGCGCAGTGCCGCCTGATTTCCTGTAAAACCGTCGATATGGTTGATAAACCGATACTCTCTTCCCTCAACCAAATGTCCTCTAAAGTTCTTTAAGGTTCTGAGAAAATACCAGACGTCTTTCTTACTGTGAATCTTAAAGATACGATTGGAATAGAGTGACTGGGCCAGAGCCGCACCTCCTATGACGCCGATTCCGTTCTCATACATTCGTTTGATCAGCTCTTCTCTGTCCTGTCTCATGATATTGTAATCCAGCATTACAAAGTCGAACAGCTGATGGTCACACACATAATTTAAGACGTCTGTATCGAAGGAATTAATTCCTGTCGCTCTGACAATCTTCTGCCTCTTTAAATCATCCAGGAAGTTCAAGACTTCATCTGTGATTTCGCTGATAGCGGGGCCATGCAGATGCAGCATATCCAGATAATCGGTGCCCAGCCTTTGAAGACTGATATCAACACTCTTTTTCATCCATTCAACGCTCCAGTCATGATAATACCTGCCTGACTCACTGATTCTGGTTCCGCATTTCGTAGCAATAACCAGCTTGTCTCTGTTTTCTGCCCCTAATTGTCTGATGCATGTTCCCAGGCGCTTCTCTGCTTCGTCATAGGAAGAACCTGTATCAAAAAAATTAATCCCAAGGTCATAGGCTTTGTGAAACAGTTTCACTGCGTCTTCTTCATCATAAAATTTCTTTCCCCAGACACTTGCACAGCCAAATCCCAGTTCGGATACTTCAATACCTGTATTTCCCAGTTTTCTCTGCTGCATGTTTATCCTCTCATCTACTTGCTGACTTTCATGTTTTGTGCTACGTGTGCTCCATCTCCTGTCTCCTCGGGGGAGAGTGTCACAGCCGCCTGTTCCATAGCCAGCTTTTCTCTTGCTAAGGCCGGGCTGTCTATGTTTTCCCTGCCTGTCGGCTTATTCCCTACGGGGTGGAAGGTGGTCACGATATTTTCGACCATTTCTACAATATGGGCACTGTTCTCATAGCTTGCATTCGCGAGTCCTTTTAATTGTTTTAAAAAGACTTCTACATTGAATGGAATGGGTTTGCCGATGAAGATCTGGTTATTCTCTGTCTTTCGAATTCCTTCTTCTGCCATCAGTTTTTCCTCAAACAGCTTCTCACCGGGGCGAAGACCCGTATAGATAATCCTGATATCCTCATCCGGCTTAAATCCTGACAGTTTGATCAGATTTCTTGCCAGCGTATCAATCTTGACCGAGGCTCCCATATCCAGTACAAATATTTCACCGCCGCCGGCGTACGTCCCTGCCTGTAAAACAAGGCTTACAGCCTCTGGTATCGTCATAAAGAATCGAACGACATCGGGGTGTGTCACAGTAACGGGACCTCCCCTTTCAATCTGTCTTTTAAACAGAGGGATGACAGATCCATTGCTTCCCAGCACATTTCCAAAACGCACGGCTACAAAGCGGGTTCTGGGTATACACGTAATCTTCCTGATATTCCGACCGTCTTTGGTGTCTCTGTGCCCGTATAAGGATGGCAGAATCTCTGTCTTTCCACTTTTACTGACTGCATCCATACTTTGAATCACCATCTCACAGAGTCTCTTGCTCGCTCCCATAATATTTGTGGGATTTACCGCTTTGTCCGTACTGATTAATACAAACCTTTGTGTTCCGTTCGCAAGCGCTGCATACGCTGTCTTATAGGTACCAATCACATTATTTTTGATTGCTTCATTTGGACTGTTTTCCATCAGCGGCACATGTTTATGAGCAGCTGCATGATAGACAATCTCCGGTTTATACGTCTCAAATACGTCTGTAATTTTTCTGCTGTCTCTTACGGATCCGATGATTGCGGAAAGATCTAGGTCCGGATAGTTTGCTCTCAACTCCTGTTCAATATCGTAGGCATTATTCTCATAGATATCGAAAATTACCAGCTTTCCGGGATGATGCCCTGCAATCTGTCTGCATAACTCACTTCCGATAGAACCGCCGCCGCCTGTAACCAGAATCGTCTTCCCTTCTAGAGATTGGAATATTTCATTCATATTTACGCTGACAGGTTTTCTTCCCAGCAGATCCTCTACCCTAACCGGTCTCATCTTGCTCATGGAAACTTCGCCTTTCGCAAGCTGATAGACACCGGGCAGACTCTGCAGTTCACATCCGCTTTCTTTACAGATATTTAAAATTTCTTTTTTCTGCTCAGCTGACGCTGTGGGGATCGCAAATAGTATAAGATCTATACTAAATTTGTTCACTGAATCCAGTATTTTATCACGTCCCCCGACAATCGGAACACCGCCCATGAACCGTCCCCATTTATTCGGATTATCATCAATGATACAGCAGAGTTTTGCATCTACTTCCTCAGAACTCCTCAATTCCTTCATGATGACCTGTCCTGAAGCGCCTGCTCCGATGATCATGGCATTGCGATTTTTTTTCTCATTCTTTTCCCTTTTGACTCGCTCCAGTGTAATATAGCGATAAAAGAATCGGACCGCGACGACCATGATCATCTGTATCAGCGCCCCGACAAAATAATAGGAGATCGGCATACGCTCAAAGAGCAGCGTGATTCCGACTGTATGAAAGACTGCAGTAATCACAGATGCCGTAAATATATGGTTTAATTCACTAAAACTTGCAAATCTCCAAAGACTTTTGTACAAATAAAGTTTATGAAATACAAATATCGAAAACACCGTATAAATCGGTGAGAATTTCAAAAATGCAATCAGATACATCCTCGGAATATTCGAATAATGTAAATCAAACCGCAGAAGCAGGCAGAACATATAGGAAAAATTAACTGCGACAATATCATACAGACACAAGTAAAAAGAGATAATTTTCCAATGTTCAATACGTTTTTTGTTTTTAGGTTTATTCATAACTAGCTGATAACGAACTCCTTCCTCCGTATTCAATTATTCTTGTCACAAATCTTAAGCTTCCATCCGGTTCCCCACCCCTCTCTGCCATTCACTTTGTTGTATATTTTCCAGAATTATCAAATTATATGGCTTAATTTTCCATATAAGCAAAGATAGTATAACTCTTTTATCAATACTTGACAAGACCTAATGTCGAAGACTGTCGAAAAAAAAAGAAACGGTCAATAAAGGAGTACTGTAGAAAATTATGCAGTACTCCTTTTTAATTAAGAATAAGCACAATAGGCTGGTTTCATCATGGGATATATGATAAAATTCAATTAAAAAAGCTTAAGCAAAGGCGATGCTAATTATAAAGGCATTATAGAAATGCTTGAAGTTTTGTTATCGTCGGAGAGAAAACCGGCTGAAAAGGAAAAAATTCTAAAAGAAAATTTTGATTTTAAGATGACTGAAGACTTGGAAAGAGAGGTGTCAAGCATGTGTAATCTGAGTGAGGGCGTTGAGAAAAAGGGAATCGAAAAGGGACGTGAAGAGGGTATTCTTGAAGCTACAAAACATTCAATTGAAACCATCATGAAGTTATCAAAGATGACTCGGATACAGGCGATGAAGGCTTTGGATATTCCGGAAGAGGAATGGGATAAGTATCTGTCTGCAGACGAACTGAAAGAAATAAATAACAAGAACTAGATTCAGTAATTATCAACCATTCGACCAATGGATCATATTGTATACTTTCGGGGAAAGAGAAGTACTGCATGATTTTTTGCAGTACTTCTCTTTTTATATCATGATTTTAAATTAATCATCGTATTCAGCCAGCACACTCTTATGGCGTTTGATGTATCTTCCGTCGCCTCGCTTTCCAAGGAATTTGTTGTCTTTTGCGATTACATTTCCTCGCTGCATCACGAGATCAATGTCGCCTTTGACGTGGAAACCTTCGTATGCCGTATAATCCACTGCGCTGTGCATGTCTGCATGAGTGATTGTGCGCTCTTTGTTCGGATCAAGGATGACCAGATCTGCATCGCGTCCCGGAAGCAGAGTTCCTTTCTCCGGGTAGAGTCCGTACATACGGCACGGGTTGGTGCAGAGGTATTTGACCATCTGCGGCATCGTGATTCTGCCCTTCACTACTCCTTCGGAGAACATAATGCGGACTCTCTCTTCCACCCCGGGTGCTCCGGCAGGTGTCTTGGTAAAGTCATTTGCTCCGGCCTGTTTTTCTTTCTTGAAATTGAATGGGCAGTGGTCGGTCCCGACGGTATCAATAACATTGTCGGTGAGTGCCTGCCATAATGCCTCATTGTCTTCTTTTTTGCGGAGCGGCGGGGACATGATGGCTTTCAGACCTTCCTGAGGATCCTGATACATCTCGTCCGTGAGGGTCAGGTACTGTGTACAGGTTTCCACTGCGAAATGTTTCTGATGGTTTGCTTTTGCCTTCATGACTTCGAGAAGTCCCTCTTTGCTGGAGAGGTGTACGATATACAGAGGCGCTTCTCCCAGCATTGCTGAAATATGCAGCATCCGGTTGACTGCCTCTGCCTCGCAGCGGGCCGGACGGCTTAAAGGATGATATTTCGGCTGTGTGCAGCCCTCCTCTACATACATTTTTCTGAGATAATTAATCACTCCGTCATTTTCACAATGAACGGCTATCACGATTCCGTCTTTCTTCGCCTGTTTCAGTACCTGATAGATTTCATCATCTTTCAGCATGAAATCATAGGTCATATAAATCTTAAAGCTTGTGATTCCCTCTTTTTCGGCAATTTCGCCCATTTCTTTCAGGACGGAATCATTGACATGCTGGATCACACCATGAAATCCATAATCAATGACTGCTTTGTCATCGGCAAGTCTGTGGTATTCTTTCACCTGATGCCAGAGGCTGCAGCCCACCGGACCAAATGCCATATGGTCTACAATTGTCGTGGTTCCGCCGCATGCGGCTGCAACCGTTCCGTCATAGAAATCGTCCACAGCACGGTATGCGCCGGACTGCAGATCCATATGAGTATGGACATCGACCGCACCGGGCATGACGTATTTGCCCGCAGCATCGATTACTTCATCTGCGCCCTCTTCGGACAGATCATTTCCGACTGCTTTGATCTTCTCGTCCTCAATCAGGACATCTCCTTTAAAGACCTCGGATTCCGTAGCAATCATGCCGTTTTTTACTAACTTTATCATTCAAACCTCCTTGCTTTTAAACCAAATGTGCTCTTACACATGTCTAACATCTTGATACCTATATTATCAAGTATACACACATCCTGTGGCTTACGCAAGATATAATAAGTACAGGCGCCACACATCCGGGTTGACCCGGTCATATGGCGCCTGAATTTTTATTATTGACTTAAACATTCCTTAAGCATCGTAACTCAGATACAGTTTTTCTCTGGATTCTTTATCAGAAGCCATTTCCTTGATATCACTCAAACTAACCGTACTATCTTCCAGTAATTGAAGAAGCAAGAGACTGTAATTACTCCCTTCCTTCTTTTTTCCGTTATCATTTATCCTTTCCATTCCTGTTCCCATCCAGATTCACCTCCTGACGATCTGCGTATATTCAGACTCAGTTCATCTTTTGTCAATAATCAATTTTCTGTGTTATTTTTATATAAGAAAGTATAACAAAAATCAGATGATTTTTCAATCCTTTTCTTGCCTCCTGCCGAAACTTATACTGTTATTCTCTGATGATTCGTCCTGAATTATGTATAATAAAAAAAATAGCCGTCCCTGATGTGTAAAATGGTGACTGACGGCTATTTTCGCTATCCACATGTATGAATTTTATCCTTTAATTCCTGACTGTGCCACGCCTTCGACAAATTGTTTCTGAAAAACAAAGAACAAAACAATCATCGGTATCACAGCCATTACGGCTCCTGCCATCTGGGCCGGATAATCTGTTGTATACTGTCCCTGCAGCGTCGAAAGGGAAGGACCGAGTGTCATTTTCTCCGGCGATGTATTGACAATCAATGGCCACATGAAATCATTCCACGCAAATTTCGCTGTGAAGATGATCAGGGCAGAAAGTCCGGATTTGACTAACGGTACCATGATTCTTCCAAAAATCTGGAAACGGTTGCATCCGTCCAGTATTGCGGCCTCTTCCAGTTCCTTTGGGATCGTCATAAAGAACTGGCGCATCATGAAGGTTCCGAACGCGCTGAACAGGTTCGGCAGAAATAATGCCGGCAGCGTATCCAGCAGCCCCAGTTTCATGATGACCATATACTGTGGAACCAGGAAAATCTGTCCGGGTACCATCAGGATAGAAAGTATCACCATGAAGATCACGTTCTTTCCCGGGAACTCCAGTCTGGCAAAGGCATATGCTGCCATTGTACAGATAACGACCTGACCTGCAACCGTCACGATTGTCGAGATAAATGTATTTAAATACACTTTCGCAAAGGGCAGTGAATGGATAATTTTCTTGTATGCATTCATTCTGAATTTCTTCGGGAAAATGGTTGGAGGTATTGCCATCGCCTCTCCCGTCGTCTTAAATGAAGTAAAGACCATCCAGATAAAGGGTACAATCGTAGCTGCAACACCGATCAGCAGCAAAATATGTATGATCAGATGTTGAATTTTTCTATTACTCCGCAATGCTTTTCACTCCTTTCTCAATCGTAGTTGATCCATTTTTTCTGCATGGCAAACTGAAAGATTGTAATCAGCAGTATAATTGCAAAGCTAAAAATGGAAATAGCGGCTGCATATCCTTTTTCACCGTAATCGAACGCGTACCGGTAGAACATCATAACCAGCGTCTGTGTCTTCTCATATGCCAGACTGGTCTTTCCGATCATCATGTAAATCGTGTCGAAGACCTGGAAACCGCCTATAATTGATGTAATCATGACAAAGAATATCGTCGGTGTCACCAGCGGTATCGTAATCTTGAAAAACTGTTTGACCGGACCCGCTCCGTCAAGAGACGCGGCTTCATAATAGGTCTGAGAGATTCCCTGCATTCCGGCCAGAAAGATAATCATATTATAGCCGACCGACATCCAGATTCCCACGATCATGACCATGTACAGGGCCAGTTTCGGATTGGAGAGCCAATTCTGTCCTTTCATCCCGAATACGCCTAAAAACATATTCAGAATTCCGAAATCCCCGTTATACATCCATTTCCACACCAGTGCGATCGCGACTGACATTGTAACCGATGGCAGAAAGAAGATCGTCCTGTATATGGAAGTACCCTTAATCTTTGAATTTAAAAGTGCCGCCAGAAACAGGGACAGGCAGATTCCAATTGGAACCGTTATGACAACGTATTTTAATGTGTTTCCCAGAGTTTGGTACAGTTCTTTATCTTTTAACAGATTTTTGTAGTTCTGTAGGCCAGTGAACGTGCTGACGTTAAATCGATTCACCTCATTAAAACTGAACCAGAAATTCTGAAAGAACGGATAAATATAGAATACAATTAACCCGATTACCAGCGGAGCAATAAATATATAAGCAACGATCCATTCATTCCTCTTACTTTTCGAGATATGCTTCTTCTGCTTCGTCTGTATATGTTCCTTTTCACTCATAGACTGCTCCTACTTGTTCATTTTATCGAGTACCGCATCTGCTTTTTCTTTCAGCTCTTTACCGGCATCCGGCAGCGTCTTTTCTCCGCTGTAAGCCCATTTTAATTCATTGGCTTCCAGATCATAAAGCTCGGCGGATGACTTGCATACCGGAAGTGGATTCGCCTCATCAGAATGATTGGTAAATGCTGCAAGATTCAGGTCTTTATTCGCCTCGGCAAAATATCCCTGTGCATCATTTCTTGCAGAAATAACCGCTCCCTCTTCTCCCTGAATCTTCATAGCTTCTGCACCGCCAAGCCATACAGCAAAGTCCGCTGCGGCATCTTTGTGTTTGCTTCCTTCAAATACACAGTATCCCAGTCCATTGATAACATTCGGCTCTACACCATCTACTTCCGGGAATTCAACAACATCAATTTTATTATTGATCGCATCATTTGCCTGATATTCTACCAGCATATAGGATCCGCCCATCAGCATTCCGATCTTTCCCGCCTCAAACATTGCGTCTGCTGAAGTATCTGTCATCGTAGCCAGGCTCGGTGATAATTTATCATCAATTAAGTCGATCCACATCTGAATGCCTTCCTGCGTCTTCGGATCCTCATATCCGGTCTTAGTCTTGTCATTATTTAGAATCCATCCGCCCTTGGCATAAACCGTAGGGTAATAATCTGTCTGGAAATCGAGCGGTGCAGCCAGTGCATAAGTTCCCTCATCCAGACCCGCTTCCTTTAATTTTACTGCCGTATTTACAAAATCATCCCAGGTCCAGTCATCGGTAGGATACTCCAGATTCGCCTTGTCGAAAAAATCTTTATTATAAAATAAACCATTGGTATCAAAATCTTTCGGTATCGCATAGACTGCGTCGTCGAAGGTATAACTTTCTACCAATGCCTCCGGAAAGTCTTTTTCCAGATCCAGATCAGATTTATCGATATAATCACTCAGATCAGCCAGGATTCCGCCTTCTTTGTAATTTTCTGCATGCAGTGTATTCATCCAGAACACATCCGGAGCTGTCCCGCCTGTCGCAGAAGCCTCCAGTTTCGTCCAGTATTCCCCACCCTTATAGGGAGTCAGCTGAATTGAAATATCTATGTTTTCATTTTCCTTCTCGTAGGCATCAATCAATGCCTGAGTTGTGGGGCGCTGTTCTTCGCTCCATATCCCAACCGTGATTTTCTCCTTTTTTCCGGACGACTTTCCTCCGCCATCGCTATCTTTGTTTCCGCCGCATCCGGTGAGTATCACTGCACTCATAAGTGCTCCAAGTCCCAGAGGTATCATATAGTTAGATTTTCTCATAGCTGTGTCTCCTTTATGATTTTATTTTCTCAGCGTATCGAGTTTCACAACTTCTCCGTCGTTCAGTCGTGATTTCTCTGCTGCAAGTGCACAGTAGTGGCTTTCCATCGAACGGTCGATAGATGTGATGTTGCCCTGCGGTTCTTTTCCCTCGGCGACCATATCGAGGAATTCTTCTACCATACGGCTGTCTCCGCCTGCATGTCCGGAAAAATCAGCTGCCAGTTTTGACACATCGATTACTTCTGTCTTTCCGCCAAACGTCGTGACATTTATCGTGTTCTTAGAAAGATCAGCAATGATTTCGCCTTTTGTTCCCATGAATTTCTGGTATCTGGACCCTGTGGTGTCAAATGCACACATGGTCAGTGTCATCGTCGTGCCGTCTGTCATATTCATGTTCACAACCTGATGATCGACGACATTGTTATCACACATATAGACGCATCTCCCGTAAGGTCCGGTTTTGATCGCTTCCGTCACGTTTTCAACCGTGGGATGCTGTGCAACGACGTCTGCCGGCCATCCGGTCTTTCCTTTCGCGACACCGGTCCTGTCATTTGTAATATAAATCTTTTCTGCGTCATACGGACAGTCTTTCTTGGCCCTGCATCCGCCCATGCAGTAAGGAGTTGCTCCTTCCGGTGCATTCTCTTTCTTAAAATAATATGTACTTCCAAAGGATGAAACGGAATCACAGGTCTTTCCGGAAAGCCACAGGAGCAGATCGAAATCGTGGCAGCATTTCTGAAGAATCATCGGACTTGTGGTATTGGAATTTCTCCAGTTTCCGCGGACAAAACTGTGTGCCTGATGCCAGTACAGAACGTTCTCAAGTGCCATAATGTCGACGATTTCTCCGATTGCACCGCTATCAATCACTTCTTTTAGTTTTGTATAGTATGGCGTATATCTCAGTACATGACAGACAACGATCTTTCTACCCAGTTCATTGGCCACTTTGACGCATTCTCTGCAGTCATCGAGATCCGGAGAGATTGGTTTTTCCATCAGAAGGTCATACCCCTTTCGAAGTGCCGGGATACCCTGTTTTACATGCTGGCGATCCTGAGTACAGATAAACATGACGTCTGCCAGTTTGTCCTCTTTCAGCATCTCTTCTGCACTGGTATAGCATGCGGATTCCGGGATATTGTATTCTTTTGCGACATCTGCAACCTTTTCCGGAATAATATCCGCGATTGCTACAATTTTCATCTTATCCGGGAACATCTTTGCAGTCGGTGCATAGGTATCTTTTCCTCTGCTGCCAAGTCCTGCAATTGCTACTGTTACCTGTTTGCTCATTTTTTAATTCCTCCCTTTATGCCAAATTCTGCAAGTATAATATACGTATTCATATCATCGCACTTTTTCGTACAGACCGCTACTTTAATCCTCTGCATTTTTTGTCGTTTTATCCAGTATTTTCTTGTGTTTCATATTCCTTCGTGATAGAATGCTTACATATAAATTATAGTGTGTTCGCTCAAAGGTGGTGTCTGTTCATGTCATATGTTCCGACTGAACTAAAAAAAGAAATTATTATTGAGAAGATCATAACGATCCATTATTTTGAATATATGAAGGAATTTGAATTTAAGGGAGAGTCTCACGATTTCTGGGAATTTTTATATGTTGATCAGGGGACTGTAATTGTGCAGGCCGATGACAGAAAGTATCGGCTGAATTCAGGAAACATCATCTTTCATAAACCCAATGAATTTCATGCGATTAAATCTGTAGGCCATAATGCCCCAAACCTGGTCGCAGTCTCTTTTATCTGTCATTCGGATATGATAAAAAACTTTGATGAGAGGGTCACCTCTCTGACTTCTCATGAAAAAACTCTGATTGCCAAAATAATAGCAGAGGCGCGTATAGCATTTACGACGCCTCTGCATATTCCTGCAATTGAACAAGTTCAGCTTTCGAAAACTTCTCCGTTTGGTTCTCAGCAGATGATACTGCTATATCTGGAGGAATTTTTAATTATAGTGCAGCGCAATCACCCGCAGTCTTCCAGGGATGGAAGCTACACAGAAGAAGTTGTTAAAAAATCGATCTGTGAAGAGAACTCCAGAAAAGTATATAATTTTTCACAGATTATAACATACATGGAACTCCATATCTGTGAGCCCCTGAAGGTCAAAGACCTCTGCAATGCTTTTTACATCAGTCCCTCCACGCTGCAGTCCCTGTTTCACAACCAGACAGGATGCGGCGTCATAGAATATTTTCATCAGATGAAAATCGATCACTCAAAAGATATCATCCGTGACGGAAGTATGAATCTGACTGAGATTGCACATTATCTTGGTTACAATTCCCTGCAGCATTACTCGAAACGCTTTAAAACCGTGACCGGGATGTCTCCGTTTCACTATGCCTCATCCGTAAAAGGGCTCTCGCAGGGAAGTGGCTGGAACTCATAAATGTGACTATTTTTCTTTTTTAAAAAGACTTCCTAAAAAGATGGGCTCAATCATAGACTTAAGAATATTTTCAAATTCTTCGGGCGTTTCCTGAAAATCATTTTGTGCCCATTCGTTAATCAAACTGGTTCCCAATGTTAATAATCCTGTCAAGGCATAGTGTTGGGGCACAGTTAGCTCTTCAAGAGTTTGACTTTGATTCCAAATATCTTGATCTAGTTTAAATAATTTCGAAATAAAAGCCGGATCACCTTTGGCGCCAGCTAATAGAGCAAACTTATCTCGGTTTTCATAAATGTAGTGCACTAGCTGATGATAGTAGGTTTGAAGGGCTTCTTCATCAGAATAAAATTTAACGTCTTGCTCCAACAGTTTTTTGGAGATTTTTTTTAACCCTTGAAAAAGATCAGCTTCGATCTCATTTAAGAGATCTTCTTTGTTGTCAAAATAAGTATAAAATGTGCTGCGATTGATATGGGCACCTTGCAAAATTTGTTTAACGGTGATGTTAGTAAAGCCTTCTTCGACTAGAAGTTCGTTGAATATTTGCTTAATTTTTTGTAGTGTTTGCTGAACACGAAAATTTTTTGTTTCAGGCACAGTAAGGACTCCCTTCGTTTTCCCAACAAAAAAGCGTTTTTGTTGGTTGTACTCACTTATTGGGTGTAGTATACTCTAATCGAAAAATAGTTGTTTGTCAACTAAAGTTCTGCTCAGAGAGAATTGACATCTTAATATAGAGCACCTTAAGACACATCTATTTTTAATTACTATTATATATATCCTTAAGGAGGACGAGCATGGATAAAAAAGTTGAAACAATGGAGTATCGCGTGTTGAAAGTGAACCATCAAAAAATGGTTGATGCACTAGCAAAAGCTGTCCAATACCAGCGGAACAATCCAACACTGATTCATTATTCACTTTCACGGACTTGGTTTCATGAAGATCCCGAAAATCCTGAACAAGAAATTTGGATGTTTATGGATGAAGCTAAAAATCATGATGCCTATGCATCATCAATGGTTAGCTCACAAGAAGATACACAGGCAGCTGGGTACATGCAACATTTTAAAGACATGGTCATTCCTGGATCATCACCACTGAAGCATACAGTTTGGGAAGAGATCCCCGAATTACATGTCGAACTCGACGAAGGTTAATAAAGCAAGTAAATTTAATCTGGGAAAAGCACAAGTATAAAGGTGGATTTATGGGACCAGAACTACATTAAAGAAAAAAGGAAGCCCTATAACAACAAATATATTGTTATAGGGCTTATTTTTGGAATACTCAAAGAAAAAACGCAAGTTCCGCTGCATATTCCAGGATCCCGGACGCATCGTCTGTACTGATTTTTCCATCGCGGTTCACATCAGCTGCCTGTTTCTCATCTTCTGTCAGATCTGTCAGTTCTGCCGCAGCTCTCAGTACAGCTGCACTATCCTGAGAATCAACTTCTCCGTCATTGTCTACATCTCCCAAAAGTCTTGCTTCCATACATTCTGTAATCAGATCTTTCAGTGCATCATTTACCTCTTCCTGCGTGGCATCTTCTTTGTCAAAGATACGTTTGGCATTTTGCAGGGTTTCCTCCAGACCTTCCAGGCTCTCTGCAAGATATTGATCTGCATTGTTAAGAATCTTATCTCCCATCGCAATCGCATGTTCAAGTTCTGCCTTATCACCCTTCGGGACAAGCCCCATCAATGCATTTGCCAACGCATCGTAGGCCTCTGTAACTTCTTCTTCGGATGCCTTTTTGTTTTCCAGAACTGCGGCCGCAGATGTCAGGGCTTCGTCCAGATCTTTTACAGAAGCGGCTGTATAATCATCGGCAGTTTCCAGAATTGTCTTTGCGTAATCAGCCATTTTCTGCAGACGTTCCTTGTCTACGGGCTCCTGTTGAATCAGATTGATGGTCGCTTCAATCAGACGATTCGTGGCTTCGCGGACAGCATCTCTTCCTTCTGTGACATCTGTATAGTCTGTTCCATATACGGTTTTCGCTGAAGTCAGTGCCTCCTGCAGTGCCGCGATGCTTTCGTCCGTGTAATCCTGCAGACTGTCTTCGTCAGCCAGGAATTTGTCCGCATAGTCTATCGCCGCTTTCAGTCCGGTCTTTAATACACCGTTTTCCAGATTCAGATAGCTGTCCAACAGAGACAGGAACATATCATCGACAGTCTCCTGCGTCAGATCCGGCTGATCCAGAAGAGCTTTTGCCTGATCCAGCTGTTCCTCCATTTTATCCCACGAATCAGCTGTGAAGTTATCCTTCTGATCGGCCATTTTCTCAAGCATCTTGATGAGCGACTTAAGAGATGCTGTATCCACACTCGGATCTGCCTTTTCTTTGTTCTCCGGTTCCACACGCAGGGATTTCACAAATAATCCCGCACTAAAATTTCTAAGACCAAACATACCATATTGATACGCATCATCTTTTACTTCATAGCACAATTCATCATTCACATAAACTGCGATATTGTCATCTTTAACACGTACTTTAAAATCGTACCACTGATCGGGATCCACAGGATAGTCGGTATCATTCTTTATCGAACGCCATCCATATCTCAAATCTCCCAATTCAATTCCACTCTGGTCAGTAGAAGCATCTGACTCTTTTGGGTTATAATTAATACCTGCCACATAACCCCGTAGATCATCCTGTCCGGTTCCAAAATCAGAAGATCGGAAGATGAACCCGCCATTTGACTTTTCCTTCGAAGTCATGTCCAGTTTTATCTTTGCAGAAAGCGTATAATTCTTCCAGGTGGCATATCCGTCCACCATCTTGCTGCCTTTTCCAGGCTGTATATAAAGAATATTGTCATCGACAGAAAAATCTCCCGCTATGATATTCCACCCTTTCAGCGCGCCTTCTTCAAAGTTTTCTTCATAGACAAACTGGTCCTTCACCTCGAAATTATCGAAGGAAGTACTGCTGTCCCGAGCTGTCAGGCCTGCTTTTCCCTGTAAATAAGTCTGGTCGTTTACTTTCATGATTTCTTTTTTGTTAACAGCAACTGTATAAAGATTATTGGCGGCTGTAATATCCATATGATAAGTCCCGGACGACAGACTTAACGGAACTTCCTTCAGTACACGGGAATCCCCATTAATGGTCTTAACAAATTGGACTGTATCCCGGTTCTCATCCAAAACGACTTTATATCCTGAAAAATCTCCGTCATTCAGTTTTCCACGCACGATCAGGCCTGCAAGAGAGTCCTTTCCCAGCGTTACATCTGACTCTAATCTCAAATCGCTCCAACCTGTATTTCCAACCAAAGCGAGATCTTCAATATGATTCTCCGTCTGGCTGTCTGACAACCTCATATCCCCATCTGCCGTCCATTCTCCGTCGGTTTGCCACTCAGCAATACTGTTGTTCTCAAAATCCGCGCGATAGCGTGGTGCAGTGGATACGACAAGATTATCTAAAGTTCCGGATGCGCGGAAACCACGAATGGCTGCCTGTCCCCCCTGATAGGTATCGTCATAGACATCCAGATCCGGCACAGTTTCATCATCCAGGTATACTCGAAGCCGTGGTCCGGCTGCTTCTACGCGAAGTCGATGCACCTCGTTCACCTCCATCTTCCCGATGGTCTTGATCCCCAGCTGCGTCCAGTTTTGATTTCCGGTTCTGTCCATACGTCCAAGAATCACAAAACCCTGGCCCTTATTTTCATTATCCCGGTCTTCAATACCAATTCCGGCATAATATCCATTTGCCGCATCCGTACCAACTCCGAAATCGCTTCCCCTGAATATAAAACCAATATTTCCGTCCGCATTCTTCTCGCTGATTGATATGTCAGCCTCAAGTACCAGATCTTCCGCCGAAACATCTTTTAAAACCGCTTTATCTCCATTTTGTGTTTTGATGGAAAGTTTGTTATCAGGAGTAACCGTACTCTCCCAATCATCTCCGATAACAGTATAGCGACTGTCAAAGGTATTCTGTTCCTGAATAAAATGATCTGTATAGTTCACCTCGCTCTGACCTTCCGTCTTTGGTGTCTCATAACTTTCCGGTGATACAGTCAGCTCATCTGCCGCGCCCTTCGACTGTGATCTGACTGCAGCATTACCGGTATAACCACTGTAGTCATAAGTATCAATCACCGCTTCCGGCGCATAATCCGCGAACACCTGAATATGATCATCGAACATTGTTATCTTTACATGATGTTTTCCCTCGCTTAAACTTACCGGAGATGCCAGACTGCTGCCGTCCGCCTTCATCAGTTCGAGTGTTTTTCCGTTGTCGCTTTGTCTCACATAATAACCGTTTTCCTGCTCTGCATTATATCTGGCAAGAATACCTGCATCTTCTCCTGAGAGAACTGCTTCAACAGAATAATTCGGGTTTTCTGTATTCATTACTTCTTTCGTCTCCCGGTCTAGTTCAATGCTATCCTGTTCCACATACATCTCCCGGGGATTCAGGATAATTGACGGATCTGTCATGTAACGCCCATGGCTTCCATCATAAAGCCGCAATCCTCCTTTGTGCTCTGCATCATCCTTTACCTTATAAGTTACCGTTATTTCTCTGGAATTCTTAAGCGTATCCGATACTTGTGCCACTTGTTCTCTGCTTAGGTCCAGATTTAGGAGATACCCGAAATTACCGGCACTGGAACCGCCATTCAGCCCCTGAGGCAAAGTGAGCGTACCGCGTATATCTCTGGGATTATCCGGCAGGAAGACGGTATCGATTTCCACTCCATTCATCAAAACCGTCATATCAGATGGCAGCTCACTGCCTTTTGTCGTCTGTGCCTGAGCTGAATTAGACGGTGTAGCACCCTTGTTCGAAGAAGCCTCAGTCAGCAGTCGAATCTGCTGCAGTTTACTGACATCAAAATCCTCCGGTACGGTAAATTTAAGCTTTGTATCTCCGGTACCACTTACCTCCGAAGGGGAATCTGTATTCCTAAGTACAAGAGAATTCTCTCCGGTCTGGCTGATTTCATCATTCTTTTTCCCATCAGAAACAATGACATTTGCAAAGTTTTTGGCTACCGTCTCACCACTTTCGTTTTCTATCCAGACCGTTACCGTTCCGACACATTCCTGTGACGGAAGGCGAAATTCTATGGTATTGGATTCTCTCTGATATGGTCCGAATTCAATATCAAAAGAACCCGAAAGTCCTGTAGATATCTGATTTCCATAAACGTCCGTTGCATCGAACCGCCATTTTAAAGTATGAGCAGGAAGTGTCTCATCCGTCCACCTCATACTGACAGCAGGTGCAGAATATTGTGCCCCGGGCCTGACAACCAGTGCGGGATTGACATCAAGACCGACATACTCTGACTGTGTCAGATCGTTGATCGACATATCACCACCGTAGGCAGCTTCGTCATATCCAAATACCTTTTCCCTCCTGTCATAGGTCAGTATGCCATTTCTTTCATATTCGATATCATAGGGTTCCGTATAGACAAAACCGTTAAGTTTTTCCTGTTGTCTTAGAATATCCGTCTGATACTTAAAACACCAGGAAACATCCCAGTCACCGTCATAGGCCGCTACCCCGCCGTATTCACTGTTCAGAAATGGTTCTCCCTGATAGGAATTCCCAAACTTAAAGTTTCTGGTCGACCCTTCCTCTGCCCCCTCAGCAAAGTAACTGACGTCATTCTTTGAATTCGTATAGCCTTTGGGATACATATGAAATGTGTTGAGGTCTGTGGGTTGAATATGATCCTGATTACAGGGGCTCATATCCTCAACCATAATATTCGGATCCAGTTCCTTTGCGTGTTTATACATCTGCTGTACCCACTGGTATGTACTCATCCCCTGATCATTCTCAATGTTAACATCTCTTTCATTGTTATAGGCGGGCTGTAATCCCCATGTTTCATTAAAAAGCATAACCGAAATAACGCTGGGATGATTATATATCAGCTTTGTCAGCATATTTTCCAGTGCGTATTCATAATGTTCACGCCCCGGAGTTGCAGCCCCTTCGGTGATTTTTCCGTTGCTCACGGGGACCATTGCTGTGGCGTGAGGCATGTCCTGCCATACAAACATACCTATCTTATCCGCCCAGTAATACTGCAGTGGATCCTCGATTTTCAGATGTTTCCGGATCATGTTAAAATTCAGATTCTTCATTGCCTGAAGATCAAAACGCAGATCATCGGATGATGGTGCCGTATAGATACCTTCCCCCCAGAAACCCTGATCCAAAAGCCCCGACAGATAAACAGGCTTATTGTTTACATAGATATAATCCACCGTTTTTCCATCATACCTCTCTGCCGAAACTTCACGCTGTCCAAAGTAAGTAGAAACTTTGTCCAGAACATGATCTTCTTCATCCTTTACCGTAATCGTTCCTTCATACAAATTAGCTTCGTCATAGTTCCATAATTTCTGATCCGGAATGTCTGCCGGCGTGAGTGAATACTGCTGTTCTCCTGCTGTCACTTCAACCGCCTGTGAACCACTGAATATAGAACCGGTATTCGACTCTTTCCCTGTTTCCTGATTAAAAAGGGTACTTTGAAATTCGTATTCTATTGTTACTGCCTGGTCTTTTTCACTGGTAAGATTCACATCAAACTGAACCGCCGAGGCATCAATGTCCGGATTGGCATGCATATAATCCATATACGTTTTGGATCTGCCCTCCAGATAGACAGTCTGCCAGATCCCACTTGTATGTGTGTAACCACAAGGGGCATTTAAGCCCTGCTTTCCTACCAATGCAGGATAACTGTCATCTCCATAAGAAGATTTGTCTTCCACCATCAATGTGATCGTATTTGGCGTACCATCGGTTGTAACGAACTTTGTGATATCATATTCAAAAGCGGTATAACCTCCCACATGATCACCTACAGGTTCTCCATTTACCCAAAGAGAACACTTCCAGTCCACCGCACCGAAATTCAGGAAAATCTGCTGATCTTTCCATGTGTCATCCAATACCAGTTCTCTTTGATACCATGCAACACCCAGATACTCTGTATCCCCGATACCACTAAGTTCGGATTCCCAGCAAAATGGCACATTAATCTTTTGATCATATTCATTTGTTCCCGGGATGAACCAGTCTCCATCTATACCTTCTTCTTTTTTGTCAAATGCAAAACTCCACCAGCCATTCAGATTCATCCACTTTTCCCGCATCCAGTCGGGTCTGGGATGTTCCGGCCGGTCTGTAGATCCGTCTTCTGTAGTAGTTACGGAAAATGTCTGCGATGAGACAATTGTAGTGTTGTCCGCGACTACTTTCATCCGATAGGTCCCTACTTTCATATCATCAGGAACATTACACACTATTTTCCCGGCTTCCCGTGATACCACCTTTGGATAAACTCTTGTTGACAGAGAGTTCTTGTTTCTTCCTACGATTTCCACGCCGGCATCTTCTTCCCCGAGATTTTCACCAAGGATCCCGATTGTTCCGCCGGTTTCTCCCTCATCTTTGGATAGCTGTGCCTCGGATAAATCCAGCTTGCTTATTAACGGACCATCGTAACCGGAAGGCAGATAAAAAGCATCAGCAGGTATGATCTCTTTTTGTGTAATGCTGTTATCATTTTTCCAGAATAATGTAATATGCGATCCACCGTCATATTCGAAATAGTCTGTCTGAAAGTTATAGGCTTCTCCCGCCTTCAGTACAACTTCACTGCTGGCCTGCTCCTTATCGTACTCATTGACCCACCAGTTTAAAATCTGCTCATCATCCAGAGAGATTCTCACACCGTTATCCGAATAGGCATATAAGGTATAGGTGCCGTCTTCGGGTGCAACAATACTTCCTGTCCACGTGACTCCTGCCATATCGTTTTGACCGGTCCGCTCGTTTAAGATGTCTTCCATATTGTCAAATGCGATATTATCATCCACGGTTTTTGATTTTGGGTCTTCAAAAACCAGATCTGAATTCATGGTATAATATTCACCCAGAAGACCGTGATAAGCCGGTTCGGACTCCTCTGCGGGCGGTGGTTCATCAGCCGGAGCCGCACCTGCGGTCAGACAGGGTACACTCGCCAGTATAACAGCCATCAATGCACTTAATAGTTTCTTTCCCATATAAACCCCCTGTGTTTGTGTGAATATGCAAGTCAGAACTTCTCTACAAGTTCCGCTGTATATTCTAGTATCCCGGATGCATCGTCTGTACTGATTACACTCAGTTACTGGTTTTCCGCCCGATTCTTTTTCACTCTTTTAAGTATCAGAATCACGACAGCTGCAATTATAACACCAAGTACCGGAAACAGGATATTTGTACTATCCCCCGTTTTCGCATTCGAGGCTTTTTTCGCATTCGAGGTTTTTTTCACCCCGGGGGATGAATCCTTTTTCTCAGGGTCCTCTGTCTGCTCAGATCCGGAAGTTGGTTTTAGTGTGCCGTCTTTTTGCATCGTAAGCGTCAATGGAATACTCGTACTTTCGGCATCCCCGTCTTGTGTGGAAAGTTCTTCCACAGCGACTTTGATCGTGATCTCATCTTTCTCTTTCACCTGGTCATTGATAGAGAATTCCATCTGATCAAGGCTTCCGTCTCCTCCGAGGTTCCCCGAAGAGGCAAATGTCACAACGATCTCACCTTCTTTTTTGTTTCCATCCATGCAGTCATTTCGAACGAACATCGCCTTTTCTCCCAGGCTTCCGTCTTTATGACCGATAAGTTTCAGCTGCTCCGGATTATATGTAATCCGAAATTTCCCGTTTGTCAGCTGTTCTCCGCCTTTTTCCTCCATATCAACGGTTATGTTCTTCTGATTCTGTCCGGTCAGTTTCAGCTCGACTGTCACCGAACCGGCAGCATAGACATTTGTCGATATGGCGGCGGTGAGTATCGCACCCACCGCCAAAAATACTGTAAGCATTCTTTTTACAAGTCGCATTTATCATTTCCTCCTGAATCAGAACTTCTCTATAAGTTCCGCTGCATATTCCAGGATCCCGGACGCATCGTCTGTACTGATTTTTCCATCGCGGTTCACATCAGCTGCCTGTTTCTCATCTTCTGTCAGATCTGTCAGTTCTGCCGCAGCTCTCAGTACAGCTGCACTATCCTGAGAATCAACTTCTCCGTCATTGTCTACATCTCCCAAAAGTCTTGCTTCCATACATTCTGTAATCAGATCTTTCAGTGCATCATTTACCTCTTCCTGCGTGGCATCTTCTTTGTCAAAGATACGTTTGGCATTTTGCAGGGTTTCCTCCAGACCTTCCAGGCTCTCTGCAAGATATTGATCTGCATTGTTAAGAATCTTATCTCCCATCGCAATCGCATGTTCAAGTTCTGCCTTATCACCCTTCGGGACAAGCCCCATCAATGCATTTGCCAACGCATCGTAGGCCTCTGTAACTTCTTCTTCGGATGCCTTTTTGTTTTCCAGAACTGCGGCCGCAGATGTCAGGGCTTCGTCCAGATCTTTTACAGAAGCGGCTGTATAATCATCGGCAGTTTCCAGAATTGTCTTTGCGTAATCAGCCATTTTCTGCAGACGTTCCTTGTCTACGGGCTCCTGTTGAATCAGATTGATGGTCGCTTCAATCAGACGATTCGTGGCTTCGCGGACAG
>ENA-UOOI01000494-UOOI01000494.1-fermentation-metagenome-genome-assembly--contig:-NODE-494-length-49907-cov-3.803980_pt1 | contig 49907 bp, 36 predicted proteins | sample MGYA00245779_ERZ724027 | MGnify/ENA primary metagenome ERZ724027 (study PRJEB28704, sample SAMN03018318) | fermentation metagenome | biome: anthropogenic terrestrial biome; feature: soil; material...
ATCATCGGAGTGATCCTCACGATCATACTCGCTCCCTATTTTTCGGAATTAATCCACAGAGAGATTGATATGGTACAGTTATGGAACCCGACCTTTATCCTGTCTGCTATCGGGCTTTTCGTAGTAACCGTTATTTCTTCAGCGTTTTATCCCGCGCTGTATTTGAGTCGCTTCAGCCCGCTCGATATCCTGGGTAAAAGAATCCGGTTTTCAAAACGGAGACTGACGGTGGGCGTGGTGATTTTTCAATCCATCATTACCATCGTGCTGGTGTCGTTCATCATGATCATCAATAGCCAGACCAATTATCTCAAAAATATTCCTATCGGATATACTCCTGAAGACGTAGTGACTGTTCCATTGAACAATACGATCCGCAGTAGTTTTGAAGCGATAAGACAAGAACTGCTCTCCGTGCCTGAAATAAAACAGGTGAGCGGAGCACAACATCTTTTCGGGATTGGAGGCAGCGGACAGCGAATCGGTCTGCTCGACAACAAAGAGGCGAAGCATAGCATCAATGAATACCGGATTATGCCGGGAATATGTGAATTGATGGAGATACAACTGGGCGAAGGTAATTTCTTCAAGGAAAACGCACCCGACAGTGTCAATCAAGTCGTGCTGAATGAAGCTGCCGTCAAGATGTTAGGACTATCATCCCCTGTAGTCGGGAAATACGTGATGTATACAGGAGGAATTACCGAAATAGTCGGTGTCGCGAAAGATTTCTGTTATGCCGATCCCGCCGATAAAATTGCGCCGATCGCCTTGAGTAAAACAAGCGGGGGAGGGTTGATATATATCCGTTTCAAGGAGGAGACAGACCGGAAACAGGCGCTCGAAAAAACATTGGCTGTCTTCCATCAATTCGATTCCGATTTTATTCTCAACCCCATATGGAGTGAAGATATTTATACCCAAAAGTTTGAAACGTTCACAACCACTTCCAAGGTAATCACGGTTGCATCGTTACTTTCCATATTTATTGCCATGCTGGGATTGGTAGCGATCCATTTATACACGACGGTCCGCAGGACAAAGGAAATTGGGATCCGCAGGATCAACGGAGCAGGTTCCGAAGCAATATTCACCCTACTGACGGGTGATATTGTCAAATGGATTGTTATTGCCGGAATCGTAGCTGTCCCCATCATCTATTATATGGCAACTAACATGCTGAATGAATACAGTAACCGTACTTCGTTGAGTTGGAGTATGTTCGTAATTCCCTTATTTATTCAATGCATTGTCGCCATTCTGGCCACATCCGGAGTAACGTTGTGGGCTTTGCATCAAAATCCTGTCAACTCATTAAGAAAGGAGTAAATTGATGTGATAATCCCGACTTGTCGGGAAGTAATGATGAGTAATTAATAAACTGATGAGACTAACATAGAAAAGATGAATAGTGAAGAATTTGGGATGTGGGATGTGGGATTTCTACTCTACTTTCTCTACTTACCGCCCTATCACTTCCCACTTCTTCACTTCTAAGTTCTAAATTCTGACTTCTAATTTCTAATATAAAAAATAACAATTATGATCAAGATTAACGATTTAAGAAAAGTATTCCGTACAGAAGAGGTAGAAACCATCGCATTGAACAACATCGCAATGGAAGTAAAAGAGGGTGAATTCGTGGCCATCATGGGACCGTCGGGATGTGGTAAATCCACCCTGTTGAATATTCTCGGTTTGCTGGACAATCCTACGTCAGGAGAATATTGGCTCGATAGCAAGGAGGTGGGACATCTCAAGGAGAAAGAACGCACCCAGACCCGGAAGGGAAAGATCGGATTCGTCTTCCAGAGCTTCAACCTGATCGAAGAAATGACGGTATATGAAAACGTGGAACTACCGTTGACGTATCTCAAAGTAAAGGCGTCGGAACGCAAGAGACGCGTGGAAGAAGTGCTTCGCCGCATGAATATCAGCCACCGCTCGGGACATTTTCCCAACCAGCTTTCGGGCGGTCAACAGCAACGTGTAGCCATTGCCCGCGCAGTGATTGCTAACCCCAAACTGATCCTTGCCGATGAGCCGACCGGTAACCTCGACTCCAAAAACGGGAAGGACGTGATGGACCTCCTCACCGAACTGAACAGGGAAGGAACCACTATCGTGATGGTAACCCACTCCCAACACGATGCCTCGTTCGCGCACCGTATCGTCAACCTGTTCGACGGACAGATCGTAACTGAAGTACAGATGTAATAACTATCGGTAATCAGCGAGCCCTCCTTGTACGAGTGAAAATCTTTATCCATTTTCAATTAATTAAGATGATCAACTTAAAAACCTATCTCAAATTCCTTTCGCGTAACAAACTCTATACGTTTGTTTCCATCGTCGGATTTTCAATCTCTCTGATGTTCGTCATCATTCTGGGATTGTATGTCAAACAGGAATTATCGACAGACGATTTTCAGAAGAACAAGGATCGCATTTTCCTGATGACACACGATAACCATGCTCCTTTCGGAAATACAGTAGCACAATACGTCAAGGACAATACGCCGGAAGTGGAATCCTTCGTGCGGATACATTCGCGTTCCGTAGCGATAGGACAGAAAGGTAATGACAAGATCCAGGCTCAGGCACTGTTTGCCGACTCTACCTTTTTCCGAATTTTTTCTTTCCCGCTCATTGAGGGAAATCCAGAGCGGGTATTGGAAGCGCGTAAAAGTGTGGTGATAACCCAAACTTTTGCCGCGAATACATTCGGAACGGAAAATCCAATAGGCAAAAACCTGTTCATCAAGGATGAAGAGCATACCATTACCGGTATCATGGAAGATATGCCGGTGAACTCTATCCTGCCCGAAGCCGATTTCGTAGTAAATTATAACTCCATCACGATCTTTTGGAACAATGAGATACTTGAAACATCCAACAATTTCGGATTTAACATATTCTTCCTGGCAAAGCCGGGAACCGATCTTCCTTCGAAAGCGCCGATGCTGCTCAAGTTATTCAAAGAAGAGTTTTGGTATTTCAAAGAAGGATATTCCAACGATCTGGAATTTATGCCACTCAGAGAGGCCTATTTTAAAGCAGAGAGGTCAGGTTTCGATGATCTACATCTGAACAGCAGAAGTACTATCATGGTATATATGGCTATCGCCATTCTGGTATTGGTGATTGCTCTGTTGAATTATATCAACCTTACGATAGCACAGGCTGGATTCCGTGGCAAGGAGTCAGCCATCAAAAAACTGTTGGGTAGCAACAAAGCCAAACTGGTATCCCAACTGCTTGCCGAATCGCTGCTGATAACAACTATCACCTTTCTTGCGGGTTTATTCCTCGCATTCCTGACAGAATCGTTCTTCAACAATGTGCTGAATACCACACTTGATCTGGCACATCAGTTTACCCCGGCTATGATCACAGCCTCTGTCTTGTTTCTGCTCATTGTTTCGTTCCTCGCAGGCATCATCCCTGCACTTATCATATCTAACTTCGATCCGCTCGAAGTGGTGAAAGGAACCTTCTCCCGGAAAGTGAAATCATCCTATTCCAAAATATTGATCGTATTTCAATATACAGTAGCAATTGCGTTGCTTATATGTGCTATCTTTATCCAACGGCAATCCGATTTTCTGATCAACTACGATATGGGATACAACCGTGAAGGGATTCTGGAAATATCCAATAGGGGATTGGATGTAACGCAGATAGACGGCTTTAAAGCAAAGCTACTGGAAATCCCCGGTGTAGAGCTGGTATCATTCTCAATCGGTACACCTCTTAATGGTGGTGAGAACTACTCATATACTGACAATGGGCAGCAGTATAGTTTTCAGGAATTTCGCATCGACTCTGCATTTCTACAAATATACGGAATTACAATTGAGCCGACCGGAATTCAGCCGTCAAAAAACATCTTCTACTGGTTGAACGAAGATGGCTACAAGGCTGTAGAGGTGGATGCTGCCACGCAAACATTCCGTCCCTGGGGCAATGAAGACAAAGTGGAAATTGCCGGTATTTTTAGCGATTTCAGGATACGAACCCTCTACAGAGACTACAACCAATTGCGGATGCGTTGGAGAAGAAGTAACGAAACGCCGGATGACATTATCGTAAAAATGACACCTGGAACCAATTACTACGACACGGCGGAACGCATCGAAAAGGAATATACCCAATATACCGGAGGGGAACTATATTATGGGCGGTTTGTGGATGAGGGGATTCAACAAAATTACGAAAGCGTGCGGAAAATGTCATCCATTATGAGTGCCTTTACATTGCTGACCATTGTCATTATGGTGATGGGCGTATTCGCCATGTCGCTCTATCTGATCCGTCAGAAAGAGAAAGAGATCGCCTTGCGGAAGATAAATGGAGCTACGGAACGGGAAGTATTGTTCCTGCTCAACAGGGATTCGCTGCAAAGGGTGGCCATTGCGTTCGTGATTGCCTGTCCCGCCACTTACTACGCCATGACGAAATGGTTTGAAGATTTCCCCTACAAAATCGGACTTTCGTGGAGGGTATTTGTCCTCGCAGGACTGGCAGTTCTCTTACTGACTCTCATTTCGGTAAGCTATATGACCTGGAAAGCAGCAAGGGCTAACCCGGTGGAGTCGTTGAAAGGAGAATAGTTTAATGTACCAATGAGTCAATATGCTAATAAGAATAATGTGATTCATTAAAAGAGAAGTAAAGAAATCCAAGAAGTGGAAAAGTACAAGAATCTTAAATCTTGAATTTTGAATCTAAAATATATAAGATGAATATAACCGTTATTTTTCGTCGTCTTGTGAAAAGCAGATCCCTGCGTATCGTCAACCTGTTGGGGTTAACGGTGATCTTTGCCTGTCTGCTCTTGTCGTACCAGTATATACGCAAAGAATTGAGTTATGACCGTTTCAACGAAAACGCCGACCGGATCGTGCGGTTATCGATACAATACGACGATGAACCTTTAGACGGACGCCTCTATCTGCAAAACGTGGAATCGGAACTGGAAAAAATTGCAGAGATCGAGCAATTTGTATTCATCTCCAAAGTCAATACTGCTGTATTGACCTATGCAGGAGAACGACGCATCATGAACGACTTCTATGCAGTTTCTCTCAATTTCTTCGAGGTATTCAGCTACTCGCTTGCTGTGGGTGATCCGTCGACCGTACTGAAATCACCAGAGAGTATCCTCGTCAGCCATTCCCTGGCACAGGAACTATTCGGTAACGAGAACCCTTTGGGGAAAGAACTCTCTCTGGAAGGGCGGCGAATGGATTCAAAGACTTATTTTGTGAGCGGCGTTTTTGATGATTTCCCCGAAAACTCCCACTTCCATACCGACCTGCTCTTTCACCGACGGCACGATGTACCCGAATGGACCTATGTCTATCTTTTACTGAATGATAAGGATGACATCCCCCAGGTAAAAAAACAGGTTGAAGCCCATTATGATGCATTTGAAAATTTAACGGAGAAAGTGACAGCTCACCTGATGCCGCTGACAGATATCCATCTCCATAGCCGTGCGCAACGGGAAATGGAGCATAACGGAAATATCTATTATATCTATCTGATTACAGGAGCCAATATCTTGTTGTTAGTAGTGGTATTATTCAATTTATGGCTGAATCATAGCCTCCTGTTTTCCTACAATAAAAGGTATTATCAGCTATTGAGACTGAATGGCGCCAATGCCTCCACCATCTTTTATAACGAAGCCATACCGGCCTTTCTAATCGGGTTACTCTCCATTCTTCTCGGAGGAATGGCTGCTCACTATCTGTCACCAGTACTCGATTTTCAGATAGTCCCATTCATATCTCCGGGAACACTGTGGCTGACCTTTGGTTTTTTAACGGTTGTCCTGCTTGTGTCACTTATTCCCGCATTGGCAAGCATCTCTTCCACCCTATTCATCAGTACCAGGAATAGTCTTAACCCGACGTGCTTTTCCTTTGCCAATATCCGGTATATGCTTGTAGTACAATATGCAATTGTGATATTTATCGTGATTATTTCATTCGGCATATCGAAACAACTCAACCTGATAAAAACAACACAAGTTGGCGGTAAAACAGAGAATATCCTTGTAATGGAAGAGCAACCTGATGATGTAAAAGAACGCTACGAACTATTGAAAACAGAGCTGCTGAAATACTCTGAGATAGAGCAGGTCACTACCGCTTTTCAATTGCCCGGCACGGCTATTCGCGATGGCGTAAGGGTAACAGTAGAAGGTAAGAGTGAACCAGTACCTCTACCCATTCTCCTGGTCGGAGAAGATTTTTTCTCTTTTTTCGGGATAAGAACTATTGCAGGGACGGTATTCGATCCGTATAAAATGACTTACAAAGAAGAATCCGACATTCTGATGGATCATCTTAATGGTAAAGAAATCCCCACCGATTTAACGGAACAATACATGCTAAACCGCAAAGCATCAAGTATCCTGGGGTTCAACTCTCCGGAAGAAGCCATCGGAAAAAACATACAAATTTCACAAGGCACGCTGGATTATATAAGTAAGGGAACGATCTGCGGCATTACCGATGATTTTACCTACATCAATATCTATGAAGAATCTATTCCTTTGATAATCATGCAGCGACAGCTATTCCGGCATTGTTTTATGCTGAAATTTGCACCGGACAAACAGGAAGAAGGGTTGAAGATATTCAATGACGTATGGAACAAAGTGAATCCTGATTACCCGTCCAACTATAGTTTTTTACAGGACGTCTACGGAAAAGTGTACCGAAATGAATTCAACGCGGGACGACTTGTTAACCTGTTCTCCTTGTTATGCCTTATCATTGCCAACCTGGGGCTTATCATCTTTATGGCATTCATTATCAAACGCCGGCGGAAGGAAATCGCCATCCGCAAAGTGAACGGAGCACGTCCCGGACAGATCATCCGCATGCTGAACATGAGTTTCATCTTCCGGATCATTATCGCTTTTGTTATTGCTTGTCCGCTTGCCTGGTGGGTAATGCAACAATGGCTGGCCAATTTCGCCCATAAAACCACCCCGGACTGGTGGATATTCCTGTTAGCCGGTATTGCCGTGTTACTGTTGTCGGCCGCTGCCGTATCGTGGCAAAGCTGGCGGGCATCCGTACAAAATCCCGCAGATGTAGTCAAAAGTGAATAGAAAATTCATTTATATCATATAGAGATAGATAGCATCATCGGTTGATAACTTCTGACAATAACTCCATCAACCTTGGCCGAATTTCCGTATATTTGCCCTACCCAGATATTAAAAAATTCGACCAATTATATGCATCCGTTTGTACATCTACATGTTCACTCGCAGTATTCGCTGCTCGACGGGCAGGCAAGCATACAGCGCCTGATAGACAAGGCCGTGGGAGACGGCATGAAAGCATTGGCGCTTACCGATCACGGCGCCATGTACGGCATCAAGGAGTTCCTCAATTACGCAGCCAAGAAGAATGCTCCGGTGAACGCCGAAATAAAAAAAATAAAGAGTGAGATAAACGACCGGGAAAAGAACGGGGAAAGCAGTGAGAAAATAGAGTCACTCCGGCAGAAACTCACTGAAACGGAGGGCAGGCTTTTTAAACCGATCGTGGGGTGCGAATGTTACCTGGCGCGTCGCAACCGCTTCCTGCAGTCGGAGAAGATCGACGGCAGCGGGTGGCACTTAGTCGTGCTGGCCAAGAATCTGCAGGGATATAAAAACCTTATCAAGATGGTCTCCAAGAGCTGGACCGAGGGATTTTATTACCGCCCCCGCATCGATAAGGAACTGCTGGAACAATATCACGAAGGGCTGATCGTCTCCTCGGCCTGCCTGGGCGGGGAAATTTCCCGTAAGATCGACAGCGGGCAGATACAGGAAGCCGAAGAGGCGGTACAATGGTACAAAAGCATTTTCGGTGAAGATTACTATATTGAACTGCAACGGCATAAGACCGACCGTGTGGATGCTGACCAGACGACTTATCCCAAACAGGAAAGGGTGAACCAGGAGCTGATCCGTATCGCCAGGAAATACAACGTGAAGCTGATCGCGACCAACGACGTCCATTTCGTGAACGAAGAGGATGCCGACGCGCATGACCGGCTTATCTGCCTGAGCACGGGAAAGGATTTCGATGATCCGAACCGGATGAGATACACCAAGCAGGAGTGGTTGAAAACCACAGCAGAGATGAACCGCATCTTTGCCGATATTCCCGAAGCGTTGGTTAACACGCGGGAGGTGGCCGATAAAATTGAAGGGTACTCAATAGACCATTCCGCCCTGATGCCTTTCTACCCTATCGATCCTGCGTTCGGCACCGAAGCGCTTTACAAAGAAAAATATTCAGAAAAGGAGCTGACGGAGGAATTCGGAGAAGCCAATTTCCACCGGTTGGGCGGCTACGAAAAAGTGGTCCGTATCAAGCTGGAAGCCGATTACCTGGCACACCTCACCAAAGAGGGAGCCCGAAAACGGTATGGCGACACGCTCACCCCGGAGATCGAGGAACGGCTCAACTTCGAATTGGATACGATCAAAAATATGGGGTATCCCGGCTATTTCCTGATTGTACAGGACTTTATCAGTGCTGCCCGGGAGATGGATGTGGCCGTCGGGCCGGGACGCGGATCGGCTGCGGGATCAGCCGTAGCCTATTGCCTGCGGATCACTGATATCGACCCGCTGAAATACGACCTGCTGTTCGAGCGCTTCCTGAACCCCGACCGTATCTCAATGCCCGATATCGATATAGATTTCGATGATGAAGGGCGCGGAAAAGTGCTGCGCTGGGTGACGGAGAAGTACGGCAGCGAAAAGGTAGCCCATATCATCACTTACGGAACAATGGCCACAAAATCATCCATCCGTGATGTGGCACGGGTGCACAAGCTACCCCTGTCCGAATCGAACAGACTCGCCAAACTCGTTCCCGACAGGATACCCAACGTCAAAAAGGTCAATATGAAGACCGCCATCGAACATATACCGGAACTGCAGGAGGCAGCCAAAAGCAACGACCCGCTGATAAGGGACACGCTCAGGTATGCAGCAATGCTTGAAGGGAACGTACGCAGCACGGGGGTACACGCTTGCGGTGTGATCATCGGTCAATCGGATATCTCCAATGTGGTTCCCATCAGTACGGCAGAAGACAAAGAGACCAAAGAAAAGCTGCTGGTCACACAATACGAAGGATCCGTGATCGAGGAGACAGGGTTGATCAAAATGGACTTCCTCGGATTGAAGACCCTCTCCATCATTAAAGATGCCATTGCCATTATCGAACAGAACCGGGGGATAAAGGTGAATATCGATACCATCGATATGAACGATAAGGCCACCTACAAACTCTATTGCAACGGACAAACCACGGGTACCTTCCAGTTTGAGTCGGCCGGCATGCAGAAATACCTCAAAGAGCTGCAGCCAAGCAAGTTCGAAGACCTGATAGCCATGAACGCCCTTTATCGGCCGGGTCCCATGGACTATATACCTTCATTCGTTGCCCGTAAGCACGGCAGGGAAGAGATCTCGTACGACCTGCCCATCATGGAGAAATACTTGGATGAGACCTACGGGATCACCGTCTATCAGGAACAGGTGATGCTTCTCTCCCGTCTGCTCGCAGGGTTCACAAGGGGACAGTCGGATGAGTTACGTAAGGCGATGGGAAAAAAGCTGATCGACAAGATGACGGCACTGAAGGAAAAATTCATCGCAGGCGGGACGAAAAACGGATATGAGGCGAAAGTACTCAATAAGATATGGAACGACTGGGAAAAGTTCGCCTCCTATGCCTTCAACAAATCGCACGCGACCTGTTATTCGTGGGTGGCTTACCAGACAGCGTGGCTCAAAGCCAACTACCCGTCGGAATACATGGCGGCGGTACTCTCCAATAACCTGAACAACATCACTGAAATTACGAAGTTCATGGATGAGTGTATGGCGATGGGTATAAACGTGCTACCTCCCGATGTGAATGAGTCGATGCTGAAATTCTCCGTCAATGACGCGGGTGATGTCCGTTTCGGGCTGGCCGCCATCAAGAGCGTGGGACAAAATGCGGTAAACGATATCATTGCAGAACGCACCCAAAACGGCCGCTATAAAGATATTTTCGATTTTGTGGAACGTGTGAACCTCTCTTCCTGTAACAAAAAGAATATTGAGGCGCTGGCGCTGGCAGGAGCTTTCGACTCCTTCCCGGGCATACAGAGAGAACAGTTTGCCGCGGTCAACAGCAAGGGCGAAGAATTTCTGGAGACACTGATCCGTTACGGCAATAAGTACCAACAGGACAAGATGGAAGCGAGGAATTCACTGTTCGGTGACGACACTTCCTTCCAGATAGCCCGTCCCGAAATTCCCCAGGCCGCCCGCTGGTCGGATCTGGAAAGGCTGAACAAAGAAAGGGAACTGATTGGCATCTACCTGTCGGCACACCCGTTGGATGAATATGAGTTTATCCTCAAATATGTATGCAATGCCGATACACAGCAATTACAAGACCTCGATTCGCTGAACGGTAAAGATATCACATTCGGGGGTATCGTCACAGCGGTGCGTGAAGGACAGACCAAAAGAGGTTCGCCTTACACTATCTTCAAACTGGAGGATTACTCGGGCAAGTATGAGATCGCGCTTTTCAGCGAAGACAGTGTAAATTTCGGCAGGTACGCCCGCATCGGGTTATCCGTCTACATTGAAGGGAAAGTGCAGCCAAAGCCTTACCGGCAGGAGGAGATGGAAGTAAAGATATCCTCCATCTCCCTGTTAGCGGAAGTGAAAGATAAACTGGTGTCAAAGATCACATTGCAACTTCCTCTTTCAGAAATAGATGACACCTCCGTAGCTGAATTATCGGCGCTTGTAAAAAACAATTCCGGAAATTCATTGTTATATTTCCAAATCATCGGCGAAGAACCGCACATGAGAATTCAGCTTTTTTCACGACCGGCTAAAATTCAAGTGAACAAACGGTTCATCGATTACTTAAAGAATAATTTATCTATCGACTTTACAATCAACTAAATAAATAAAAAACAAATTATGGCGCTTCAAATTACAGACGCAACCCTTGACTCAGTATTGGAGACAGACAAGCTGGTGGTCATAGATTTTTGGGCAGAGTGGTGTGGCCCCTGCAAAATGATCGGCCCCATCATCGAAGAGATCGGTGAAGAATATAAGGATAAAGTCGTGGTGGGTAAACTGAATGTGGATGACAACGACGAAACTACCGGCAAATACGGTATCCGTAATATTCCCACCGTGCTTTTCATAAAAAACGGCAAAGTGGTGGATAAGGTGGTAGGGGCAGGTCCCAAAACCCTTTTTACCGAAAAAATAAACAATCTATTGTAAATAAATAATTTACATCCTACTAAAAGATATATCCCGGCATACACTGTCGGGATGCATTTTTTCAACACCTGCTCTCACCATCGGAGTATGTATCTACCTGGAAGAATAACAAAGTCCTTATCAAAAAATAAAATAATCGTATAAAGAACAAAGAATTTTTATTATGTTTGTGAGGTAAACAATCAACGATCAGCTATTTGGGGAAAATTGTGCTGCATAAAGATTGAATCAATGATGAGATTATTTCGTTTTATTTTAATATCTCATATTTTTCTCTGTTGTTACCCGCTTCTTCAGGGACAATCGTCGTATCTTTTCAAACAACTGGAGGTCCGTGACGAACTTTCCCACAACCAATTAATCATATTTTCAAAGACAGTAAAGGTTTTATGTGGTTCTCCACCGCATCTGGATTAAACAGATACGGTCGATCTCATTTTTATTGACAAAGATAAAAATATGTGATGTTATGTAACCTCATTCAGATTTTACAAGTACCGGCCGGATACAGATAAATCGATTCTCTTCTATCAAAACGGGGAAGCAGGACAACTAAGCAATGGGATTATTACCGACATAAAAGAATCGGAAAGCAATTATGTTTTTGTTTTTCAATCCGGGCTTATTCAATACATGGATAAAAACAGTTTATGGATCTATTCCGATATTCCGCTTGGAACCTGGTTATACAATTCCCGGCAAAAAGAATGGAAACATATGGGATCGAAAAAAAGTGATTTTCCGTTTTTATCATCCAGTGACATGATCCAGGACATTATTCAGGATCCCAATGGACTCATCTGGATGGCAACCGACCATGGGGGAATCGATATTATCGATAAAAAAGCAAACATCATTAGAAAGAAAGCCAAGAATAAAAGATGAGTTCCTCATTTGTAGATATTTTTATTATTAGTTTCAGATAACAAAAGTATCATTTTTTCCGTGATTGTTTCTCCGGATACAGAATAAAAGTATTTACATTTGCAGAATAAAATACATCCCGGCAATTCATGCCGGGATGTATTTTTTAGATGCCCCTTTCACTGCATAATTTCAATACTCATCTTCGTTGAAGAAGAAATCCTCTTTGCTCGGATAGTCAGGCCAAATATCCTCTATCGATTCGAATATTTCGCCATCCTCCTCAATCTCCTGCAGATTTTCAATTACTTCCAGCGGAGCGCCCGACCGCTGGGCATAATCAATTAACTCATCTTTTGTAGCGGGCCAGGGAGCATCCTCTAATTTCGATGCCAATTCAAGTGTCCAATACATTGATAATTTATTTAATAGGGTGTAACTTCAATTTTTTCGCAAATGTATAAAAAGTTTTTATATATCGCCTTGTTCCCAAAATATTTCTTCCGAGGTTTTGTTGCTTTCGTATCGGGCAAATACGAAAAAATAGTCTGAAAGCCGATTCAGGAAAATCAATACTTCATCCGCAACCGGAAATTTTTCAGCTATACGGTACACAGACCTCTCCGCCCGGCGTGCCACGGTACGGCAGATATGAGCCCGTGCGGCCGCTTCATTGCCTCCGGGCAGCACAAAGCGGTTCAGTCGCGGCAGGTTCCCGTCGATGATATCGATCTGCTCCTCAAGGCGGAATATATCCTTTTCGGAAATGATGCTGGCCGGTTTCGGCTCCTTACTTTCAGTCTCTGTGGCAAGATAGGACCCTACGGTAAATAGTTTATGCTGAATATAGCGGAGAAAATCGCGATGGGCGCTCTCTTTTATTTCGCAACTCAGCCAGCCGATATAACTGTTCAGCTCATCCACCGTACCGTACGCATCAAGGCGGATATGCGTTTTACTCACCCGCATACCTCTCACCAACGAGGTAGTACCCTTGTCGCCGGTTTTCGTATATACCATACTTTTTTTCATATTTATTTAGAGTAAAGACACAAAAGTCAAGATTTCAGATTTCAGAATTTCATCATCAAATCGTTCAATCGTCGAATTATCGAATTATCGAATTATCGAATTATTAAATCAACTATCAACCTAACCACTTTCCCTCCTTATCACCTTTCCATCTTATACAAGATAGTTTGCCTTATGAAAATCAGGCCTCAGAAAAACAATTCCCGTATCTTTCACGTCGAACGTTATCCGGGCTTTCTCATCATGAACGATTTCATTCCAAAATTGTTTAGCCCTTCCTTTTTTTATGGGATGAAGCACCCAGAATGTATTGGGATGGCTTAGCTTTGTCAATATGGGAATATCGGGGACATTTTTTCCTGTCAGGTTAATAAAGACAGCATCATAACCCTTCCCTTCACAGGCGGAGAGTGAAGAGACCGTCCCGCGCTCCCATATCCGACCCGCTTGTTTTAGGAGACGCTCTGCCACGGCAATTTTATCTTTATCTTCCTCCACGCACCTGCAATGGATATGCGACGAAGGCGCTGTAAGGAACAGGGTATTCAGGCCGGTACCTGAATTGATCTCCAGTATATCCCCTGCCTGGAAATAATGCACCAGGCGGAAAGAGAGACGATTGAATCCGGTAATTAAGTTCGGATCGAGTCCGTTTTGCCACAGGATTTCACGGATATCGGAAAAGGCGTAAAAACTATAAGGAGAGTGGATCACGCTGGTGATCAGATCGAAAGCAAATGGCGAATGCACCCCGTGCCCTTTCGATTGTTTTTTGCGCAAGAGCCCTCGGCAGCGGGTGAAGAGGTTATTAAAACCCGGCATGGTCGACATCGCTATGGTTTTTGGACCAGCGCCACCGCATAAGCCGTAATACCCTCTTCGCGGCCCACGAATCCCATTTTCTCCGACGTGGTGGCTTTAATGGAGATAAGCCCGGCATCCACTGCCATCACTTCAGCCAGTTTTCGCTGCATGCCGGGAATATGGGGATTGAGCCTGGGCTGCTCCGCGCAGACGGTGGCATCGATATTTCCCAGCGTATATCCCTTATCCCTTAATAAGTTTATGGTCTCCTTCAGCAGAATTTTGCTGTCCACATTGTGATATTCGGCAGAGTTGTCGGGAAAATGATATCCGATATCACGCAGATTGGCGGCCCCCAGTAACGCATCACAGATGGCATGGATCAGCACATCGGCATCGGAATGACCCTGTAATCCTTTTTCATAATCCAGCTTCACCCCTCCGATCCAAAGTTCCCTTCCCTCCTGAAGGCGATGCATATCGTAACCGAAACCCACCCGTATCTGCATAATTTACCGCATTAAATCCCTGATCCCTTCTATATCGAACCCCAAAGAAAGGCGCAACGTCTGATCCAACGGGTTCGACTGGGCAGCCGACACTAAATAAGCAGCATCTATTTGGAAGAGATCGCTCCTGAAACCGGCGCCGAAAGAAAAATAGCGGCGATTACCCTTATATTCGTTCTCGTGATAGTAGCCGGTCCTGACAGAGAAGCGGTTATCGTACCTGTATTCCGCCCCGAGCGACCACATGACCTCCTGCATCTCTTCCCTGAAGCCGCCGGGAGCATCGCCCAACGATTTAAAAATCCCTCCGATGGAAGAGATATGCTGATAATCGTCGATCCGTTGCTGCATTTCTTCGTCGGTCTCATCATCCGTCGGCAACTGCGGAGTAGGTACCAGCAGTTTATTGACGTCTAAACTGAGGGAGAGGGTATTTTTCGGATCAAGAGGATATCCTAATGAGGCACCCACCCGTAAGTTGGCAGGAAGGAACATGGAAGTATTCCCTCCATCGTAAGAGATTTTTGTGCCGATATTGGAAACATTAAATCCGAATCCGAAAAGCGCTTCTGAGCGACCCATATAAAAGTAGGATTCGTTATAGCCGGCGATATCAGCCGAAAACGCATTTCCGGGCGTCGTTTCATCATCACCGGTGGAATAATCGGCCCGGATATACCTCAGGGTAACCGCGCCGGAAAATGTTTCGGTAAGCTTTCTCGAATAGGCCATATCGAGCGCTAACTCATGAGGTGAAACAGTCTGCCAGAACTCATCCTCCAGAGTGCCGACTTCTATATCACCCAATGAAAAATAGCGCAACGAGGCGCTGATGGCATTCAGGTTGTCATTCCCGAATTTCCAGTAACCCGACATGTAGAGAAGGTTAATATCACTCACTAATTTACTGAGCCACGGCGTATAGGAGAAAGCAATGCCCGCTTCACCTGCGATAAACGGATATTTGGCCGCGTTCCAGTGCTGGGAATAGACATCGGGCATGGTGGCCGCCCCTATATCTCCCATACCTCCGCCCCTGGCGTCGGGTGCGATCTGTAAGGAAGGCAACGCTACGGGGATCGGGTTGTAGTCCTGTGCCGTGACAAAACAGCTCATGACCGTGCCCAGCGTGCAGAACAAAATAGTTAGAATTGCTTTGTTCATGTTGTATCGATATGGTGGTTGAGTGAATATCATCTCACATGGAAATCCAGCAGTTTCCGGTCTTCGAGATAACCCTGCAGATGATCGTCAATCGCTACCGGGCCAATGCCTGCCGGTGTCCCGGTAAAAATAAGATCCCCTATCTTCAAAGTAAAGAACCGGCTAATATACGAAATAATTTTATCCACAGGATAGATCATCTCCTTCGTGTTGCCCCGCTGAACGGTTTGATTATTGATATCGAGCCGGAAATCCACGTTCCGGATGTCAGGCACCTCACTTTTGGAGATAAACTTCCCGATAGCAGCGGAATTGTCGAAACCTTTTGCTATCTCCCACGGCAAGCCGAGCTCTTTCTGTTTCCTCTGAAGGTCACGTGCGGTGAAATCGATACCCACGGTAATTTCATCGTAGTAGCGGCAAGCAAAGCGTTCGACTATATTTTTCCCCAGGCGGTTTATCTTCACCACTAATTCCGTCTCGTAATGGATCTCCTCGGAAAAATCGGGCAGAAAAAAAGGCCTATCCCCTTTCAGCAAAGCAGTATCCGGTTTCATAAAAAGCACCGGCTCCTTACTCTCAAACGTACGTTCCATCTCTTTATTGTGAGACGCATAGTTAAGCCCGACAGCAAAAATCTTCATTCCCTAAAAAATCATCCGTTCAACCGGTTAAACATGACAGCAAGGTGGGCGTAAAGCGAGGTATTTTGCAGGACAATCCCTTCCGGAACACGAACCCTGAAAGGCGTGAAATTCCAGATAGCTTTGATCCCGCCCCGGATCATATAGTCCGATACCTCCTGGGCGACCCCCGGCGGTACGGTGAGAACTCCTATCTCCGCCTCCATCTCTTTGTTTCGTTCAATAAACTCATTGGAATGAAACACCGGAATATCGTTTATTTTGTGATTAACGACAGATGATTTCACGTCGAAACCGGCGATGATCTTCAAACCGAATTGTTCCAGACCCGAATCCGACAACAACGCCGCCCCCAGGCTTCCCACTCCGAAAACCACGGCTGTATGTGTGTTGGTAAATCCGAGGAAGGCCTCCAGCACATTGATCAGGTCGTTTATCTCATAGCCTACTCTCGTCTTACCGTTTATATCGACATACGACAGGTCCTTGGCTATCTGGGAAGCGGAAACATCTATCTTTTTTGCGATCCGCGTAGAGGAAACAATGGTCTCCCCCTGGCTTTTGAGCAATTTCACGTAAGATAAATACCAGGGGAGCCTTCTGAGCGCCGGTTCGGGTATTTTTGCGGAATGTATCGGATCTGGCATACTTTTCGTAATCTTTACTAAAGTTAGTCGTTTCCAAGTTGTACGAAAACGTTCACAAAGATACTCTTTTTGTAGAAATTTTGAATTTTTAATCTCTATTTTATTTACTCACTTCGTGTTATTCGTGCTTCGCATGTTATTTACTCTCTTTACCCGTGTATCCACAATTCCTAAATATTATGGATGCCTGACGCCTGAAACGTCCCGCAGGACGGCCCTGACGGAACCGATTTTCAGGGTAGTGTCTATAATTACCGGAATACGGTTCTTATCATTGGTAATCGAGGCTTTTAAAGCATCTTTCTGGTTCGAGAAAGCCTCGTCGAGTATAGTCAGTGAGAGATTGATCACTTCGTATTTTTCTCCATTATTTGCTTTTACCGATGAAATACCCTGGTAATTGACATACATATTTACCGATTTCCTCCCGGAAATGAACCGGATAGGGTGCCTGTCGCCGGGTTTCATGCCGGTATAGTCGAGGTTTCGGATATAAGGCAATACAGAGAGGTAATCGTAGGTACACTGATCGGAAGAGACTACCTCATCGAATTGCTCTTCCCCGTTCCAGATACGAAAAGCGCGTATTTTCAACTTATTTCCCTCGTAGATATAGGACTGCCTCTCTACGGAATAGTCCCTCCCTTCGAATGCCTCCTTGGTAAACAACAAAGGGCGGAGATCCTTATCGATAAAGGATGTGAGTGTGTCGTTTACAGTATATATATTACCTGCCAGACCGGAGGTATTGAGTAACATCACCATCTTATAGGCATTCTCTCCGCGATAATTCGCTTCGGTCACCGAAAGCGATCCTCTTCCGGCCCGTGCATTCAGAAAACCGAAATTCAAATAGAGGTCGTACCGTATATCCTCGCCGCTCGCAAAAGCGGTGTTGGTCAGTTTACACTGCGCACTCACCTGCATAAAAGTAAAAAGTGAGAACAGCACAATAACGATAGATATAGTTTTTTGATTGATCATAATTTTAATTTTACGGGTCTTTATATGCGCAGCAACTACCGCATCCCTACCGATTGTTACTGCATCCTGGAAGAGGCCCCCGAACCGCCGGTCCCCATTCCCGAAAAGGAAGAACTCTTCTGATTCTGTTGTTGTTGCTCTCTCTCCAGATTTGGATCACGCCGTTTTTTCTCTTCCGGCTTATTTTTGGTTATTTCTAATGGTTTCTGTTCTCTCACAGGCGTTGAACGGATATTCCAATCTTCCGCATGATCCGAATATGCCCTTATCACGAATTTTCCGGGATAATAAAACACCTCCTCCGGCTGTCGTCCCTCCTCATAATTTCCGGTAGTCCATATGCCATCATCATTCTCATCTATCACGATGCGTGCATAGACCTCACCGGGGGGCAGATCCTGAAATCTTACCCTGCCCGCTTTGACATGGCTTTTCCGAAAAGGTTTATCCGACTTGTCGAGCAATTCTACGAAAGCCGGTTTCCCTTCAGGTAGTCCGCTAACGGATATTTCCAGGTTTCCATACTGATCCAGCAGTTTCACCGTAAAGGATTGTTCATATTTATCGTTCCATAGGCCATAAGGACTGGCGATTGCCGCCGAATCGATCAGTAGCTTGTATTTCCCGCCGGGAATCCAGCGGGGCCGCAGAGTAAACTTGCGCGGATTCAGCGAATCCGATTCCAGGCGGAAAGGGACCGCTTCGAATAAGGAATCCACCTCGGTCAATAATTGCACATAGGTAGAATCAAATGCTGCGACAGGCTGTTCAAACTCTATCCGGATGGGATTATACAATTCAAATGTCGATTGAATATTGCTGTTCACACCCAGGAACTTAATCTGCTCTTCCTCTCCCTCTTCTTTCTTTTCCCCCCTGCTGGGATCACGACCCGTTCGCCTCATATTGAAATTGAGCGTATCCGTAGCGATATAATTTTTATTGAGTGAATCGGTACGTATATAATTGATTTTCATACGAATGGAATCCTGACGATAAATCAATGAATCCGTAATCCAAAGCATGAGGGTATCGTTTTTAGCGCTTTGCTCGGCCACATACCAATCGTCGCCCTCCGTCTGCGGATCCAACAAAAAGAAAGTCGGCTTAGCGGTCGGCGCGGCAAAAAAGAGATTAAGCCTGTGCGGTTCGGGACGTTCATGCTTCTGCAGGTATTGTCTTTGGAAATCGGACAGAAAAGAGCGCAGCAGCAAGTCATCCGGTAGAAAGCGGGTATAATGGACGGTATGTATAGTGTCAATAGTAAGACTGTCCTGAAAAATCGTATCCTGCCGTACGGCCGGCATGGTAGAGGGTATTATAATGGAATCCAGGAAGGCGGTATTTTCCTGCGGATTATCATACTTATAATCCCTGTTCAGGTCATTCAGTGCAAACACCTTATATTTTCCGGGGGCCATCCCCCGCACGGTGAAATTGCCGCGGGAATCGGTCCTGGAGATCCGCTCGAAGGCAATATGGGTAAAAGCCGTATCATGGTTATTGGAGTGGACGCCCACATATATCCCCGTAACAGGTTCCAGATCCTCGGCGGTAAGTACTTTCCCGGAAATAGACAATGTATCGAGCCGGTCACCGGTAGAAAAGGAGTAGACGAAATTTTCCAGCGGATTGGCTTCGTTATTATCTGCAAGAGCGTCGGTAAAATCAATGGTATAGGTAGTATTGGGGAGCAGTGTATCATTGAGTTCCACGATAGCCCTTCTCCCCGCCGAACGGATCACCGGCATATTTTTCTGAGGGGGGGTTACGATCACTTTCTCACTGGGTTTTTCGATTTTAATATTCTCATCGAATTCGATCTCGATCCTCGAAGGAGAAACGTTCAGCGAATTAAAACCGGGGGTAGCTCTTCTCACCACCGGCGGATCCACATCATAAGCCCCCCCGGCAGGTGCAGCCATATTTGCACAGGAATGGCACAAAACGGCAGCTACTGTCAGGAGAAACAGCCAGGAGAGGAAAGTGAAAATCTTATGCAACATTCTTTCTCTTTAGTGTGTACAATGCTATTTTCAACGCAAATGTACAATGTTTTATGCAGTCTCATACAATTTTTTCATTTTTTACAACTGAATAACGGGGCAGATCACTTTTCACTCCGCGAAAGAAGGGTATGTCCTATCCGGCAAAAGAGGCACTTCCGCGGATCGCAATAAGCTTTTCGCAACTGGATAAGCGCCTGTGTATCGAATGCGTTCCGGGGGATCACTCCCGCCTTGCGGAATTCGGACACGATTACGTTCTTCTCCGGTTTCAGCGACTCCAACAGATGAATGGCCCTGTCGCAATAAATCTCCGCAGCGGTTTTCTTGCCATAGGCGAACAGCATGGGCGCCACCGTATTGATCAGCAGGATCTGCCGCGATGCACTTCCGAGCTGTCCGGCCGCTTCGGGTGATCGCTTCCCGAAAGAGTAATGGGTGTGCCAATAGACCGAGGGAGATGCATGGAACAGCGACATCCACTCATCGATCCCCTCCCGCTCAAGCACCATTGAAAAGAGTCGTCCGGACGATTGTAGCAATGCCGCCAGTTGTGCGATACGCATTTCAGGAAATGAGGGGGGACGGACTCTCATCCGTTTGAAGAGGTAATTTTCCAAAGGGGTCAGCGAATATTTATTCTTCAGGAAACGGTACTCACTTTGCAACTGCAGGAAGTAGTCATCTTCCATCCTCGGAATTTCTGCTGTTTTTTGCGTTTCTGCCGTTTCCTTTGTCTTCCCGATTCCCCGGGATGCCTGCACTTCCTGAGATCCCCCTGTTTTCCCGTCTTTGCGGACTTCCTGCCCACCTGAAACATCCCGGGCATCCTCTTCCTCCAGTAACCCCGCCTGTCCGAACAGTAATGCCTCCACCTGAAACAGGCTGTCGCCATGCCGCCGGATATAATTGAAAGGCAATGAAAGGGCGAGCCGCTCAAATGCGTCGGCATTCAGTCCAAATCCAAAATTACGCGTAAGCAACACATAGAGCGCCTCCTCCCACGACTGGCAAAAACGATCCAGATAAATATAGATATCATTGGTTTTCCGTTCCAACCGCTCGATGGATAAGGCGCCCAGGAAAGAGTGTATAAATGGCGCGGACAGTGAAGAAAGATGATCTTTGCAGGGAACGGGGCCATTACTGTGAATCAAATAGGCGGCATTTTTACGCACCTCACCGGGGACTATTAACTCACACTGAGGTATCTGTTGTCCTTTCTCGTTCACCACCGTCCTGTTCACACGTTCCGACAGGTGCAGGATCACCGAATTATATGCTTTATCGGTATGATGACCATGCCGCTCCCACTCATCCGAAGAGCGGTGAATCTCTACATCCCCCGCCCATACCTTGTCACCGATCCTTATTTTAGCATTAAAGAAATCGGGGCCGGCATGGGGGTTGTGCATCCCCGGGTCGATCACCTCCACCTTTTGACCGTCCAGCGTTTCAAGAGGACCGGAGGGATAAAGCCTGAACTTCCAGACATAATGCAGCAGTTCTTCTTTGTAAGGCATAGCAGTCAGGTTTAAAATCCAAAAATAAAATTAATTATCCGAAACACCAAACCGCTGGGTCAAAACCGGTTGAAAAATAGCCGGAAATGTGCGGAATTTTGACTAATTTTGTACCACTTTGCTTATTTTTCGCTCTTATCATATGCTTTCAACCGACGAAAGAACCCGTATTCACCTGCTGATGCAACAGGAAATAGTCTCCTCTATCGGATGCACTGAACCGGTTGCTGTAGCTCTTTGTACAGCCAAGGCGTGCAGTATGCTTGGAAAGAAGGCCGAAAAAATCGAGGCTTTCCTGAGCGCCAATGTACTGAAAAACGCCCTGGGAGTAGGAATTCCCGGCACAGGCATGACCGGTCTCCCCATCGCCATTGCGTTGGGTGCATTGACCGGTAAACCGGAAGAGGGGCTTGAACTGTTAAAGGGTGTGACTGCCGGAGAGGTAGAGAAAGGAAAGCGTTTTATTGAGGAAGGAAGGATAGAGATTCGCCAGCAGGCGGGTATCACTGATAAACTCTATATCCGGACCCGATGCAGCGCCGGCGGGGAATCGGCGGTTACGGTCATTTCCGGCAGTCACAACCGTTTCACCTATATGGAGAAAAACGGGGAGGTACTACTCGATGAACCGGTAGCCCGAAGTAAAGAGGATAAGGTGGAAAATGCCGTACCGCTCAACTTCCGTACCGTCTACCAATACGCTATAGAGTCACCCCCCGCGGAGCTGTCCTTCATCCTGGAAGCCGCCCGGATAAACAGGAAAGTGGCGGACGAGGCAATGCTTCACAGTTACGGTCACAATGTGGCCGGCAGCCTGATGAACAGGAACGGGCTTCATATCTTCGGGGATAACCTGCACACCCGCATGGTGATCTCCACGGCAGGCGCCTGTGATGTAAGGATGGACGGAGCGTTGATACCGGTAATGAGCAATTCCGGCAGCGGCAATCAGGGAATAGCCGCCACCATGCCTATCCTCACCTATGCCGAGAGCGAGTCATGCAGCGACGAACAGCTGATTCGCGCATTGACATTGAGCAGCCTGCTGATCATTTATATCAAGCAGCAATTGGGTAGGCTTTCGGCCCTCTGCGGGTGCGTGGTGGCCTCCACGGGTTCAAGCTGCGGCATCACCTACCTGATGGGCGGCAGCTATGAGCAGATCGTATTTGCAGCCAAGAACATGATCGCCAATATCACCGGCATGATCTGCGACGGCGCCAAACCCGGTTGCGCGCTGAAGATCGCCAGCGGGGTATCCACCGCTGCCTTGTCGGCGGTGATGGCTATTGAAAATGAGGTGGTCACCTCTCGGGAAGGGATTGTCGATGAGGATATCGACCGGACTATAGAAAATCTGGCGCGCATCGGGAACAGCGGTATGCAGGAGACTGACCAGCTGGTGCTGGATATTATGACGAAAAAATAGATTGTTAGGGTTACTACTATAAAGATTTTGCAGACACACAGAGAACAGGATTTTCAGACTAAGAAAATCAGCAGGTTAGTATGGGATTACGCGCTCCCGGGTATCGTGGGGACAATGGTCACCGCGATGTATAACGTGATCGGACGCATCTTTATCGGGCAGGGAGTGGGTGCGCTGGCCATTTCCGGCCTTGCCATCACATTCCCTGTGATGAACCTCACTTCCTCGCTGGGGATGCTTGTAGGAGCGGGCGGAGCAGCCCGTATTTCCATCAGTCTGGGGAAGAAGGACAGGGAGACCGCGGAGAAGATCCTCGGCAACTCGCTCTCGATCACGGTCATACTCAACGCCATCTTCATTACCCTTTTTCTGGTCTTCCTGGATCCTATTCTGAGAGCGTTCGGCGCCAGCGATCTTACTCTCCCTTATGCGCACGATTATCTGCAGATCGTTCTTTTGGGGAATGTGTTCGTGAGCCTTTGCTACAATTTCAACGCCATGATGCGTTCTTCCGGTTACCCCCAGAAAGCGATGATCACCATGCTTATCGGCGCTGTCTTCAATATCATCCTGACCCCTCTTTTCCTCTACGTATTCGATTTGGGAATAAAAGGGGTGGCCTGGGCCACGGTAATTTCCATGTTCATCGGCATGTTGTTCGTGATGGATCATTTCACACGGGAAAGCAGCCTGATCCGTCTCCGCTGGAAAAACCTGCGGCTCGACAAGAAGATCATCGGCGCCATTCTCTCTATAGGGCTTTCGCCGTTCAGTATGCAGGTAGCAGCCTCCGGTGTGGCAGTACTGTTGAACACCTCTCTGCTGCGTTACGGCGGCGACCTGGCAGTCGGTGCGTACGGCATTATCAATACCGTACTCATGATATTCCTGATGATCCTAATGGGGCTTAACCTGGGCACACAACCTATCATCGGGTACAACTACGGCGCCCGTGATTTTGCCAGGGTAAAAGAAACACTCTATTATTCGCTGAAAGTGGCCACGGTGATCACTACCCTGGGTTTTATCATCGGGCAGTTCTTCCCGCACCTGTTTGCCTCGGCCTTCACCGTCGACCCGGAACTGCGCTCGATCACCGAAAAAGGGATTCAGATAACCATCGCCGCCTTCCCGCTCGTGGGTATGCAGATAGCGGCTTCCAGCTTCTTCCAGAGCCTGGGCTATGCTGCCAAATCGATCATACAGAGCCTGAGCCGCCAGTTGATATTCCTTGTTCCCTTCATCATCGTCTTTCCCCGGTTCTGGGGATTGAACGGCCTTTGGATGGCCATGCCCGCTGCCGATACACTGGCCGCTATCTTATCGATCTATCTGCTTATCATACAGCTCCGCGTGCTTAATAAAATGGAAGAGGATGATAAGCGAATTGCCTGAAACGAGCAGGTAAATCATTTACACACAGAAATATGGAAGTATACGGGTCCCTACGAGTTGAGTGTAAAAAATAAAATATGGCGTATGAAAATAAATAATATTAATCATATGAATTTAGGCCGATTTTCTGTAGATTTGCAGGCGTTGTCCAGGACAAGAATAAAAATTTTCAATTTTAATCATAAAAAATAAAACAGTTGTATGAAGAAAGTAGTGTTAATTCGCCACGGTGAAAGTGTATGGAATAAAGAAAACCGCTTTACCGGATGGACCGATGTCGATCTCTCCGAAAAAGGGGTAGCAGAAGCACACAAAGCAGGTAAATTGCTGAAAGATGAGGGTTTTTGCTTTGAAAAAGCTTACACCTCCTACTTGAAAAGAGCAGTCAAAACATTGAATGTAGTGCTCGACGAAATGGATCTGGACTGGATCCCGGTAGAAAAGACCTGGCGGTTGAATGAAAAACATTACGGTATGCTACAGGGACTGAATAAGGCGGAAACAGCAGAAAAGTATGGCGACGAGCAGGTACTTATCTGGCGCCGCAGTTACGATGTGCCGCCTACGCCGCTAGATAAGGAAGACGAACGTTCACCGTTTCAGGATATACGTTACAAAGGAGTCTCCGAAAAAGATCTTCCGCTCACCGAAGCGTTGAAAGACACTGTAGAACGCATCCTTCCCTACTGGAACAATACCATCGTACCGGAAATGAAAGAACTCGACCAGGTGATCGTCGCCGCTCACGGCAACAGCCTCCGCGGTATTATCAAGCATCTGAAGAACATCTCCGACGAAGATATTGTCAGCCTGAATTTACCGACTGCCGTTCCTTATGTTTTCGAATTCGACGATGAGATGAATTTGCAGAAAGATTATTTCCTGGGTGATCCGGAAGAGATCAAAAAACTGATGGATGCCGTAGCTAACCAAGGAAAAGCCAAGTAAACCCACGGAATTATACAGGGAAAAAGTTGGAATCCGGTACAGAATGAATAAGCCGGGGACAAAACATGTCAACCGGACTAAGCCGTAAAAGGTTTCTGACAACGGTCTGCAACCACAAAAAAAACGGGCGCCGAATTATATTCGATGCCCGTTTTTAATTCATTATTAACTTAAAGGATTGTTTTCAAATCGTCAGGAGTAATGTTCATCGCGATGATCACTCCGTTCTCATCTATCAAGTAGTTCCGGAACCCTTCGTTCAGTTTGAAATCTCTATATGTCTCCGAACCGGTTCCTCTTATCTCATAGAATTGAGATATACTTTCCAGCCTGTCCAATACCAGCGTCCTTTCCACGACATGTCTATTTTCATCGAAAGCGATTGAAACAAATTCAACATCACTGTCATTCTTTTTCAGATAATTATATAGTTGAATATTGTTCGCTCTGGACTGGGCATGATAAGTGGCCCAGAAATTGACCACTACTTTTTTACCTTTATAATCGCGCAGGTTGCGGGAATTACCTTCCGAATCCGTTAAAACAATGTCGGGGATCGTTTCTCCGGGATGATAACCTGAGGAAGGCAGTTCTGTTTTTACCGAACCAGCCGATAACACGAGTGTAATCACCGATATAAGGCAAAAGCTCAAGTACTTCATAAAAAAATAAATTTGGTTAGTACTCGGATAAAGCTATTGCTTCACGCAGTAGACTAAATCCCTTAACTATATAGACTTTTCGCTAAAAGTCTCATTTTTAGGATGGCAAAAGTACGTTACTTTTTTTTATCAGGAAACTATTTCGCCAAAAACTTTACTTTCAAATGTTAAATTTAATATTTCTCAATACTCAAATCGCTTGTTATTAATGATTTATAGAGAAGAAGGATTCTATCGTCTCCACGGAAGTGTCTTTCAGGATCACTTTTTTATCCCTGTCCAGAAGATAGAGAGTAGGAAACGCCTTGATGTCGTACAATCTCTTCCCGGTGATCTCTCCGCTTTTATCATACGCATACACCCATCCGGCAGGGATTCCGGCAAGATGAGCGTTCCACTCCTCCAGATTATTATCGGGATAAAGGGCGAGGACGGTGAGCATGGTACGTGCCGGCCTGTTCAGTCCCAATGCATCGTTCAATGCTTTCGACTGGCCAAGGCGTTCCGTCACGGCAGCGCAGGTGGAACAACCGGGATCGGTAAACATCAGCAGGGTATATTCGCTCTTCAGGTCATACAACCTGAATGATTGTCCCGAAGAAATCGTATAGCTAAAGTCATTGGTTCTCTCTCCAATACGGTTCCGCATTGCCATATCCAATTGAAATCCGTACCGTGACCTGCTTTCTTCCTCCAACAGGGGTGAATTCACGGCCTTCTGCAACACAGGAAGGTAATATTCCTCATTGCGAAAAGGAGAATTGGGCTCGTAGAGGTATTTTTCGAACAGTTCAATAAAATGAAGATACATCATGGTGTCGGTTTCCGCTTTATCCAACGTATACGCAAGCGAGGCATTGATATTTTCCTCCGGCACATAACCCAGGATATTGATATAATCCACAAAAGCCTGTTCCGTAATTTCCGGCCGCCGGATGAGGTTTCTGTCGGCAAAGTCGAACCGGTCCCAGTAATGCATCACAAGATACCTGGCTCTCTCTTCGGAGTCTCTTATCGTCCCGGGCACCTGAGGCAACACAAACGTATCGGGAACAACAGTCTGCGCCGGCGTGTCCTTTTCTGCCAAGGGTTCCGATTGGGCCTTTTTACGCGACAGGCAGGAGAGGCCGATTATCAGTATGAGCCCAACTAAAGCGATGATTGAAAAAATATGTTTCATCTTCTATCCGTTCAATTATATTAGGCGTTTTCAATTATGGTTACACTATTTGAATTGATCGAAATCGCTATGATGTAGCCCGAACAACTTCGGCCTCTATTCATTTAGCTTAACGAAAACGTTTATAATTACCGGTTCAAAATTACATGATTTTCGTACGAAAACCATATATACGGATAAAAATAACCGTTCCATCCATAGGTCAAAGTTAGCAGATAAGTTCATCATAAAGAAAAGAGAGGTGGAAAAGAGCAATATTTTTCGTACATTTGTATTTTACAATTGTCCGATACAGTTATGGATGCATTTGTTGTTTCCGCAAGAAAATACAGGCCTTCTACGTTCCGGTCAGTGGTGGGGCAAGAGGCTCTTACCACAACATTGAAAAATGCGATTGCCGGCAATAAGCTTGCACACGCCTATCTGTTCAGCGGCCCGCGCGGTGTGGGGAAAACCACCTGTGCCCGCATCTTCGCGAAAACCATCAACTGTCTCAATCCTGCCGGCGACCATGAGGCGTGTAACAAATGTGAATCGTGTGTGTCATTCAACGAGCAGCGTTCTTATAATATCCATGAACTGGATGCCGCTTCCAATAACGGTGTGGACGATATCCGCAGCCTCATCGACCAGGTACGTATCCCGCCGCAGATAGGGAAGTATAAAGTATATATCATCGACGAGGTGCATATGCTTTCACAGTCAGCTTTCAACTCTTTCTTGAAAACGCTGGAAGAGCCCCCCCCGCACGCCATTTTCATCCTGGCGACCACGGAGAAGCAGAAGATCATCCCCACCATCCTGTCGCGTTGCCAGGTATATGATTTCAACCGCATCAGCATTGCCGATATAGTAGAGCATCTCCAATATGTAGCAAAACAGGAAGGGGTAAGAACGGAACCGGAAGCGTTGAATATTATCGCCCAGAAAGCGGACGGAGGGATGCGCGACGCACTTTCCATTTTCGACCAGACGGTGAGTTATACCGGGGGAGACATCACTTACAAGGCTGTCATTGAGAATCTGAATGTACTCGATTATGAATATTATTTCAGATTGTCCGACGCTATCCTCGCCGGCAATGTGGTGGAAACACTGCTGATATTGAATGATATTCTCAACAGGGGTTTTGAAGGGCAATATATTATCAGCGGCATCTCCAACCATTTCCGGGACCTGCTGGTATGCAAGGATGCAGCGACCGCACAGCTTTTCCAGGTGGGGGCTTCCATCCGTGACCGATATATCGCTATGGCCAAAAGATGCAGTAACGAGTTCCTCTACCAGGCTATTGAAATATCGAACGAATGTGATCTGAATTACCGGCTCAGCAAGAACAAGCGGCTTTTATTAGAACTGACACTGATACGATTGTGCCAGCTACCGAAATCGGAAAGCGCATCCGCAGTGAAAACGGAAAAAAAAAGATCTATGGAACCGATAGCGACCGGGGAAAAACCGCCACAAACGAATGTCAGACAAGAGAGAATTCCTGAAAGAGAGAAAGTTTCTGAAAAAGAGGATATTCTAAAAACAGAGAAACTTGCGGAAAAGGAATATAATCCGCAAAGAGCCGGGGTGAAAGAGGAAAACCGGAGCGAAAGCACGCTGCAAGAAGACGAAATCAGATACCGGCAGAGCGATGTAAGCAAAACTCCTGAAAGTGACCTACAAAAACCGGCTGAAAATAATGTGCAAAAACCGGGGTCAAATGACATACGCAAATCCGCAGACGCAATTGCATCACTGAAAAAGAGAACGGTATCCCTCTCCGGCATGGGAGTATCCCTCTCCTCCATCTCCAACCGGGAAACGGAAGAGACCACTTCCACCGGGCCGGCCACGCAACAGCATAACGGTACCAACCTCTTTACCGAGAAAGAGTTGGTGGATGCCTGGGAAAAGTACGCCAAAAACCTGAATGAAGAGAAACTCCTCAAGAACACAATGACGCTCTATCATCCCAAAATGTTAAGCGCCACACTGTTCGAAGTGGAAGTAAACACAGAGCTCAACAAACAATACCTTACCGACCACAGCCTCGGCATCCTCTCTTTCCTGAGGGAAAAACTGGGGAACGGCGACATCACCATGACCATCCGGATCGCGGAGGTGAATGCCATCAAGAAACCATTGACCTCCCGCGAGATATTCGATGAGATGGTGGAACAAAACCCTTCGCTCCAAAAGCTTTCCGATGAGTTCGGGCTGGAACTGTCCTGAGGTTCCATATCCGTTCGACCCGCCGAAACACTATATCCGGAAACGCCATAAAAGATCCCTGTCGATGAAAATCCTTCTCTCCCTTCTTTTGGTCCTTTGCTTTTTTTGTTCATGCACGGAATACAAAAAAGAAAAACAATCGTCCGAAAAGGGCGGGGATCCGGGAAAGGTGGTCAGGAAACGGCAGGGAAGCGCCGACACGATAGCATACGGCACATTTTCCAATCCTGCAGAGGAAGTTGAACCGGTAACAGTAGAAAAGGATACCATTATCGATGCCGGTTATAGTTTTGAAGAGTCGATTGCCGGCACCAAAGCGTCCCAAAGCATCATCGATCAGCTGGAGCTTTTTGAGGTATTCTACCTCTCTGTCGACGGAAAGATCCATCAGGGGCAAATCCTTTCCAACAGGAAAATAGCGGAAGATATCAGGGAGATTTTCCGGTTTATGCGGGAGAGCGGATTCGTGGTCGAGAAAGTGGTCCCTGTGGTGAGATATGGCTGGAACGACAGCCTGTCGATGGACGATAACAACAGCTATAGCTTCTGCTACCGGGACATCACCTACTCCAAACACGCGACGGGTATGGCTATTGATATCAACCCACGGTTCAATCCTATACGCTGGAAAACCGAAAATCGTCCCAATCAGCCCCAAGGAGCGGTATTAGATACCACCATAAACGGTACCCTGTATCCGGGCCATCCGGTAGTAGAGGAGTTCAGGAAATTCGGATTCCGGTGGGGGCACTCTTTCACAAAATTTTATGACGACCATCATTTTGAAAAGAGGTGATAAAGTGGGAAGGTATATGTTTTATTCTTTCCCACTTTCCTACCTAATCACCTTAGAATGCCCACTTCTCCCTGTCGAGATTCCGATAGTTGATTGCCTCCGCCAGATGGACCGGCTGCACCTGTTCGCTTCTGTCGAGGTCGGCAATGGTACGGGAGACTTTCAGTATCCGGTCGTAGGCGCGGGCGGAAAGGTTAAGTCTTTCCATGGCTGTCTGTAACAATTTCAATCCGCTCGGGCCGGGGGAAGCATATTCGCGCAACATCCTCCCGTTCATCTGTGCGTTACAAAAGACACCTTCCCTGTTTCTGAACCGGTGCAACTGTATCTCCCGCGCTTTTACAACCCTTTTGCAGATATCCACACTCCGTTCTGCCGGTGTAGCGTCGGATATCTTCGCGAACGGAACCGGCACGATCTCTATCTGTATATCGATCCGGTCGAGGAGCGGTCCGGAAATCCTGTTCAGGTATTTCTGTACTGCTCCCGGAGGACATACACACTCTTTTCCGGGGTGATTATGGTAGCCACAGGGGCAGGGATTCATGGCCGCTACCAGCATAAATCCGGCCGGATAGTCCACCGTAAATCTGGCGCGGGAGATCGTGATCTTGCGATCTTCCAGCGGTTGCCGCATCACTTCGAGTACGTTTCTGCTGAATTCCGGCAGTTCGTCGAGGAATAACACCCCGTTGTGCGCCAGGCTTATCTCACCGGGCTGGGGGTATGAGCCTCCCCCTACCATCGCTATATCGCTGATGGTATGGTGCGGCGACCGGAACGGGCGGTTCGTCATAAGCGATCTCCCCAGATCCGTTTTTCCCGCCACGCTGTGTATCTTTGTAGTCTCCAGCGCCTCCTCCAACGAAAAAGGAGGCAGGATAGAAGGTATCCGTTTCGCCATCATCGATTTCCCGGACCCGGGCGGGCCGACCATGATCACATTATGGCCTCCTGCTGCAGCCACTTCTAACGCCCGTTTCACATTCTCCTGCCCTTTCACGTCGGAGAAATCAAATTCGAAAGAGGAGCGCCCTTCCAGAAACTCCCGTTGCAGATCCACCCTGGTCGGCTGCAACATCCGCTCACCGTTAAAGAAGTCCACCACCTCTCGGATATTGTTCACTCCATAGACCTCCAACCCCTCCACCACTGCAGCTTCCTTCGCATTTGCCACAGGCAAAATAAATCCCTTGAAACTGTTTTCCTTTGCCATTAACGCGATGGGCAGCGCTCCTTTTAACGGAAGAATCGTCCCGTCAAGCGACAATTCACCCATCATCAGGTAATCGCCCAGCCTACCGGAAGCAACTGACTTGGAAGCGGCGAGAATACCGACTGCGAGGGGCAGGTCATACGCCGAGCCTTCCTTACGGATATCGGCAGGAGACATATTGATAACGATCTGTTGACGTGGAAATTTCATCCCGCTTACTTCGACGGCCGAGACGATGCGTTCATGGCTTTCTTTCACGGAGGTATCGGGCAGGCCTACCAGCATAAACCGTATCCCTCTCGAACAGTTAACTTCAATAGTAATGAGCGTTGCATCGATACCTTGTACAGCCGCTCCAAACAATTTGACCAGCATGTTACCAAGTCTTTTCTTGCACTTAATCTTCGGAAGAATTTCTGATTGCCTTTGCTACTCCCTGCGCGGGAATATTGCGTACTTTGATATTACCGTCGGGAGCGATCAGAATATTAAAGGGTATATATTGCACATTGTACGCGTCTACAATATCCGATCCCCAGCTTCTCTTCTCAGGGACCACCGTCCACGGAATGGAATCATTCTCTACATATTCCACCGGATAAATATCGGAATCGATATAAATAGTCATGAACTCCACACTATCCTTATCGATCTCTTTATAAGCCTCTTTCAGCAGATCTATCGTCTCACGCGATTCGATCCCCGCAGTAGAAACAAAAGAAAGCAACAGGTATTTTCCGTTGAACTCATGAGAATAAATGTCTTTCTCTTCTTTATTCTTCAGCATAAAATAAGGTATCCGGGCGCCTTCCGCCGAACGGTTGATCTTTTCAGAATAGAATCTCAACCGGGCTGCAAACTGAGTTTCGGTCACATCTCCCTGCAGATATCCCAGTACCCGTTCCAGCGCCTGGGGATTATCGCTGTTCATAAAAAAATTATTGATCAGGATAAGGCTGGAGAATTTGGCCGGATTCATCCTTATAAATTCTTCCGCTTGCGATATCAACTCATGATTGAGCAGTTGTAATTTAGCAATCTCATCATGCCGGGTCATAGACTTGCTGCCGATAGTGTCCGACTGGGCTTCCATATTCAGGTTAAACAACAACTGCCCCCGTTGTGTAAGCAATTCGCGGTTTTCCGTTTTGAACAAAGTGAGATCGTTATTGATCTCGTTTCCATTCACCTCAATGAGATCGGGCAACAACGCGTCTCCCTTCACTTTCAAAGTTTGGCCCTTATCGGCAAAAATCACGGCAGCGCTCTCGTAATTATTCAGGTAGAGCGAAAAGGTGGTGAGTGTATCGATATGGCTTCTGTAATTGAATTTCCCTTTTACATCCACATTAACCGTATCGATGGCAAGCGTATCGGCAGAAACATAGGTGATCAGGATATAGGGACTCTCGAGATGCGAGATCTCCCCCCTGATCAAAATTCCCTCTTCACTCTTACAAGATACGACGGAATATAAAAAAAGAAAATAAATAACTAATTTACAGAATCTTACCATATACAGACAACTCTTTTCCGGATCATTATTTTTGATATTTTGTATTTTTACCGGTACGTATCAAAAATACATATTTATTCGGAAAGGCAAAGATATTCTATTTTTTTAAATATTCAATGATTTTCACATTTATTTAACTGTTTTTCTTTTTTGACAGAGAATGAGTATCCGTAATGGGAAAATGAAATAAAATAAGTAGCTTTGTACTGCCTAAACAGGTGACCTTATGTTTTTTTCAATTATCATACCTCTTTATAACCGCCCCGACGAAGTGGATGAACTTCTCGCCAGCCTCTGTGAACAAACCGATAAGCGGTTTGAGGTGGTGATCGTGGAGGATGGATCTACCCGGAAAAGCAAGGACGTAGTGGAAAAATACCGCGACAGGCTTGATCTCACCTATTTTGAAAAAAACAATTCAGGCCCGGGTCTTACCAGGAATGCCGGAGCAGTACGCGCAAAGTACGATTATCTTATTTTTTTCGATTCGGATTGCATCATTCCCCCTCAATATATCGAAACCGTTTCCCGGTTCCTTCGTGAGCGCCCTGCAGACGCCTATGGAGGGCCGGATGCGGCGCTGCCTACCTTTACCACAATACAGAAAGCGATTAACTACTCCATGACATCTTTCTTCACCACCGGCGGGATCCGCGGCGGGCAAAGATCGATGGAAAAATTCAATCCACGGAGTTTTAACCTGGGTGTTTCCAAAAAGGCGTTTGACACAATAGGCGGCTATGGGGATATGCGGTTCGGGGAAGATATCGATTTTAGCCTGCGGCTATTGGAGAACGGCTTCCGGACAGCCCTTATTCCCGAAGCCTACGTTTATCACAAGCGAAGGAGCACTTTCCGACAATTCTTCAAGCAAGTTTACAACTCCGGCATTGCGCGCATCAACCTGCACCTTGTCCATCCCGGATCCCTGAAAACAGTGCATCTGCTGCCTGCATTTTTTGTTGCCGGGATGACAATCATCCTCATACTCTCTCTCTTTCACCCGGCATTCCTGCTTATTCCCGTATCCTACTCACTGCTGGTTTTTATCGGCTCCCTGGCAAAAAACAGATCGGCGGGAGTATCGCAGCGGCCTGGATCCAACTGACGGGATACGGCACGGGGTTTCTGTCGGCCGTATGGAAACGGCTGATCATGGGAAAAGGCGAATTCAAGGCATTCGAAAAAAAATTCTACGATTAAATCTCTTCCTGCCGGGAATCATACCTTTCAGGTCCGGAATCTCTGAAAAATACCCTAATCAGACCTTCTGCCCGTAAGCGAGATCTCCGGCATCCCCGATACCGGGCACGATATAAGACGATTCGTTTAATCCGGGATCAATAACGGCAGCCCAGATAGTAGTTTTGTCTCCGGGAAAATTTTCCCTGCAATAGTCTATTGCCTGCCTGCTGGCAATAATGGTTGCTATATGAATATGCGCAGGCGTTCCCCTTGTGAGCAGCGCCCTGTAAGTCAACTCCATGCTGCTCCCTGTCGCCAGCATCGGATCGGCCAGGATCAAGGTTTTCCCTTCTATGGAAGGCGACGCAATGTATTCGATATGTATGTCGAACGACTGGTGCCCGGTCTCTTTATATTTCCTGTATGCCGACACAAAAGCGTTTTCCGCTCCGTCGAAATAATTCAGCATACCATGATGAAACGGAAGTCCCGCCCTGAGAATGGTGGCGATTACGATTTCCTCCTCAGGAACACTTACCTCAGCAACATCAAGCGGCGTGCTCACTTCAATCTTCTTGTAATGAAATCCTTTACTCATCTCGTAGGCCATGATCTCCCCGATGCGTTCTATGTTCCTGCGGAATCGGAGCCTGTCGTTCTGGATGGAGACATCCCTTATTTCACGGATAAAAGAGTTAAGTAAGGAATTAGTGTCCGAAAAGTTGTTTACTTCCATTTTCTGTTCAATCAATTTTATCGCTCTCAGCTTATCACGGAGTACAATGAATCTCTCCCGTTCTTTACTGTACGAAGTAATTATTTCCGGAAAACAAAGGTAATGATTTTCCGCTCATTCCTAAACTTTTCATTCTCTTTTTTGTTCAATCAGTTCAGTCGCTTTGAGTTTTTGTTGCTTAACGAAAGCGTTGAAAAGGCGCACAGGTAAAAAAACAACCAATTAAAGAAAAATTTCTTTAATTATTTTCCTGTTTGAAGGAATTTGTTTATTTTTGTATGCCTGTTTTTAGGTTGATCCACATGCAAGTTTTATACGTTCATAATATTAAACCCTAATTTTATCAAAATGGCAAATTTAGATTTAAGCAAGTATGGCATTACGGGCGATTTTGAGATCGTTCATAATCCTTCCTACGAGACGCTTTTCCAGGATGAAATGAATCCGGCGAATCAAGGTTTCGAAAAGGCTAAATTAACAAAGAGCGGCGCTACAGCCGTTTACACCGGCAAATTCACCGACCGTTCTACCAAAGACAAATTCATCGTGGAAGATGACATCACAAGAGATACCCTTTGGTGGGACGGCACTATCAACCGTCCTTGCAGCGCAGAAGCATTCAATCATTGCAAAGGCCTGGTAGCCGATCAACTTTCCAAAGCAAACAAACTGTATGTAGTGGATACATTCTGCGGTACAAACGCCGACACGCGTATGAAAGTGCGTTTCGTGATGGAAGTTGCCTGGCAGGCCCACTTCGTAACCAATATGTTCATCCGTCCCTCGCACTATGAACTGGCCAATTACGGAGAACCCGATTTCGTATGCCTTAACGGGTCCAAAGTAACCAACGATAAATGGCAGGAGCAAGGACTGAATTCGGAGAACTTCACCCTGTTCGACCTTACCCAGAGAATGCAGGTGATCGGTGGAACATGGTATGGCGGCGAAATGAAAAAGGGAATGTTCGCCCTGATGAACTACTATTTGCCATTAAAGGGAATTGCCTCCATGCACTGCTCCGCCAATGTGGGTGAAGAGGGCGACGTAGCTGTTTTCTTCGGCCTCTCCGGAACAGGAAAGACCACTCTTTCAGCCGACCCGAAACGTTATCTGATCGGTGACGACGAGCACGGATGGGACGAACACGGAGTATTTAACTATGAAGGCGGTTGCTACGCGAAAGTGATCAACCTGAGCGAAGAAAACGAGCCGGATATCTGGAGAGCTATCCGTCGTGACGCACTTCTTGAAAACGTGACCGTGGACGATGAAGGAAATATCGATTATGCCGACGGTTCTACCACCGAAAACACCCGTGTTTCGTATCCTATTTACCACATCAGCAAAATCGTTCTTCCGTCACGCGCCGGCCACGCCAGCAAGATTATTTATCTGTCGGCCGACGCCTTCGGCGTATTGCCTCCGGTATCTATCCTCGACGACAACCAGGCACAGTACCACTTCCTCTGCGGATTTACTTCCAAACTGGCAGGTACCGAGCGTGGTATCACCGAACCGCAGCCCTCGTTCTCTCCCGCTTTCGGAGAAGCGTTTCTCACGCTGCACCCCACTATGTACGCACAACGGTTGGTTGAGAAAATGAATCAGCACAACGCCAAAGCATATCTGGTAAATACCGGGTGGAACGGAACGGGAAAACGTATTTCTCTGAAAGATACGCGCGCCATCATCGATGCTATCATCGACGGTTCGATCGAGAATGCGGAAAAAGTGCATATCCCGATCATGAACCTGACGGCTCCTGCAAAACTGGAAGGCGTTTCCGATATCCTCGACCCGCGCAACACGTATGCCGATAAGAGCGAATGGGAAGCCAAAGCCAAAAAGCTTGCCGGCATGTATATTGAAAACTTCAAGCAATATTGCGACAACGATGCGGCCATAGCATTGATCCCCTCGGGACCGCAATTAGACTAACAGTTCATATATTATCCGTTAAAAAACCCGCTTCGCAGATGTGAGGCGGGTTTTTTTCTTGGTTTCGGTTTGTCCCCCAATGGCTCCTGTTCTCGTGTATCGAAACAATTCACTCACGGGGTTCGGGTCTATATTTACTCCTTCAGTATCATAATCTCCACTTTCCGGAAATCGATCGGATGCCCTTCGCTCTGCAGGGAAATAGTGCCCCCGATTAACATTTTATCGCCGTTGTTCAGTTCAATCAGTTTGGCGTAAGTAGCATCCCGCTCGTCCAGCTGCGGCTGGCTATACTGAAGCACGGTATCTCCGTTGATGATATGCCTGATCACCTCGTTGCCCCTCACCTCCACCTCGGCGGTAAACCAGCCTTCGCCAAAAAAATAATCCGAAGAGGAATTGATACAATGATCCTGTATCAATTCATTGTTCATCACAATATTCGTTCCCGGAGTGCAGACGTTCATGTTCGTACGCTCCACCAGAGAGTCGCTGCCAAGCAACTGCACCTCAACGGAAGTGGGAAAATCCTGATCTTTCTCCATCGATTCGGGCGTCTGCCCGTGGACCATAATACCACTGTTTTTATAAGCCCAGCCGGGTGCACCCGGACACTGATCACCCACAATGCGGTACTCAACCCGGAGTTTGTAGTGGGAGAACTGATCTTCGTAAAACAGGTGTCCGAACCGGTTATCGAATGAATCATACTGGTCATAGCGTACCTTAATTATCCCATCCTCCACCCGGAAGGTGTTCCCGAAATTATCCCCCGTTTCATATCCGGTAATTTTCGGTGTCCATCCGGTCAGATCTTTACCGTTAAAAAGCTGTACCCATTCACCTTCTCCGTTCTTTTTCAGGTCACAGGAGGCAAAAAATGTGATCGAAATAACACTAAACAGGATAAAAAATCTGCTATACTTCATGATTGTGAGGGGTTTAAATTAATAATAAGAGGCAAAGATAATCATTTTTTCACCCTACACCTCAAGAATACCGCGAAATCCTCTGGCCGCATAATAGGATTCTGCCCCGTTATGATAAATGAAGACTTGTCCGTATCGCCGGTCGCCGAACAGCGCACCGCCCATCTTTCGGATATCCGGAGGCGCCGCAATCCAACTCGACGTTTTGGTGTCGAACTCACCCAACCGCTGCAATGCACGGTACTGTTCTTCCGTCAGAAGCGCTATTCCCATCCCGGATGCCATTCCCATAGCACTGTCCCTTGGCTTATGCTCCTTCCTCGATTCCAGCGCTTCGGAGTCATAACATACACTTCTGCGACCTTTTGGGCTTTCGGGTGAACAATCGCAAAAGATATATTTACCGGTTTCCTTATCGTATCCTATTACATCGGGTTCACCTCCGGTCTCTTCCATCTCATTGAGTGACCATAATTTTTCCGGATGTTTTTCCAGCCTGCTCTGGATCTTATCCCATTCAAGCCCTTCGTGCCGGTTCATATTCTTCTCAAACCGGTTTTGCAGAGTGGGAAGCAATATATTTACCCGCTCTTTCGATAGTTCTCTTTTATTTTGCATTTTATTTTCCATAAGGTTCGGTTTTATTCAGTCCATTGGACGTCTGTACCTGAGAGAATTCCTCTCTTACACCTAAACAATCCAGCTAATAATTATGTTTTGTAGCCTTGCCATACAGGTTCAGGGTACGACAACACCGGTACCGCTATCCTTTACCGAAGAATAAGGGCATTGTAAACCACAAAAAAGTGTGCTTGAAACAGCCTGCTTACTGTGCCCTGAAATAAAAAACCCGATAATCGACGATTATCGGGAGATTTGATGGGTCTTTACGTTTTTCTTAGTAGCACGGCCGGGAATCGAACCCGAATCTAAAGTTTAGGAAACTTCTATTCTATCCATTGAACTACCGCGCCGGATGGAACTGCAAAAATAGCATTTTTCCGGTTATCTGCAAAAGAAACGGGCATGATAATCATTATCACACAAATCCATAATTAAAGCGAGTTCCACACACCATAATGTAAAAATAAAATAGTCATGTGAAAAGATATTTGCCTCTTACGCAGACAAACAATTTTCTTTTTGAGTTGTTAATCAATAAATCCAAAAAGATTATCACAAAATTATGAACAAAATAGCCATCCTGTACGGATCATCGGGCGGCAATGCGGAATCCATAGCAAGACAGGTACAGGACCTGTTTGACGGAAATGCCGATTTATACAATGTAGAGAGTGTCTCCACCGATGAAATAAGGGATTATCCCTATTTCATACTCGGAACTTCCACGACAGGTATAGGCGATCTGCAGGATGACTGGGACGGATTTCTTTCCACTTTTGCCAGAATAGACCTCTCGGGGAAAAAGGTAGCTATCTTCGCTTTGGGCGACAGCGCCTCCTATTCGACCAGTTTTGCCGAATCAATGAAAGTTATCTACGACGAGATAAGCGACAAAACCGAAATCGTAGGCCGCGTTCCCGATGAAGGATACACCTATGACGACTCTAACGCCGTGATCGACGGTGTATGGGTAGGCCTTCCCATCGACGAGGATAACGAGTACGACATGACCGAAGAACGCCTGGCCAATTGGGTGGAGGCACTGAAGAAAGAGTTCGTATAGTAGGGGGTTGTACCGAAGTTGTTAACAACAATTCATGCAATTAAGTAAAAGCAAATAATCAAAATGGTAAAAACAAAACGCTTTGTTTTACTGGCAGCCCTCGTAATGGTTTTGTCGGTAGATTCTTATAGTATTGAATCTGATCAGGATTTCACATTAAACAAAATTGCCCAGGCATCGGAGAAGACTTCGGTAAACACAAATCCCACCCGTTTGGGTCAAACAGATGTGGACGAGGTCGCCAATCTTCTTCTGGCTGCCTTTGCCGCCTTGGGGACAGTACTTACCTGGCAGGCCATTCGCAGGGAATCGAAACAACAGCAGATCAAGCGCACCTTTCAGGCTAAAATTCTGTCCGACCTGATAAGGCACATGTACCGGAATAAAGTATGTATTTGTGCAACACACTGGAAACTCCAGGAAGAAGGATTCGACAAATATTATCCGTCGGAAGAGCACTTGCTAAAGTTAAAACTTCTCCCGGAAGATCTTCGTTTCGACCGTTTCGACAATACACCTGCTTATTATGATATCCTGCATGAACTGGAATTGAAGTTCAGGAATTTCAATATTGAAGTGGATGTCTCTTTAGAGCATCTGAAACAACAAAATATAGATGAGAAAACCAAGATACGGGATCTGGAAGTACTCGAATTCAAGTCCCAGTTGCTGACGAGTGACATTATCAATCTGATGCATACCCTGAAACTCCCTGTTGTGGAAGAAGAGAATAAAAGCTCCGGGGAAAGTCCTCTGAAATACACTCCCATGGAAAGCGACAACGCGGACCAAAACAGTTTATGGAAAAAGTTCCACGCGGACATTCCGTGGGAGTATATTGAAAATGTGAGAAAATTCCTGGCATCCAAGTCTGCCCGTTACTCGAAGTTGCATCCCGCAGAACTTCCTTCAAAACCTTGCCGTCCGGATCACAGAGGTGAGAGAACAGGCTATTTCGACGATGTACTACAACTTTCCGAATATTTAGACAATGACATCAAGGGCGAATATCCAAAAATTCACTTGATTGAATTCCAGGTCTGAGTTCCCTCTAAGAAACAGGTAAAACCACTAAAACCGGAAATGGGTCATGCCCTCCGATTTATCAGATCTTCACGAGAGTCAGGTTTGTGCTGCCGGACAGTATGCCCCCGATGGTTGTTTTCGTCTGATAGACGCTGCCGTCACCTGTCGAGGTGTAAGTAAAGATCACCTCGTCTTTGGTCGTCAGGATGTAATCGGGATAGAAGGTCAGGCTGTATTGGCCGGCCGCTGTTATTTCGAGGCTGCCGATACGGAGGCCGTCCGTGCGCTCTATCGATACAAAGCCGCCTTGCGGTACGCCGGTGCCGGCGTAAGTGACCGTTCCCATTACCGGCGGATTGGTATAATCCACGGAAGCACTTTGGAAGATGACATCTCCGGCATTCGCCAACAAGGTGATGGTTTCCGCGCTTGCCACCGCTGTCGTGACAAAAGTCAGGGTTTGATTCCCGGAAGCGGCAGGCCTGTAAGTGAAGCCCGAAGCAGTGGGGATCAATCTCTCGGAAACGGCACCTGTCGCCTTCAGGTTCCGGCAATAGAGGTAATATTCGTTGTCGGCTGTCATCCAGGCATCGGCAGGCAGGTTGAAAGTCAATTCCACGGGAGTACCCGGCGAGTAGTTGACCGCCGCGGTGCTGCTGCTTCCATTGATTTTCAACCCGAATTCATAGGAGGCCGGGCTATTGGCAACGGCCAGGGTCGCGGAACGCGAAGTAGCTCCCGTTATGTTCATCACTTCGGCGGAAAGGGGCTTTTCCGTGATAACGGTCACGCTTGTAGAGGTTCCCGTTGCCGTAAAGTCGTACCGCTTCAGGCCGGTGGCGGCGTCGACTGTTGTCACCGTGGAAGCCGGCGAAGTCACCCGGGCGTAACGGGAGTAGAGAGACAAACTTTCATTGTTTCGCGAAGTGACGGTGAACGTCCCGGTCGCCCCTTTTTTAGGGGCAAACGCGAGCGAGGAGGGGGCCGCAGAGAGCGTGTTCAGAGTAGCCACGTAGGTGAACGTCGCCGTCGCATCGTTATAGTTATTGGCCGATAATTTAATCTCCCTCGTCTGACCCGCTCCCGGGGTAGATATATTCTTGAACGCCACGGAATAAACTCCCGGCTTCTCTACCCGTTTCACGTAATGGTATCCGCTGCTCTCATCCTGCTCCACAGGCAGTGTCTCCATGGGATTCAAAGCGGGCGCCGCTATTTTGCAGTCTATCGGGAAAAGGGCCGACGGGTAGCTCTCGGGCACAGTAAAAGTAAGGGTTGCCACAGCATCCGTGGAGAGTGCGTTCGCCATCCTGTCCGTCATAAATACCGGGCTAAAGGTGAATTTCTTCGTGTAATATATCGTGACCGTCCGGCTTAGCGAACCGCCCCACACGGCTATTTTCCCGATGTGCATATTTTCGGCGGGCGCCCCCTTGAAGGTGACGGTGACAAAATTCTGATCCCATGTCACACCTTGGATAAAACCGTCGTTCTGGGTAATATCCACGTCGGTAGCGCTTTTGTAAACCCATCCCGACCCGGACTCGTAGGTTCTGTAATTATAAGGTATCTTGTAGGAATAAGTGCCACTATGGATTACGTTCTCCTCATGAATGATAAAGGTGGTACCCAGGTTCAATTGCAAGGTGGATTCTCCGGAAGAGATAGAGGGCAGGTCGGCATCTATGCTGAAGAGGGGATTGTTGTAGGGAGGTGAGTTTAAAGCCGCCGAGAAGGAGGAATAGCCTTTCCCGGGATCGCCCGTCACCTTGATCGTGTAACGGTAATTGCGATACACCGTATAGAATCTTTTCTCCGCGTTCACCAGCTGCACCTTGTAGTAGTAAGTACCTCCCCCGCTCGCGGATGTCCCTTTTACGATCACAAAAAGCGGATCTTCGAAGGTGTTTTTATGCTCGAAAATAAACTCTTCCATTTGACCGGATTTCACGTCCGCAGGATCAATCGCTTTTTGCATTGCCCCGTGATAGGAGACGAACGGGTCATCAAGGGTCCAGTTGAACCGCCCTGCCTCGGTCGTTTCGTCCGCATTAAAAGGAGCCACCGTTCCGGAGAGCCACCGGTTGCAGACCGCTATCCCGTCGAATGTAAAACCGGAGATATCCGACTTGGCCGTTACCAGTGCCTGGCCGCGGTAAAGCAGCACATGCGGGCTATCTCCCGGAGTATATGCTCCCCGGCTCCAGTAGGTTAACCTTCCGGAGGTGGAAACCAAGGGAGAGATCACATAACTTTCGCTGGTACCCAGATAGTTGCGGTCTTCAAAAGCATCGAGGTTCACATTGACTAAATAGTGGATGACGCGGGTAGATGCCGGAATGTCGGCGGTAAAACTGCCGCTCGTGGTTGTTTCACCGTCGATCTCTGCCCCCACGGCCTTGGAACGTCCCAGGAAAAGGTTGTTCTCGTCAAAGCAAAAGAGCCAGAACGTCCGGATCGCTTTCCCGTCCGGATCGACGGCGCGGGTCGTCATTTCCCGTTCCTCAAGCAGGGTAGCCTGGAACTTCATTTTCACCGTCCCGTCCGGGGCGGCCGGTACCTCGTCCGGCCAATCGCTCTTGCATGAAACAAACAGAGAGAACCCCAAACAGAGGCAGAACACATATATCTTATATTTTTTCATTACACCAAATTCATTTAACCGATACTCTTCCTCTTTAATTCTTAAAATTCGGATCGCCGGGTTTCACGTCACGTACGCAGCGAATGTAATTACCGTTAGTCCCGGATGAGAGTGCATTCACTGTTTCAGTAGAATTTCCGGTCAGTGCATAATACCTCTGCCCTGCTAAAACTATTGCTACTGCTCCGTCATTATTTTGGTAATCTGCTATAATGCCGATTTCAGCGGCTGTAGGGAGTCTCCAGTCGCTATACACGACCCAATCGGATAGTGCGCCGCTATAAGCTCCTTCGGTTATACTTCCGGTAAACTTCGGGGAGCGGTAGGTAACTTCCACGTAATTCTTACAATGATCATACCCGATAGACCGGCCAACACCAGCACTTGTGACTCCCAGTTGCGAGGCGACCATAAATGCAGGTGAGATGGTATTGGCATTTGCCGTTGTATTGTCGTCGGCAAAAGTACCTGTTATAACCGGATATCCTAACGTCTTACCCGCCGGTATGGTGGATACATGGACGTGATAGATATGCGCGTTAATATGAGTTGAGGAACTTAAAGAACCAAAACCCCAAGTCTGATTTCCAGTAGAATAACTACCATAAGTCCAGATAGCAGATTCACCGTTACTGGATGTATAATTTCTAACTATCCGTGGGTTAAAAGGAGATTGATTCTGATAAAGACCATTATAACCCCGCGTAAGGTGAGTTACCGTACCGATACCCGGTCTTTCACTGTCCACCAGACATTGTCTAAAAGCTCCCCATACTCCAGTCCCCGGACTACCGCTCGTGCTTGCCGACATCGGCTTTTTGGACGAAAACCAACCCTGGGTCTGGGTGGCATATACCTCCGGGTACTGAGTGATGGTAATATCCTCGCTCAAGGCCGGGGTTTTTCCGTCATTCAGACTTACCGTAAAGCGGATCTGTTTTACCAGCAACGAGTTGTTGCTGCCGAGATTTAACAAACGGCTCACAACTTCCAGATAGCCGTTTTCTTCGGAGGTAACATCGGCCACCGCGATCCGGACGGGGCGTATATACCCCCGGGTAGCGGGGGGAGTTGCAGCGTAAGTCAGGTTATTCACCAACACCCGCTCTCCAAAAGGAGTTGTAGTAGTGGTTATAGTGGTTTCCACCCCCCTGTTGTTCACGTAGGTGATGGTTACCGCCCCTATGGTGATGGGAGCCGAAGCATAATACTTGATCTGGTTGGTGGTTTCCAGGTTGGCCAGGGAAACGGTATTCTCGCTCACCATCAGGTAACGCGCGCTCGACGAACTCTCTTCCGCACTTTCTATCTCGATTTCTTCGTTTTTCCATGCTGCAATCTCGTAGGTACAGGCCACAGGAGTGGGTATCTCCTCCGTTTCCGAACCTTTCTTATCGATGGTGGCCGTCACCTCGTAAAAGGAGTTCCGCTTCAGGCGGTTCTCCTCCCCGGCAGGATCGGGAAACTGGTTGTAATTTACCACTATTTTATAGTAGCTGTTTTTATCTTCCGTTCCTCCTTCGGGGGTATACCTTAGGTTGACAATAAAATAGGTGTTGTTGTTGATATCCCTGGGAGGGGACCAGTCATTGGCAAAGGAGTAGACCACGAAAGCGGCTCCCTTATCCAATCCCGGCTGAAAAGGATTCTCCGCGACGGTGGTGATCGGAATATGGGTACTCATCATGTTCAGGGGAGGGTAAGGGAAGGGTTCGGCCTCATCCAGGACGGGAGTATGGGTAACGTAGTTTACCAGGCGGTAAGAGGAATAACCGGTCAGGGTCAAGTGATTGTCCGCGGGGAAGTCACCCGTGCAGCGGAGGTTTACCTTGATCTTGGCTGCCGCACGCTGAAGGTTGATAGCGAGGATAGTACCCGCCGGCTGGCCGTCGTTCAGGGCAATGTCTTTCAGGCTGCCGTCCATCAGGAAGCGGCGGGTGGCGGCACGCCTGTAGATATCCGCGTCCGTGACGGCCAGGGCCATCAGTTCGGAGCGATTCGTTATCGCGCTCAAATCGCTTACATCCCCCGGGTAGTTGGCGATAGCATAGACATTAAAAAGCTCGCTTGCCGGAAAGGCGGTTTTGGCCTTATCGAAAACGGTGGTGTACGTCCCCGTAGCATCCAGTCCGCTGTACGTCCGGTAGGCCTCAAGACTCCCATCTGTGGACTTGAATATAAACAGATCGATACGATCCAGTTTGTTCTCACCGTATGCGTCTTCCCCATCGACAGCCGCACGCGTTTTGCTGCCGGGAATGTTCCATTGGAATACAATCTGGTCGTCGGATGCCGCCGGGGATATTTCGTCCGTGCAGGAGAAAAATCCCGCGGGGAGTAACAGCAGGGAAAGCAAATACGCGAGAGGTGATTTCTGTTTCATTTTTCTTAGCGTTGTATAATCAATATGGTTTCCTGTTCGCCGGGCATGGGCGGACTGTCGCTATTGATCAATTGCCTCATTCCATCGGCTGTGATGGAGAGATAGGTTTTTTTTGTCACCCCATCGTACGCCTGCTTGGCATAGACGGCTATCCTGAAGTCTTTTGTCACGGTTCCGTTGCCGTTGTCGGTTACACCGGGAGTTCCCGCTGCCGGAAGCGTGCCATGGGCCACCAGATTCTTCTCGGCGTTCACGTAAACGCCGAAATAGGCGGGATTGCTCAGGGATGCCGACCATGACACTCCCGGGCTTCCGGTCAGAGTCAGGATAAAGGTGGCATTATAGGTATCGGTACCCCCGCCCGTCGTGTTCATCATATTGAAGGAAATGGGAATACCGTCGGGGTTAGCATCTTCCGTATAGTCATTCAGGGCGAAAGCGGATTTCACGCTCGCAGAGACCTCCGAATACCAGAAAGCGGCCTCTTCCTTGTTCCACGGCAACACGGTGGTTGTTATTTTTAAGAGTGGCCCGTTCACAATGTCGAACTCCGTAACGCGCAGGATATAATAGCGGTTACGGAAAATGCTGGTCGTTTCATTGTTGAAATCTATTCTTCCCGTTACGGCATTGGGAGTCCCGTCTATATAAGTGGTGTACTCATGCCGGCAACCCGTGTATTCGGTGAAAGTATCGACAGGTATCCCTTCGCTGACGGCAAGTTCCTTTGCCCCACCCGTGTAATAATACCCCGGGTTTGCAGTCGTGGTGTAGATACTGCCGGTAATGCTCTGGGCCGTGATATCGACCTCTGCGGCGGCGGCATCGGTATACGTCCGCCTCACTATTTTTCCTCCCTCTGCGACAAAGAGATGGCGGGGAATGTAGCGCGCCGTAACCTGGAGGTGGGTGGTATATTCCATTCTCTCCGCGTCCGTGTGGCTGCCGGCATCGCGTATTATATTTTCCAGGCAATAGATACCGTCGGTATATACAGTGCCCGATAAGGGGTCGGAAGCCGGTTTGGGCATCTTATCCACATTATACTGCAGCACGGTTTTCGTCTCGGTACCCGGAATAAGATCGGTCTTGTCACTGTCCACCTCCGGGTTCGGGTCTATTCTTTTACCCTCGCCGTTGGTCACGGGGAAAGGGTATATTTTCGTGTTGACGGTATTCAGGCGATAGGTCACGTCGGCTAATCTCAGCCAGCCGTTTTCGCCGACGGCCTCCTTGCCGATTTTAACGTAAGTGCCGTCGTAGGTGTCGGCCGTTAAAAGCACTTTTGCCATCAGCCGTTCCAGGGTGAAATCGTAGGATGCAGAACCATCATCGGGGTATTCGGGAACGACCTTCTTGACCTCAAAGGTCTTGCTATCGGTGCAGAACATGGCAAAACCGTTTTCCGAAGAGATGAAGTCGCTCACGCCGCCGCCCATCAGCACGGCCTTTTCGGCAGCTATCTTGTATTGTCCGACAAAATTTCCCTCCTGCAGCGGGCTTAAATTGGCCGCCATGTAAACGCGTTTCTTTCCCGGTTTCGTTTTCAGGTAAGCCGTATAGAGACCGCGTGGGATTCCGTCCGTTTCGTGATGCGGCAGGTCGGAGGTAAAACGAAACGATCTGACGGTAGCGGGCAGGGGTTTTCCCATATCGTCAAGGTCCACGAGAAAGAGCGAAAGAGATTTCAGTTCGCTTTCGGGAATGGGAACACCGGGGGTCGTCTCCTCATCGGCCCGCGTCGTGCCCCTCGTACCGGCATCCCTTGCCGGGTTATTTAGTTGAAAAGCAATGTTCAGTTGTATGTTTATCTCCTCCTCTTCGCTTTCCGGCTGTTCCCAGTCATTTTCAGACGTACATCCGCCTGCGGCAAGCAAAAACAGGAAGAGAAATCTCCACCACCGATATGTCCTATTACAACTCCGCATCATTTAATCTGATAATCCATCCGTTGATACTCACTGACGTGCATATATAACTATTTCCTCCTCCCGAAGGGGTAAGGAAAAATATAACCGAGTAGGTATCCTCGTAATCAAGGTAAGCCTGGTCGGATATTTTCACGCCATATTTTCCCTCGTACAGTGTTCGGGTGAGTAAAAGGTATTGCGTCAGGTTTATATTCATCAATCTACGTCCCGTAGCCTTTTCGGTGACCACAAACCGTGTATTTTTATCGGTCATGAGCCTCAGGGTATTCAGCTCCGCCCGTGCCACCCTGAACTTTTTCGTGTCGTCTCCGCCGGCACGCCCCAGGGTGTTGAATTCGTTATCGGTATCGACTTCCGCGGTTTGCTTGTAATAAGCGTCGTAATGGATGTCGTCATCGTCCAGCAGCCGGTTCTGATAATCCATGTATCCGTTTGCCGCGATAATTTCAAAATCGTAATCTTCACTATTAAGGTCATTTCCCCACACATCCTGCATAACGGCTATCAGCGTTTTGGTATCTTTTACCAACCCGACATTGATCAGCGTGTACTGGGTATCTTTTACTTCGACATCCCCGATTTCTCCGTGCCACAGGGGGGTGAGTTGTTCGTTCTGCCGGCTGTTCGCGTCACGTTTCAAGCGCAAGGTAAGGTCCTCCACTTTCGATACACCCGGCGTGAGCGCGGGTATTTCGTAAAAACCGTCCTGCAGGCCGGTCCAGACGACCATCTTATAGCGTCCCGGTTCCAGCGGAAGATCCATGGTGAAATCATTTTTTTTCAGGTTCTCCCCCTGCTCGGTATAGGTTCCCAAGTAAACGCCATTCCCGTCGAATACCCAAAGATTCACATCCTGCACTTCTGTGTAGAAAGCCTGGGAATTGAAGAGTCCGTTATATTCTATATCCATTGCCACGCGGAACTGAATCTGGCATCCGGTGGAGCAATCATCCAAATCATCATTCAGCCATGAGCAAGCTGCCAGGCCGGCCGACAGGAAGCAGGCAAGAACAATCTTTAGAACGGGATTTGACTTCTGAAACATCTCATTAATAGTTTGTTCTTAACACGGAAGAGAGCATATTTACCTGCTCCTCCCGTGTTATGATTTTAAAAAGTTTCTTGACAAAGGATTATTTTAAAATAACATTGTTATTGCGGATAATCCAGGGTTTAATGGTTAATTTAACCTTTAGGGCAATCGAGATATCCTCGGTTTCGATATCTTCAGCCGGATCAACGGACGGATCTTTATCTGTGGGATTGGTGGGATTTGCCGGATCCAAAGGATTCGAAGGATCCAAAGGATTCGGAACCAGTCCTTTACCCGGGGCATCAATACCCGTAACGGCTACCTTGTAAACGTTATTGCGCACCATTGCATACTCCATGATACCCATGTCATTGGCTGCACTGTTATCGGCATGCTTGATATAGTACACGTAGGTACAATACCCGTCTTTATAAGTGTCAATATTGTTCGCGGCAAGCTGCGTATAATTTACAGTAGCATCAAGCCCGGAGACTCCGGCTTTCAAGTCGGTATAACTGCCATAAAATACTTTATTGGTCCTATCGTAATAGAGATTGTCGCCCGAAGCGATCGTAACGCCATCTACGGTGATCTTACCTTTAAAGACGATGGCAGTGCCGTAGCCCTTTTTCTGGGCAGCTTTTTCCATCGTATTTTCCTGGCAGTAACCCAAAATGTGCTCGGCTGCATCGCCCACTGCTGAGAAACCATTATTCACGTACCAGTCGGTATAGGTGACTCCGCCTACCGCTACCGGCATGGAAGTGTTCTTCTGGTATGTTCTCGGGTCCATGATATAGCTGGTCGTACCTGCTAAATTTCCGAATGTGTAGGTAACGGGGTCGACAGTCTCGCCGGGATTCACCGGAGTAAAGCCGGTCGTCGCGTGCCGGAAAGTAAAGAATTCGTTACGAAGGTTCAGCATACGGTAGTCAGACAGGGCAATGGAAACCGTCGCGGCAGTAGAGGTGTTCCTTACAAACTGACCGGCAACACTGTAGCTGTAGTTGTTCGGGGTCGTTTGCCCGTCAGCCAGCATGATTTTCGCCACCGTACGTTCTACTTCGGCCGCTACTAGAGCCGGATTAGCGGGGGTATTTGCTGTCGTAACGGTAACGCCGCTAACATAGGCATTTGAAGCATCCCTGCTTGCCATTAACAATCCACTGGAAGCACTTGCCAACCAAGTAGTTGCTCCGGATTTTACATCTTTTAAAAAGTCGGCAAGAGTCGTCGTACCTATAGCCGGAGGAACGGCTGCTGCTCCATTTACGATAATCACGACCTCGTAAGTTCCTTCTTCCATTTTACGATTCTGGCTTACCCATACCACTTTATTATCCGTTACAGCGGCCTCCTTCTGGAAACCCGTAAATTCCATCGGAGCCATCGCAAGTAGGTTGGATTCAAAGAAATACAAGGTAGCCTTATTTACCAGGTACTCATCGGGAATACCCGTCTCGTTACCATCACCGATTTCGTCATTAGCTGCCCTGGTCAGGTCGCCGTTGGCCACGGAGATCCGCACCTGCATG
>ENA-UOOI01000497-UOOI01000497.1-fermentation-metagenome-genome-assembly--contig:-NODE-497-length-49810-cov-3.628379_pt1 | contig 49810 bp, 44 predicted proteins | sample MGYA00245779_ERZ724027 | MGnify/ENA primary metagenome ERZ724027 (study PRJEB28704, sample SAMN03018318) | fermentation metagenome | biome: anthropogenic terrestrial biome; feature: soil; material...
AAGTGTTTTTTTGGAGAAATTAAATATAATGATGAAACGGATCCTTACATATTTATTTTGTTTTTCCATTACTTTACAGTCGGTACTCGGACAGTTCCTCTTGTTTGATTATTCGACCGGCTCATTTGGTCTGTTGCCTTCCGTTGCCTCTCTTTTTTCAGATAAAACCGCCACCGACCGTATTTACCTACCTGTAACCGATATTTCGGAAGAGAATATCGAAAACATTAAGGAAAATAAAATTCCGGAAACTACGGCTCATACGGGCGGCTTGAGATTCGTACGTGATTTGGCCGGGGAGCACCTGTTTTCTCCTTTTAATTGTCCGAATGAAACGGCCCATCATGTATTTGTTACTTTCTCTTATCTTTATGTGGGGAACTATTATGATGTATTCGCCATTGAAGAGAAGATCAATAATTTTATCATTTTTTACTCGGAATTTTTCAGGATCATCCGTATCGGCCTTCCTGTAACAAAACTGATCTACCCTTTCCACTACTTTTACTGAATACCCATTGAAAACACGCTAAAAGGGCGCTGTTAGAAACAGTTCTTCGCCCGTCTTTACATCCCTGTTTTCTTCTTTTACAATAATTTTGTCAACGGTTTATTTGTTTGATAAAGCTCCTTCTTTATCCGGTAAATATAGCCTTGACTGACGTCACTTAACAACGACTGTTGCAAACTGTGATATGCATCTGTTATCTGCATAGATAATATATAGATTCATATACACAGTCTATCCATCTGCAATAAAAGAAGAATACCCCATATTTATTAAACATCTTATTATGAGTGCAATCACACTTTATTGGTTTACGTTTATAGCGATTTTTATCATCGTCTATGCGATTGATCTGTATGTCACTTCCCATAAAAGAGGTCCTGTAAGTTTAAAATCGTCGCTTAACTGGGTGGCCGTGTGGGTGTCTATCGCGCTGCTTTTCGGCTTATCGCTCTATTTTTTCTTCCCGCAGAATCCGGGGAGTACGGTCCGGACAGGGCCGGTGATGATGTCGAAATTTATGGCAGGCTATTTTACAGAATATTCCCTGTCGATAGACAATCTTTTTGTCTTTATCCTCATCTTCTCGATGATGGGAATTCACCCGAAGAATCAACCTAAACTACTGAAAATGGGGATACTTATTTCCATTATACTGCGTATCCTGTTTATAGTGGTAGGGATGGAACTGGTGGAACGCTTTCACTGGATCATTTACATTTTTGGCATCCTCCTGATCGGGACAGCGTACAAAATGGCATTTTCAAAAGAGGAAGATAATGTGAATCCCGAATCGAATATTTTATACAAGATTGCATCGAGATTATTTCATATAGATCCTGATGTACACTCACCTCATTTCTTTACCAGGATAAATGGGAAAACGCACATAACAAACATCTTTCTGGCATTGCTCGTCATCGGGTCTACCGATATTCTTTTCGCGATAGATTCCATTCCGGCCATTATCGGCGTAATAAAAGAAGGGGCAAATAATATACTCACGCTGGCAGAAGAGAATTTTATCGCCATCTCATCCAACCTCTTTGCCGTGATGGGGCTGATATCCCTTTTCTTTGCCCTGAGAGGTATCATGGGCATGTTCCGGTACCTGAAGACAGGCGTCAGCGTTATCCTTCTGTTTATCGGGGTAAAGATGTTATTGGGCTCGATCGGGCCGGTAAGTGATTTTTTCACACATCATGCATGGTTCTCCCTGGCGGTCATTGCCGCTATACTGATTATCTCCATCCTGCTGTCGGTTTTCGTCACCGAAAAGGAAGCAGCGCTCAGGAAACAGAAAATAAGCGAAGAACCCCGGAAAGAATACCGGAATAAAAACAAATAATCATTTATTATAAACTTAAACACAAATTTAAATTTAAAAAAAGAATTTATTATGGAGACAAAAAAACAGACAAAAAGTAAAGGAGTTTCAGCCGGTTTAATAATTCTCGGAAGTGCAATTGTCGCTTCAGTTTTCTTTTTCGCTGTATGTGGGCATCCAAGCCATTTCGATGACAAAGGCCATCCCCTGCAAGGCGATGTTTTCGGTGTCCTTTATCAGGGAGGATATGTAATTCCTCTGGTGATCACACTATTATTAACGGTACTGACTCTCTCTATTGAACGTTTGTTTGCATTACACAAGGCTAGTGGCCAGAACAAGAATGAACGATTCGTAGTGAAGGTAAAACAGAAAATCGACGAAGGTGATATTAACGGAGCTACTAAGCTTTGCGACGAACAAAAAGGTTCTATTGCAAATATCGTAAGAGAGGGTTTGGTGCGCTATAAAGATGTGGAAGACATTCCGAATATCACCAATGCCGATAAGGCCGAACTGATTCAAAAAGAGGTCGACGAAGCCACTACGCTGGAATTACCCTATCTCGAAAAGAACCTGAATATCATCGCGGCCATTTCTACTTTAGGTACATTATTCGGGCTGTTCGGTACTGTGTTGGGAATGATCCGGGCGTTCTCTGCAATGGGACATGAAGGCGCACCCGATTCCACCGCACTCGCCGTCGGTATCTCGGAAGCCTTAATGAACACGGCTTTGGGTATCGGTACCGGTGCTTTGGCTATTATAACCTACACCTATTTTTCAGGGAGGATCCAGACTATGACGAATGCTATTGATGAGATCGGATTCGCCATCGGACAGTCATTCGTAAAACGTCATGGCGGCCTGGTAAAATAACAGGGATATTGAATCAGATTAAAGTTAATTCAAGAAAAAATGGCCAAAGTAAAAAAACATAGCGTCTTTATCGACATGACCGCTATGAGCGATGTAACGGTACTGCTGCTTACATTCTTTATGCTTACTTCCACCTTTCTGCCCCTGGAACCGGTCAAGGTCACCGCCCCGGCATCCGTAATGGAATTCAAGGTGCCGGATTACAATGTGATCAATATCCTGATCGATCTGCAGGGAAAAGTCTTTGTGAATATCGACCCTGCCGAAGTGCGCCTGGAAGCGTTGGAGAAGATGTCTGAAGAATATAGAGTAACACTCAATGATAAGCAGAAGAAAGCTTTTCTGGAACAGCCATTTATCGGTGTACCGATGAATCGTCTTCCCGCTTTGCTGGATTTACCCCTCGTGGAACAGGATGCGGCAATGAGGCAGTACGGCATTCCCAATGACAGTACCAACAATCAGTTTATTAACTGGGTACAGAAAGTAAGGGAAATAGACAGTGAAATGAAAATAACGATAAAAGCCGACCAGACAACTCCTTATCCGCTCGTAGAGAGTGTGATGAAAGACCTGGTAAAAATAAAGGCCAACCGTTATAATTTGATAACCGTGCTCAGAGGTGCGCCGGAAGGATTTTAAACGGACTATTTCGTTAAGCAATACGAGCAGAAGACAAGTTTTACTTGAATTATGCCATTGCAAAAACTATTTCGTTAAGTGAGAGTAAAGTAAATTTATTTGCTTTGCCGAACGTAGAATTAACAATTGAGGAGCGAAGGCGACTCAAATAGTCTAAAGCATTTGAAATAGTCTAAATTTATTGAATTTAATTGATAGAATATGGCAAATATTGATACAGGCGGAGACGAGGTAAAAAAAGGAAAACCGAAGAAGGAAACTCTGCGCGTAGATTTCACTCCCATGGTGGATATGAACATGTTGCTTATTACATTTTTCATGCTCGTTTCAACATTATCAAAACCCCAGGTAATGGAGATTGCGATGCCCTCGGACCAGAAAGTGGAAGAGGACCAGGCGCCCAAGGTGAAAGAATCGAAAGCGATCACTCTTTTGTTGGCAGAAGATGACAAGGTATATTATTACCTGGGTAAACTCGATGAAAGCGCTTATAGCGATTATACCGTTTTAAAAGAAACCACCTATTCCACCAACACTTCCAATGAGGGGCTCAGGAGTATCCTCCTGGAACGGAATGCAGATGCTGTAACCATGATGCGCAATCTGAAACTCGAAAGGGCTGAAAAGGGAAACAAGATGTCGGAAGAAGAGTTCCGTGAACGCTCCAAGGATATAAAAGCCGATATAGATGCACTCACGGTAGTTATTAAACCGATGGCCACATCCAATTATAAAAATCTGGTGGATGCCCTCGATGAGATGCAAATATGCAGCGTTGGGAAATACGCTATTGTGGATGTGACCGAAGGGGATCATTTTCTGGTGGAGAACTATAAGACCAAAGGCGCTTACGGCGCCGCCAACTTAGCACCTCGTAACCCATAAACATAAAGATACGATATGGATAAATTCATAAACTTAAACTCCACTGAATGGTGTGATCTGGTATTCGAAGGGAGAAATAAGAGCTACGGGGCATATAAGTTGCGTCAGACTTCATCCGAAAGATACCTTGTTGCATTTCTTATAATGGTGGCTTTTACAGCTATTATCGCTGTACTGCCTCAATTGTACGGAGTGGTAGAGAATCTGACAAAAAAAGACCTCGGCCCCATGGAAGAAACGGTAGAACTATCGAATCTGCCGCTTGAAGAGCAGGTTCCCGAGGAAAATATCATCAAACAGGAAGTAGCTCCCCCACCCCCACCTTTGAAGTCAACCATTCAGTTCGTACCTCCCGTGATCGCCAGGGATGAAGAAGTGAGCGAAGATGACAAAATGAAAACTCAGGATGAGTTGCAATCCACAAATCTTCAGATTTCTGTAGCGGATGTGAAGGGTACGGATGAGGAGCACGGAATCGACATCGCCGAACTGAATCAGAACAAAGTGATCGTTGAAGAAAAAGTAGATGACGATAAACCGTTCGAAGTGGTAGAGCAGGCCCCGTCTTTCCCGGGTGGTCTTGCGGAATTGAATAAATTTTTATCGGATAATATCCGGTATCCGGTGATCGCTCAGGAGAATGGTATCCAGGGCAGGGTAATTATAAAATTCGTGGTTTCCAGAACCGGGAATATATCGGATATTCAGGTTGTACGCGGAGTCGATCCTTCACTCGACAGGGAAGCTGTCAGGGTAGTGCAATCGATGCCTAAATGGATACCGGGACGACAGAGAGGACAAGCGGTTCCCGTTTATTTCACTCTGCCGGTTGTATTTAGACTGCAAAACTAGTTTTCAAAGTGATTGACGAATGGGATATTCTTCAGTCACGAAAAACGCAAAACTAGCTTTCATTGTGTGTAAGAAGAGAAACGGGAGATAGGATGAAATGAATAATCGATGTTTTATGAAATCATATTCCTTGATGTTTTTAATGATTAATTGTAGACAATGTTATGTTTATTTCTTCTACCCTCTCTTTCTCTTCTTTTTTTATTCACGCGAGATAAAAAGAACAAAGTCCTTTACATATTGTTAGAAACAGATTAAATGGAATGAACAAAAGAAACAACAGACAAGCCGGCCATTATAAAAGAGGCTTTAAACTGATAGGGGGCATAATGATGATCATTATCTATATATCAGTTGCCTATTTATTGGTTTTCACTCCTCTGTTCCGGAAAAATATTCCTGAAGGAATAAGGATCGCATTTGGAATAATCTTTACAGTTTATGGAATATTAAGAGGTTATAGGTTATGGAAAGAATAGTAATAATGATCGGGGTGCTTTTTCTGTCATCCTGCCATCAAAGGAATATCAGACCCGACACATTGACGTCCGGTATTGCCCAGGTAGCGGTGGATGAAAGTTTTGCTCCTATAGTGGAGGCAGAGATCAATGTGTTTGAATCGCTCAATACCGAGGCTACCGTTATTCCTGTGTATACTTCCGAACAAAACGTGTATAATTTATTGATGGAGGATAGCATACGCTTGATTATCGGAACCCGTTTATTAACGGATCAGGAGCAAGCCATCCTCAAAGAGCGGAAACAGCGCATACGCAGCCAGAAAATCGCGATTGACGGCATTGCGCTGATTACCCATAAAGAGAACACAGACACTCTCTTGACAATAAATGACATAAGGAATATTATGTCGGGTGAAATCGGGAGTTGGAAACAGATAAACCCCACCTCCCCGTTAGACACGCTGACCATCATATTCGACACCCCTAATTCGAGTATGGTCCGTTACATTCAGGACTCACTTTGTAACAAGCTCCCTTTCGGGAAAAATGTGAAAGCCCTTTCATCAGACAGCTCTTCGGTCGATATAACCCGGGTGAACTCCCATGGTAAAGTGATCGAATATGTCGCTTCGCACCCGAATGCACTCGGCTTTGTAGGTCTGAACTGGATCGCCAATCCTGTCGATACGACAAACCTTAGTTTTATCGATAATGTGAACATTGTATCCGTGAGCAATTCAACGCAGGCTACTCCCTACAACAGCTATAAGCCCTACCCTTATCAACTGGCCTTAGAACTGGCCCACCGGGAATCTCCGCTTGAATTTCCAACAGGCGGTTACCCGTTGGTACGCGATATATATATTATTATCACGGACGCTACCGGTGGCTTACCCTCCGGATTTTTTAACTTTATCGCCGGCGACAGGGGGCAGCGGATCATATTGAAATCGGGCATCCTGCCCGCAAACCGGCCAATCAGATTAATTCATATAACAGAAGATTGAAAAAATTAAACATACACCGATAATGAAAAAAAGTCTCTTATTAGTCGTAATCTTTTCTTTCCTTACTACCCCGGGCGCATGGAGCCAGGTGGAAAAAGGAATAGAATTATTTCTCCTGGAAGATTTTGAAGAAGCAAAAAAAACCTTTGAACAATCAGCCTCTCAGGCCCCGGATATATCATACTATTATTTAGGTGAAATAGCGCTCCGGAAAAATAATTCCGAAGAGGCGGCAGCCTATTATGAAAAAGGAATTTCCGCTGACAGAGAAGCTGTTTTTTGCCGGATAGGAAAAACGAAACTGGAATTGAAATCGAATCCGGAAGAGTTGAAAAAAAGCATAAAAGCCATTACCAATAAAAACAAGAAAAAGGCGCCCGTCCTTTTAGCGGCCGCCCAGGCATACCTCGATAATAACCTGCCCGGGGAAGCGGCAGGCGTATTGTCTATGGCACGTAATGCAGACAAAACCTATCCTTACATTTATATTTTCGAAGGTGACCGGTTAAAAGAAAAAGGAGAACCGGGGAAAGCCGCAACACAATACGAACAGGCGGTCAATTTCGATCCGAAATGCGCGATAGCTTATGTAAAAAATTCAATGGTATATGAATCCATTTCACCAACCACAGCGATCAACACGCTGAAAAGCGGATTGGAAGCCAATCCCGATAATATACTGATCAGGAAATACCTAAGTCGGAGTTATTATAGAAACGGATTTTACGAACAAGCAATTGCTGAATATGAAACATTGAATCGGAGTGAATTATTACAATCCGAAGATGCGAGGAATTACGCAGCCAGTCTTTACTTTGCAGGGAAATACAACGAAGCATTGACCTCTCTCAATCATATTGTGTCGAATGAACCCAATCATCCGGTGATAAACCGGTTATTGATGTACACACAGGATAAATTAAAAAACTATGATGAAGTCATAGCAACCGGTAAGAAGTTTTTCAGTTTGCCGGCCAGCGGAGAAAACATCCATTATTTAGTGACTGATTATACCGTATTTGCCGACGCACTGATGGCCAAAGGACAAATTGATGAAGCCATAGAAACGTACAGAAAGGCCGTGGCTGTTGAACCTGCACAGGGCGCACTCAGTAAAGAAGTTGCCGTCAGGCTTGCCGGCGCCGACAGGACCGCCGAGGCGGCGGATTTTTACCAGAAATATATAGAAGCAGAATCAAGTGAAGATGCTTCCGATTATCTGCAGTTAGGCATCTATTATTACCGTACTGCGAGCCAATTCGCGGGAAAGGCGACAGCCGCAGGGAAAGCCCCGGCCGGCGCCGTGGCAAATTCCGGACAATCCGGTACCGAAGGCGATTCCGCAGCTCTGAAAGAGAGTACAGCCCAATATGTATCCAAAGCCGATGAAGCATTCGCCAAAGTAATTGAACTTGCCCCCGACAGTTATCAGGGATATTACTGGCGTGCTAATGCCAATACGCTGTTAGACCCCGATTTATCGAAGGGATCGGCCAGCGAAGATTATGTGAAAACAATCGAAATCCTGACGGCAAGCGGCGATAAAGAAAATCAAAGTAAATTAATAGAAGCTTACCGCTATTTCTCTATCTACCACTTATACCAATTCGACGCGAACAAACAAGCCACTGATAAAAATAAAGCCAGAGAATATGCGGATAAGGTTTTGCAACTGAAACCTGACGATGAGACTTCCCTGAAAATAATAGAAGTATTGAATAACTGAACTGACTTTCCATTATAAACATATAAACACATAAAAAATAAACATTATGGTACTACTTACAGTTTTATTACAGACAGCCGGCACGCTGCTACAGGTAAGCGCCGACGGCTTAGGATCTTTAGGGGCAGCCATCGGTATAGGCCTTGCTGCGATCGGTGCGGGGTACGGGATCGGGAAGATCGGAGCATCGGCCATGGAAGGTATTTCCCGCCAACCGGAGTCCACCCCCGATATCAGAATGAATATGATCATTGCCGCAGCCCTTATCGAAGGCGTGGCTTTGTTTGCAGTAGTAGTCTGCGGTTTTATTCTCTAATAAAAGCAATAAGGTATGTCGTTACTTACACCCGAACCCGGCCTGCTCTTCTGGATGCTTATTTCTTTCGGCATCACGGTGTTCGTGCTGGCAAAATTCGGATTTCCCGCGATACTGAAAGCGGTTGAAAAGCGGAAGAACTATATCGAAGAGTCGCTCCTCGCTGCCCGGAAAGCGCATGAGGAACTGGCCGGCATAAAGGAGACCGGTGAAGCCATACTGGCGCAAGCCCGTAAAGAACAGGCAGATCTACTGAAGGAAGCTTCCCTGAAACGGGAAATGATGATAGAAAGGGCCCGGGAAGAGGCCCGCGTGGAATCGGAGAAACTGATCGTCTCAGCCCGTCAGCAAATCCGTGCGGAAAAGGAGGAAGCCCTTCGTTCCATCCGAAACGAAGCGGCCACACTGTCGCTGACCCTTGCCGAAAGGATATTACGGGAAAAACTGGGAACAAAAGAGGAACAGAAGAACATGATCGACCGCCTGTTCAACGAAATGGATATCTCAAGATCATAAGGCCAATATGAATACCGGACTCATTTCTTCACGTTATGCGGACTCCCTGTTGCAATATGCCGTCAGCCTGGGGCAACAGCAAGAGGTATACGATAAGATAAAATTGCTTTCGGAGATATTCATGAAAATGCCCGGACTGCGCAGCGCGATGATGAACCCGTCCATAGCACGTCAGGATAAAAAGAAAATTCTCATGACCGCTTGTAGCGGCAGTATGCCCTCATCGCTCTCCAAGATGATCGATCTTATCCTGAAGAACGAAAGAGAAGAGGTACTTCAATACATTGCCCTCCGCTTTATCGACCTCTACAGGGAAAAGTTCAATATCCGGAGCGGCAGGCTGGTCACCGCCATTTCTATCGACCACGAAACGGAGTTACAGCTTATTGCCCGGATACGGAAAATGGTGAATACCGAAGTGGAGATGGAATCTGAGGTCGATCCCGGAATCATTGGCGGTTTCGTGTTAACTTTGGGGGATCTCAGGTGGGATGCGAGCATATCGGGTGAATTGACCCGTATAAAAAATAATATACAATAGGGTCAGTAAAAATATCTGCAGAAAGAATCACATTAAAAAACAGCATGTAATAAAAAAAGAACATGTCCAATAATACTATCAGGGTAAGCGAGGTCTCCGAGGTGCTACGGATGCAACTCGAAGGGATCGATACCGGCATTCAATTCGATGAGACAGGTAAGGTCATCACCGTGAGCGATGGGGTCGTACGCATTTTCGGGCTACGCAATGCGGAAGCGAACGAGTTACTGGAGTTCGATAACGGCATGGGGGCTATCGTGATGAATCTCGAGGAAGATAATGTGGGGGCCATCCTGTTGGGCAGTTCCACGGAGGTCAAAGAGGGGTTTACTGTCAAGCGGACCGGCCGGGTAGCCTCCATCTTTGCAGGAGAAGGTATGCTCGGTCGTGTAATCTCTCCCACCGGGGAACCGGTCGACGGGAAAGGTCCGTTAGAAGGTGAGTTGACAGAGATGCCGATGGAGCGGAAAGCGCCCGGAGTGGTTTTCCGTCAACCCGTAAACATCCCGTTACAGAGCGGCCTGAAGGCGGTCGATACCATGATCCCTATCGGGCGCGGCCAGCGTGAACTGATCATCGGCGACCGGCAGACCGGCAAGACCAGTATCGCCATCGATACCATTCTTAACCAGCGGAAAAATTTCGAGAACGGCGACCCGGTCTATTGTATCTACGTGGCGGTGGGACAAAAGGGGTCCTCGGTGGCATCCATCGTGAAGACACTCACCGACGGGGGCGCTATGGACTACACCGTGGTGGTCTCCTCCAACGGGTCTGACCCCGCTGCCATGCGGTATATCGCACCCTTTGCCGGCGCAGCCATAGGCGAATATTTCCGCGACACGGGCAGGCATGCCTTAGTGGTCTACGACGACCTCTCCAAACAGGCGGTAGCCTACCGTGAGGTGTCGTTGATCCTGCGCCGCCCGTCAGGCCGGGAAGCCTATCCCGGCGACATATTCTACCTTCACTCCCGCCTGTTGGAACGGGCGGCAAACATTATCTCCCAGGAAGATGTGGCCATACGGATGAACGATCTACCCCCCAGCCTCGAAGGGAAAGTAAGGGGAGGCGGCTCACTCACCGCCCTGCCCATCATCGAAACGCAGGCAGGTGACGTCTCGGCCTATATTCCCACCAACGTCATCTCCATCACTGACGGGCAGATATTCCTGGAAACCGATCTTTACCACAGGGGAATCCGCCCTGCCATCAACGTGGGTATCTCCGTCTCCCGCGTGGGGGGTAACGCGCAGATCAAAGCGATGAAGAAAGTGGCCGGCACGCTGAAGATCGACCAGGCCCAATACCAGGAGCTGGCAGCCTTTACCAAATTCGGTGGGGATATGGATGCTGTAACAGCCATGACCATCGACAAGGGGCGGAAGAATGAACAATTGCTTGTCCAACCCGTACATAGCCCTATGAGCGTGGAGCAACAGATCGCCCTTCTCTACTCCGGGACTCATGGCCTGTTGAAGGATATTCCCCTCGAAAAAGTGTCGGCATTCGAAAAAGAGTTTCTCGCTACGCTGGAAATAAGCCATCGTCATGATGTACTCGATCCGCTGAAGAAAGGTGAAATTAATAATGGGATCGGCAAGATCATTGAAACGGTGGCGGCAGATACCGCAAAAATAATAAAATCGTGAATCGATGGCGCAGTTGAAAGAGATAAAAAGCCGGATCCAGTCGGTGCGGTCTACACAAAAGATCACATCGGCCATGATGATGATCTCTTCCGTCCGGTTGCGGAAAACCCAGCATATCATCCAGAATCTCTATCCCTATGAACAGAACCTGTACCGGATACTGCAGTTGCTTCCGGATCGGGAAGAGAGTATAGATTCGCCTTTCCTGCAAATACGCACCGTCAGACGGATTGCCATTGTGGCATTTGCGTCCAACACCGGGTTGGCCGGCCGGTTCAACGACAATATCTCCGAAAAACTGAAATCAGTAGTAGAGCACTATATACCGCTCGGAAAAGAAAATATCCTTCTTTATCCCATAGGGGAGAAAGTGGCGAAAACCGTGCGGAGTATGGGATTGGAACCGCAAGGAGATTACAGTGCGATCAGCGAAAACCCCTCCTATGGCAACGCGCAGCGGATTGCCGGGGAACTGATGGAAATGTACCTGAAAGGGGAAACCGACCGCGTGGAGCATATCTATCACCATTTCCGCAGCAAAGGGTCGCAGGTGGTAGTCAACGAGACATTTCTTCCCCTCGAACTGAAAATGCCGGACGCCGGAAAACCCGCCCCCGATTATATCGTCGAGCCCGACAGAAGGACTATCCTGACGCAACTGATCCCCAAAATACTGAAAATACAACTCTTTACCGCCCACCTCGATTCGGTCACCTCGGAACATGCCGCCCGCATGACGGCCATGAGGATGGCTACCGATAATGCCGACGACCTCACCGAAGCGCTTACGCTGGAATACAACAAACTGCGACAGCAATCCATTACCAACGAGCTGCTCGATCTTGTCGGTGGTTCATTCGACAACCACTAAATTCAATTTCCTCATCCGGCAGCCACGCCTAAATCGTTGTAGTGATATTGCCGATATAACCGAGGAGTTCTTCCCTGCCCTGCCCTTTTTCGGATGAGGTAACAAAGACGGGCGGCAACTCCTCCCAGGTTTCCAACAGCTTCTCTTTATAGGCATCGATATTCAACTGCAGACGCCCGGAACCCAGCTTATCGGCTTTGGTAAAGACAATGGCAAACGGTACCCCGTTCTCACCCAACCACTCCATAAATTCCAGATCGATCTTCTGCGGCTCATGGCGTGAATCCACCAGCACAAACAGGTTGGTCATCGCTTCGCGCTCAAGGACATAATCCTCGATGATCTTACGAAGTTTATCGCGCCCCTCTTTACCCCGGCGCGCATAACCGTATCCCGGCAGATCCACCAGGTACCATTCGTCATTGATCAGAAAATGGTTGATGAGCATGGTCTTTCCCGGCGTAGAAGAGGTCATGGCTAACCCTTTACGGTTGGTCAGCATGTTGATAAGCGACGACTTCCCCACATTCGACCGGCCGATAAACGCGTACTCCGGCTTCCCGTCCTGCGGGCATTTCCGGTAGTCGCTGTTACTCACTACAAATTCGGCTTTCTTTATAATCATATTTCTTTTATTTCAAATTCAGGATTTCAGATTTCAGATTGTCTTAATCAACACATCTTTAAATCATCACATCATTAAATCACCTAACCACTTATCCCTACTTTTTAGTTTTTCACTTTTAGTTTTTCACTTTTCACCCCCGAGACCGCCCAGAGCCCCAGCCCCGTCAACAACCCGTTCAGCAGCAGCAGTTCATATCCCACCCGGTAGGCGAATAACTGCAGTATTGCCGCTTCTATCACAAAACAAAGTACCGGCGCCGCGAAAGCCACATAGGGTACCCATTTGTCCGTCGGTTTCACCTTGCTGTAAAGCCCGAAGAAATAAAGTCCCAGCAGCGGCCCGTAGGTATAGGAGGCCAGCTTGTAGATAGCCGTGATGATACTGTCCGACCCGATTGCTTCGATCAGCAGGATGATCAGCACAAACACCCCGCTGATCCCTACATGTACCATCCGCCGTGTGCGGATATCCCTCTGTTCCTGCTCTTTGGTCTGTGAAATGGGTTTCATATCCAGAATATCCACACAGAACGAAGTCGTCAATGCAGTCAAAGCCGAATCCGCACTCGAAAAAGCCGCCGCAACGATCCCCACGATGAAAATACCCAATACAGCCTGGCCAAGGTACCCGCTCGCAATCACGGGCAGGATATTATCCGACACTTCCGGCAGTAGAATACCGTGCTGTTCCGCAAAGACAATCAGGAGCACCCCCAGGCAGAGGAACAGAAAATTGATCGGGGCAAATGCCATTCCGTACGATACCACATTCTTCTGTGCATCTTTCAACGTGCGGATGGTCAGGTTCTTCTGCATCTGGTCCTGGTCCAGCCCTGTCATCACGATCGTGATAAACATGCCACTAAAGAACTGCTTGAAGAAATTCTGCGTACTCGCCCAGTCGTCAAATACAAAAATGCGCGAGTGCGGACTCGCCACGATCGTCTGCACCATCCCTCCAAAACCCAGATCCAGCCGCAAAGCCACCTGCCATACGATCAGTATCAGCGCAGCGATAAACAGGATCGTCTGCAACCAGTCCGTCCATATGATGGTCTTGATGCCGCTCTTGTGGCTATAAAGCCAGATGACCAGGATAATTCCCGTCACCGTCACTACGAAAGGCACCCCCCAGGCGTCAAATACCAGCGTTTGCAGGATAAAGGCGACCAGATAGAGCCGCGCCGCCGCGCCCACGATCTTCGAGATCAGGAAGAACCATGCTCCCGTCTTATAGGATCTCGGTCCGTACCGCTGATCCAGGTAACCGTAGATCGTGGTCAGGTTCAACCGGTAATAAAGCGGCAATAATACATAGGCAATCACCATGTAGCCCAGGAAAAATCCGAACACCATCTGCATATAGGTCATATCCAGGTTACGTACCATTCCGGGCACGGAGACGAAGGTCACCCCCGAGATCGATGTACCGACCATAGCCACAGCCACGACATACCATTTGGAAGATTTATTGGCGCGGAAAAAGGTGTCATTGCCCGACCCTTTCCGGCTCGTGAGCCATGAAACCAACATTAATACGCCGAAATAAACGGCGATCACGATCAGGATAAAAGCAGATTGCATAATGAATAGGTGTTGTTCCGGGATAAATCGTGAACGGATTTAATTTTTGAGTGCAAATATAGTGAAAGCCGGGAGAAATGCCAAGCTTGTTTGAGCATTTCCGAGGCGCATCCTATATTATGGAAATGTAAAAAACAAAACGCTAAAGGACAAATAAAAAGGGTTAAAACAAAATGCAGCACCGGTTGTTTATTATATATTCCGACTGACGACCACCCGAAGCCAAAGGACAAACGTGTCTGGGTTTTGGTGAAGTACGGAGGAAGAAGACAAAGTCAAATCACAAAACGCATGGCAAAAGAAAAGGTGTGCCTCATCATCAACCCTGTTTCGGGTACGGAATCCAAGAAAAACATTCCCGAGGAAGTGGCGGCCGCATTCGACCAACGGCAATATGATATCATTATCCGTATCACCGGTTATCCCGATCATGCTACGGAGATTGCCCGGAAGGCGGCGAAAAAAAACTACAAATATGTGCTTGTGGCCGGTGGCGACGGCACGGTAAACGAGGTAGCCAAGGTGCTGGTACACACCAACACCACCTTGGGGATCATCCCCTCCGGATCGGGCAACGGGCTGGCCAGGGAACTGGGCATACCGATGGATCCGGAGAAAGCCATCGACATCATCCTCCGCGCGCATACCCGCACTATCGATTACGGCGTGGCTAACGGGCATATCTTTTTCTGCACCTGCGGTTTCGGGTTCGACGCTTTTATCAGCGACCGGTTTGCCGAGGGTAAAAAACGCGGCCCGTTGGGTTACGTACGCAATATCTTAGAGAGCGTGGTCGACTTCCGCTCGGAAGAGTATGAGATCACCTCCGACGAGGAAACCATTACGGAGCGTGCCTTTATCCTCACCTGCGCCAATGCGTCGCAGTACGGCAATGATGCGCATATCGCCCCTGGCGCCAGTATGGATGACGGCATGATCAATGTCTCCATCCTGAAGCCGCTGAACGCCCTCGAAATACCGCAAACCACCCTTCAGCTCTTCACCAATAATATCGACAGGAACAGTAAGATGACCACCCTGGTCACCCGCAACCTGCGGATCAAACGCTCCCGTGCGGGAGTGATGCATGTGGACGGGGAGCCGGTGAATACCGGCAACGAAATCAATGTAGAAACTATTCAGGGGGGACTAAAAGTGCTGGCTCCCGACAATGGCGCCCACGAAAAAAAGCGGAAAGAGAGTGAAAATATCTTCAACTCCCTCACCCGCTGGCTTAATTGATAATCACCTTTTTTTCCAGACAGTAACCTGTAGCATCCGGTGTTCCGTTAGGCGCGACGATCTCTTCACCGGCCGGCGGATATCCTGCGGATCGGCTACAAGGTTGAACTTCGGTGTCAACACTGCCTTTATACCATCGAATGAGGTCACCGGTTCGCCATCCTTCTTAAAACCGCCCGGCCATTTATCCCTCGGTGTCTTTGCCGGATCCCATTCATAGTCCGAAGCCAGCATCAGGTAGCCGTTATCGTTCAGTCGTTGATGGATCTGCGACAGGAATAGCAGCGGATCGCTCAGTTCTTCCAGCAACGCAGGTATAATGACCAGGTCGTACCCCGAATAGTTAGGCTTCAGGTTCATCGCGTCCGCCTGCATAAACAGGATATTCCCCTTTGCTTCCGCCAAACCGAAATCAGCCAGCACGATATCGCGATAGAACACCAGTTCCCCTTCATCCTTTGTGGTGTAACGTACATATCCCTGTTCCTGCAACTGAATAGGGATCCTTATCATCCTTGCGGTGAAATCGAGCGCCGTCACATCTTTGTATTTCCTCGCCAGTTCAAAGGCGAGCCGGCCCGTGTCGGCATTCATATCCAGGATACGCGCCCCGGTATCACCCTTCAGCAGGTCATCCCCCAACTCTGCCATCCGGAGGGCAAAAACAGGTTCATTGAACCAGGCATCACCCCAGTTATTCTCACAAGAGAGCGTTACCTCCTCATCCGTTTCGTAATCCGCCTGCCGTATTACCAGCGGCGTATCCGACTCAACATACCTGAATCCGGCATGCTGATAGAAATGCCTCCGGAAAGCGTATCGGGAATGGATCGTCGCTTCGTTACCGGTCGAGATCCAGGAACCGCCCTTGATCAGGTTATGCTTGCCGTCGAAGGTAGGCGTGGAGAAATCATCGTACATCGGATGCACTTTAAAGCCCGGGAATCCTGTGATAGGTGTCTCCGTCCACTGCCACACATTGCCGGCCACATCAAAGAAACCTCCCTGCTCGAACATATCCACAGGGCATGGTGATGTGAAATATTCCAGATTGATATTGCCCGGCGCCTGCTCCCATTCCGTCACCTCCGTCAGGCCCGCCGCCTTATGCAGGCGATACCATTCCGCCTCGGTGGGTAACCTGAAGTTACGGCCTGTCTTCGTACTCTTCCAGTTACAGAAAGCCTTTGCCTCCAGATAGTTCACCTCCACCGGCCAGTTCCACGGCATGGGTATCTCCCCGGCTACCAATCTTAACCGATAGGCGTTCCCGTCTTTCCGCCAGAAGAGCGGCATCTGCGCCTGCTTAAAGTTGCGCCAGTTCCATCCCTCTTCCGTCCAGTATTGTTCTGTGTCATATCCTTTATCCTCTATGAACGCCAGGAATTCCCGGTTGGAAGTCAGGTATTTTGCCGCCGCGAAATCAGCCACTTCCTCCTCATAGGCGCCATATTCATTATCCCAGCCGTAAAGCGGATAATCCGCCGGTTTTCCCAATCGCATCGTAGCGCCCGCCACCGGGATCAATTCGTTTTCCGGCGCCTCACCGGTCACCGTACACCGTTCGCCAAACCGGCCCTCTACTACCTGATCCAACGGCAATTGCCTGATCAGCACCGACGAAGTCTCCAGATGGATCCGTTCATGTTCGATTCCCATCATCACGATCCAGAAAGGGCTCTGCCAATCGATCGGCAGTTCAAGCGGGGTATTGTCGATCACATTCAGGATCAATTCTTTCGCCTTATCCCGGTAAGCCCGCACCTCCGACACCGGGGGCCAGTCGTAATGGTTGTTATCCAGATCGTCCCAGCTCATCTCATCCACCCCAATGGCAAAAATCGATTCAAACTTAGGATTGATGCGCCGGTCGATCATCTTTGCCAGATAAAGTTTATTGATGAAAAAGACAGCCGTATGCCCCAGGTAAAAGAGAAGGATATGGCGCAGCGGATCGCCCCGCATATAAAACACATCATCCGACTTCAACTGTGTATATAGTAATTCGTCAATTGCCCATGTCTTCAGGAAATAATCACGGATCTCCTGCCGTTTCTCTTCCGGTGAGCCGGAGCGCAGATCAATTGTTTTAGCAAGTAAATTCTTCATTTTTATTATTGTAAGATTCAAAATTCAAAATTCAAAATTCAAGATTTAAGATTCAAGATTTAAATCATCAAATCGTTAAATCATTTTTCACTATTAATTTTTCACTTTTTTCCCCAGATATACCTTCTTCATCTCAAACTCCTCTCCGTCAGCGTTCAACTTCTTCTGTGAGATCCCGGCAATGGGTACGAACCCCAGCTTTTTGTAAAGCTCCACTGCGGGCCTGTTCTTCTCCCACACCCGGATCACTGCATATGAATAGTCTTCCGAGACCTTTCGCAGCAGGCACTCCATCATCCGTGAAGCAATCCCCCTGCCCCGGTAATCGGCGTGTACCATCACTTCAGCGATATAGACCGTCTGCCCGACCGGGATACCGGGACACTCCTCCACGGGAAAGTCCGGATCTCTCCTCAAGGGAAGGGATGCAAGCAATCCCACAAGCCAGTCGCCGACAAACGCCATACAGCCGGATCCGTCGCGCAATACCCCGTCCAGCGTAACTTCCACCGTTTCGGGAGCGATATACTGGGCATACTCCCCGGTAGTAAAAGCATGCAGATAAAGATCGATCAGCTTGCTTCTGAACTTGGGATAATTGAATTCATCCAATTCATATATCCTGATTACCTCTGTAGGACCTTCCATCCGGAGTTGTTTTAAATAACCGGCCGGAAAAGAGAATTCCCCGGCACGGAATGTACCGGTCCTCCTTTCGTGTGGACAATGCCCCAACGACATCGTACCGGGTTTTGTTATTCAACAAATTAGAATGAGGGATGTTCAAAAATCACCAGCCGCCAACCCTGCCGCCGCCGCCACCCATACCGGAAAAACCGCCGCCAAATGAACCGCTGCTCCAGTTTCCCCCTCCCGGGGAAGAGGATTTCGGCAGTGTGGCAGCATGACTCATCGTATTGGAGAGTGTGCTGTTGAGCATATGCCCGAAACCGGCAGGATTCACATAGGTACCCCCATACCATGCCGGACGGTAAGATTCAGGCTGTACGGAAGATGAGAGAAAGGTCTTCTCAAACTTCTCGCCCCATACTTTCTCCATATCCAGGGCAATCGCATAAGGAAGCAGTTGTTCAAAAACCGCAGGGGTCACGGAAGGGGGATTAAAAAACTGCAATCGTTTTTCTTCGGCAAAACTCAGGTACATCTTCAATCCTTCTATGGAGGAGCGGTAATGCAGTTTTCGCTCCCCGGGGCGCACAATCAGCCATGCATATACCGGATAAGCGATCACCAACAGCGGAAGGGTGATATGAAAAGCAATTCTATTCACCGGGAACTCCAGCAGACCGTTCTTCGCAAAACGGATAAGTAAAAAAGCATATGCAATCATCATGAGCCAGGGAATGATATGGAACTTCAGGTTGCGCCCCTCTCTCAACACTGCTCCATATTGATGATCCATGCTGTTATGGTAGGCGCGCACCATATCGGCAATATCTTCATTATATTTCCCGTCCAGAGAGAAATCATTGCCTGAGGCGAACAGGTATTGCATCACGACCTGCTCTTCCGGCGGAAGCGCCTTGTCGCTTTCTTTCAGTCTGGTGAGCGAATAGCACCTGTCCCGCCGTATTCCGAACAAACCCGTCCTTTCGATCACCTCCTCTATGTAGATATAGCCCTTCACAGAAAGATTTACTATGGAAGCGGTGATAAGGTCGTCCAGAAACCGCCCTTTGTACAGCATTCCCACACCCGCAGGAGAGAGTCCCTCCGGTGCTGCGAATTGGGGAATAGCGACCGGCTTGGGCGGATCGATGCCGAATCTGCGCCAGGTGATACTATAATAAATGAACAGCGCCAGGATGATGATAAGGCTGATAACCGCCAGGCCATATTTGTCGAAAAAGGTGAATTTCCGCGGTTGGGCGAACGGTGGTTGCCTCACCGCTCCTTTCGTGAAACCGACCGACAAGGTAAGCATTGCCTGCGGCGGCATATCGGCGGCGGTGATAAACAGAGAACCATTGTCCCTGCTTTCAGTCATGCAATTGCTTTCGGTCGACCCGTAAGCTCCGGTATAACAGCGGTAGCTCAGTATTTCCGCCTTTTCCGGCAAACGCACCACAGCGCTCACCGAATCAATGGTGCGGTCAGATTCGCCGTTCACGTTCCAGCTCAGCTCATCGTAATCGGCAAAAAAACCTACCTGTCCCGCCGTTTCATACACAATTTCATAGGAATAAAAGCCGGGCGACAGAAATATATCTTTCTCACCCACGTAAATCACCAGATTTCCCTCCCTCGTCTCAGTGAAAAAGCCGGTCGGATTCCCATCCTGCAGTACCTCGGTCACGGCATATTCCATCTTTATCCGGCTTCCCTCCCTGTCGCGCCTTGTAAGGGGCAAAGAACGGGTAACTCCCCGTTTAAAGAGATCTCCTTTGGCGTAGATACGGATATTTTCACGCACGGTGATTATGCCCGAACTATCCACACTGATATCGGAATGAAACGTGTACACCTTTTCCTCCTGCGCAATCAGCGCTGCGAAAGAAAAAAACAGAATGAGGGAGGAGATGAGTGAGCGCATCAGAATTGTATCCGGGGAACCTCTTTCTCAGCTTCGTTTTCGAGTTCGAAAAAGAGCGATTTGGTAAAGTTAAACATACCGGCTATGATGTTACTCGGGAAGGAATCGATCACGATATTTTTTTCCCGCACCGTCCCGTTATAATATCTTCTCGATTTCTCGATATCCGACTCAATCATGCTCAACTGATCCTGTAACTGCAGGAAGTTCTGGTTCGCCTTCAGTTCGGGATACTGCTCAGCTACAGCCAACAATCTGATCAACGCGGCATTCAGGCTGTTTTCGGCAGCTTCCTGCGATTTTACACCGGACGCCTGCATAGCGCTTGCACGCGCCTGCGTAACCCGTTCGAAGGTTTCTTTCTCGTGGGTGGCATACCCTTTTACGGTTTCCACCAGATTGGGAATAAGATCATGCCGTTTTTTCAACTGAACGTTGATGCCGCTCCATGCCTCTTCCACCATTGTACGTAGTTTTACCAGTCTGTTATAGATAGATACGCCGTAAAGAAGTACTATAACCCCCAGGGCAAGAATAAGTAATATGATTCCCATATATTTACATTTTAATTGAATAGAAAACGGGTTAAAGATACAATATATTTGCTGTTCTGATAATGAACAGCAAATATATTTTTCAGAACAGAGGGTTTGATCGTCCCGGATCAGGCAATTTCTACCAGCGGCGTTCCTTCCATTACCATATCCCCTTTTTTGACAAAGACATGGCGCACGGTCCCGGAAACCTCAGAAATGATATCGTTCTCCATTTTCATGGCCTCAAGCACGAGGATATTTTCTCCTCTTTCCACCCGATCCCCCTCTTTTACAATAATCTGCAGAATATTACCCGGCATCGGGCATCTTACATAATATCCTTTTGAATCTTCTGTGTGTGTATGCTCCGCCTGTGAATCCACTGTTTCCTGCGCCTGCGGGATCACTGTTCCTCCTTGTTTTGCCTCCCATTCTTTCCGGCGTTGGCCCTTCAGGAAATTTGCGGCGACACTGGGGAACAATTCAAGCAAAAGCAGTTCTTTTTCATCCTTTGCCAGGGGAATGCCTCCTGACTCCTCCAGCACCGGATTGTCCTGACGCTTGTAGGTGGAAGTATCGTAGGGGGTTTCTTCCCGTGTGCCGGCGATCTTCAGCCGGAATTCGGGATCCACCGGAACGGGAGTTCTCCCGTATTCCCCCTTTACAAGGGAAACGAATTGATTGGACGGATTGGCGTACTTGGGGCGTCCGTTTTTCAGGTTCAACGCAGAGGCCACGGCTTGAGCGCCCACAATCTGGCTGGTAGGCGTTACCAGGGGAGGTAACCCCGCGTCGAGACGCACACTGGGGATCAGCTTCATTGCCTCCGGCAGGATATCGAGCGAATTGAACTGCTTCAACTGAGCAACCATGTTCGTGTACATTCCTCCGGGAATCTCGGCGTCCTTGACCTGCTCATCGGGTGCGGGAAAATGAAAATAAGCTTCAATCGCGTGGCAGGCATTCAACAAGGCGGCTTCGTCATTGCTTTTCGCTGCTTCAATAGCCAGATCAAACTCTTTGTCGATTTCGGCCGGAAGAATGTCAGTCAACGGATTGAACGGTTTCGGGAACTGTTTTACGGCGTCGTACGCCTCCAGTTCCTTGCGTATCCCAAGCAACTCCTCATTGATCCTGGCCACCGCCTCCATGTTCACATCCAGTTCAATGCCGAGTTTCCTGCAGAAAATATAAATCAATTCTATGGCCGGAGCAGCAGGGCCGCCGGCAAAGTTCCAGATAACGGTATCCACGATATCCACTCCGTGGATGATGGCAGCGAGTACGGCTCCCAATCCGAAACCGGGTGTACAGTGCGTATGGAAATCAATCGGCACATTCAGTTGTTCTTTAAACAGGGGTACCAACCTGGCTACCCGGGAGGGCGGTATCAGCCCGCTCATGTCTTTTATCGTGATCATATCGGCGCCCAGGGCAAGCATCTCTTTTGCCTTATCCACAAAGTATTCATCCGTAAAAACAGGTTCATAGGCGGGTTTCACAGTTTCTTTTTTAGAAAACAAGCCGAACAATCCTCTTTTTTTATTTTCGGAGAGGGGTTCTTCATCGTATTTCGGATCCACCGTATAGCAAACGGCACAATCGGCCATCCCCCCGTATTTCTTAATACACTCTACGCTCGACCTGATATTATCCACATCGTTCAAGGCGTCAAAAATACGCATGATATCCAATCCCGAAGCAACGGCGTTTTTAAAAAATCCGTCGATGATCTCGTCGGGGTAAGGAGCATATCCGTATAAATTACGTCCGCGGGAAAGGGCGGTCAATTTGGAAATATTTCCGACCGCATGATGAATTTTCTCCAGCCTGTCCCAGGGGTTTTCATTCAGAAAACGCATTACCGAATCGGGGACGGCGCCTCCCCACACTTCCATTGCATAAAAATTGGCCTCCTTATAATAGGGCAATACCCTGTCCACTTGCGATTGGTTCATTCGCGTGGCAAAAGCCGATTGCTGACCATCCCTCAACGTGAGGTCCCTGATCAAAAGTCTCCGTGTCATACTTAAGTGGTTTTTACTTAATTAACTAGATTTTCCTTCACATTCGAATAATAACAACTTATTTTCAATTCAGTTGTAAAAAAACTATAAAACTTTCTCCCCCGGATTGGCTTATCGCAGGATCACCCGTTCTGACAAATCTATCGGAGAGTTAGCCTACCACAAAGATACGCTAAATTAGTTTATCCCCTCTGAATTGCGATAAATAAACGGAACTTCGGGAAAAAATCGTAAATTTGACCTTAAAAATAGTAAACTCATGCGAAAACTGACCATTCTTCTCTTATCAAGCTTTTTTTTCCTGCAGGCGCCGGCAATGGATGACGCCAGGATGATGCGTTATCCCGACATCAACGGAAACCTCATCACCTTCGTCTATGCAGGCGATATCTGGACGGTGAACGCCGACGGCGGAGCCGCCAGGCGGATCACCTCACATCCCGGCATCGAACTGTTCCCCAAGATCTCACCCGACGGCAAATGGATCGCCTTTTCAGCCGAATACTCCGGCAGCCGCCAGATATGGGTAATGCCCTCCGGGGGAGGTACGGCGCGGCAACTTACCTTCTATAACTCCATAGGAGAAATGCCGCCGCGGGGAGGGTTCGACAATGTGGTGCTCGACTGGACACCCGACAGCAAACAGATCCTCTTCCGGGCTAACCGCACAAGTTTCGGCGACCGGAACGGACGTTACTTTACCATCGGTATCGACGGCGGCTTTGAGGAACCGTTTCCCCTTGTCAACGGCGGATTTGCCACCTTTTCACCCGACGGGTCGCAACTCTGCTTTACACCGGTCGACCGTGAATTCCGTACCTGGAAACGCTATAAAGGCGGGCGCGCCACAGACCTGTGGACCTACGACCTGGTAAACAACCGTTCACAACAGATCACTCAATGGGCGGGTTCCGACCAATGGCCCGTATGGTACGGCGGCCATATCTTCTTCGCCTCCGACCGCGACACACGCCTCAATATCTGGCGCTATAACATGACCACCGGCGAGAACGAACAGATTACCCGCCATACCGATTTCGACGTGATGTGGCCTTCCGGGCATAACGGTAAACTGGTCTATGAAAACGGCGGTTACCTTTACGTGCTTGACCTGGCATCAGGCGACAGCCGCAGGATCACCGTGAGCATTCATTACGACAATCCGAACCTGCAGTCTTACTTCAGGAATGTGAAGGATTTCATCGGCAGCTATACCCTCTCGCCCACCGGCAAGCGGGCACTCTTTGAAGCCCGCGGCGATATCTACAGTGTGCCGGTCGACAAAGGTGAAATACAAAACCTCACCAATACCCAGGGCGTGCGTGAGATCTCTCCCGCCTGGTCGCCCGACGGCAAGCAGATCGCCTATTACTCCGACGCTACCGGCGAGTATGAACTTTACCTCCTCGAAAATAAAGAGGGAGCAAAACCGCGGCAGATCACCCGCGGCTCCGCAGCCTGGAAATATACCGCCGAATGGTCGCCCCGCAATACCCACCTCGTCTATAGCGACCGCACCATGAAACTGTGGCTTGTAGATGTTTCCACGGGCCGGCAGGCCGCTATCGACGAGGCTACCGCCGAAGAGATCAGGGATTATGCCTTCTCTCCCGACGGCGACTGGATAGCCTACAGCAAATCATCGCCTAACTACCAATCTGCCCTTTGGGCCTACCAGCTCTCCACCGGACGCAAGTACCAGCTTACTGACGCCTCTTTCTCCGACGGCAACCCGGTATTCAGCCCTGACGGAAAGTTCCTCTTCTTCACCTCCAATCGCGACTTCAACCTCGCCTTCAGCAGTTTCGAGTTCGATTACCTTTACAACAACGCCACCCGCATTTACGCCCTCCCGCTACGCGACGACGGCACCACCCTTGCCCCCTATAAGGAAGACAAGGAGCCCTACGGCAACGAAAAAGAGGACAACGCGAAGAAAAATGAAAAGGACAGTACTGAGAAAGAGGACGGCAACGGCAAACCATCCTCCGGCGAAATGAAGGTGGAAATCGACTTAGATCACATCCGGAACCGCATTCAGGCATTACCCCTGCAGCCCGGCAACTACCACATCATCGGCGCCGTGGAAGAGGGACTCCTCTACGCCGAAGGGAACAAGATCATGCGCTATAATATCAACGAAGAGAAAACCGAAGAGATCCTCAACGGCGCAGGCTACGGTATCCCGGCTGCCGACGGCAAATCGTTCATCTATCGCAAAGACGGTGATTACGGCGTGGCCAAAAACCAACCGGGACAAATCGCCGGCACCGGCATGATCAAACTGGACAACCTTACTATGAAGATCGATCCCCGCGCGGAATGGAACCAGATCTATGCCGACGCTTTCCGTATCTTCCGCGACTACTTCTATGTCAATAACCTTCACGGCGTGGACTGGCAAGGTATCCAAAAAAATTACGGCGCATTGCTGCCCCATGTACCCAGCCGGTTCGATCTTGACTATATCCTCAATGAAATAGTGAGCGAAACCAACACAGGCCATGCTTATGTGGACTGGGGCGATATTGCACGGGTTGACCGTATCCACGGGGGACTTCTGGGAGCGGAACTCGAAGCCGACCTCTCCGCCGGGCGCTACAGGATCAGGAAAATATACGCCGGTGAGAACTGGAATGAAAGCAGACGCTCTCCCCTTACCGAGAGCGGGGTAAACGTGAAGGAAGGCGACTATATCATCCGTATCAACGGACAGGAGCTGACCACCGCCCGGAATCCCTATGAGCTGCTCGAAAACCTGGGAGGCCGCCATATCGAGCTGACCGTGAATAACAACCCCTCCGCTGCGGGAGCGAAAAGCTATACCGTCAAAACCATCACCAGCGAGCAGGAACTCAGGTACATGGACTGGGTGAGTGAGCGCAGGGAAATGGTCGACCGCCTCTCGGGCGGTAAGGTCGGCTACATCCATGTACCCAACACCGCCGTCGAAGGCAACCGCGAACTCTTCAGGGGAATGTATGCCTACCACCACAAGGATGCCCTTATCATCGATGACCGGTACAACGGTGGCGGCTTCATCCCCGACAGGATGATCGACCTGCTTAACCGCCGTACCCTGGTCTACTGGCACCGCAACGGGCTGTCCCAACCCATGAAGACGCCCGGTATCGCACACGACGGGCCCAAGGCCATGCTCATCAACGGCTATTCCTCCTCCGGCGGCGACGCCTTCCCCTACTTCTTCCGCAAGACCGGTGAAGGCAAACTTATCGGTACGCGTACCTGGGGCGGACTGGTCGGTATATCCGGCAATGCCCGCCTGGTGGACGGCGGTTATATCTCCGTCCCCCGCTTCGGCATCTACGACAAAACCGGCGAATGGATCATCGAAGGCATCGGCGTCTATCCCGACATAGAGGTGGTCGACCGTCCCGAAGAACTGGCCAAAGGGAACGATCCTGCCATCGAGAAAGCGGTCGAAGTGCTGCTTGAAGAACTCAGGGCCAATCCCCGGCCATCAGTAACCGCACCCCAGCCGCCCGACCGATCCCAATGGATCGAAGTGGAAATTAAATAATCCGGTGAACAATTGTAATTTACAGGTTGTTAAATAAAACAGGCAAATCGATCTAAAATAAATAACAGCCCTATGCATTACTTAAAAATCACAGCACTTTTTTTATTTGTTTTCATGCTGCTTTCCGCTTCGTGTGAAGAACGGAAGGTAAGCGACGGTGAACCGGAGGGGGATGTCCTTCCCCCGGTAGAGACCCGTGACCCCAATACCAGCTTCAAACCCGCTTTCGAGGGACAGACCCGCATTCAGGGAGTAAAAACCACGACTCCTTACCAGGCGACTGTTATCGCCGAGGGACTGGTGAAGCCCTGGGCAGTCACATTACTGCCCGACGGCCGGCTGGCTATCACAGAAAAAGGCGGCACCATGCGCATCGCTACTACGAACGGCAATGTAAGCAGCTCCATTACAGGCTTCCCCGAAGTGGACGACCGGAATCAGGGAGGACTGCTGGATGTAGCGCCCTCACCTGATTTTGGCAGCAGCAGGATGTTATACTTCACGCTGGCCGAACGCACGGCAGAGGGTTCCCTCACGGCCATAGGCAAGGGGAGGCTCTCGGACGATGAGACCCGGATAGAGGATTTCCGCATCATCTACCGCGCCATCCCCTATTACGACAACAGTATGCACTTCGGCAGCCGCCTCCTGTTCGATAAAAACGGACATATCTTCGCCACTACCGGCGAGCGGTCCGATCTGGCTACCCGCCCTAATGCACAGAAACTTAATACAGGCCACGGTAAAGTGATCCGTATTACGACCGAGGGCGCACCCGTGCCGGACAATCCGTTCATGGGTACCGAAGGAGCGCTGCCAGAGATATACAGTTACGGCCACCGCAATCCGCAGGGCCTCGATATCCATCCCGTCACCGGCGAACTCTGGCTCAGTGAGATGGGACCACGCGGTGGCGATGAGCTCAACCTCATCAAACCAGGGAAAAACTATGGATGGGCTACCATCACCTACGGCATCGAGTACAACGGCAACATCATCGGCGAGGGTATTACACAGCGGGAAGGCATGGAACAGCCTGTCTACTACTGGGATCCAGTGCTCTCGCCCAGTGGCATGGCCTTTTACAGCTCCAATGCCATCCCCGAATGGGAAAACAACCTCTTCATCGGCGGACTCAACAGCAACCATATTGCCCGGCTTGTGATCAAAGAAAACAAGGTAGTGGGCGAAGAGCGCCTGCTTGCCGATGAGGGGCAGCGTTTCCGCGATGTGGCCGACGGTAATGACGGCGCCCTGTATGCCGTAACGGATGAAGGACGATTATACCGGATCGGAGCGGAATGACCACGAAATCATCCACATTATCCCGAACCGGTCTTTGAAACTTCCGAAGTAATCGCCCCAGAACATATCCTGCATGGGCATCTCCACCTCACCGCCGGCGGACAGTTCGTTGAACAGCCTGTCCGCCTCCTCGCGGCTGTCGGCTGTGGCACTGATATAGTTATTGTTTCCCTGATGAAAAGGATTCCCCATACCGGGAACTACGTCCGATCCCATCAGCAGATCGTTACCTACAGGCAATGAGACATGCATCACACGGTCTTTATAGGCCTCGGGCACATCCATCCCATCCACATCTTTCATTCTCATGATCCCGCCTTTAAACTCTCCGCCGAACACGGATCTGTAGAAATTGAAAGCTTCTTCACATGTACCGTCGAAATCGAGGTACGGATCTAATTTAACCATGATTTTTAAATGTTTAAGTGATTGTAAATAATGAACGTTTTCGTTAAGCGAGTACAGAGGCAAAACTTGTTTTGACTATGTCGAGCGTAGAAAACGACTAATTTTAATGAACTATTTCGTTAAGTGAGAGCAAAGCAAATTTATTTGTTTTGCCGAACGCAGAATTAACAATTGAGGAGCGAAGGCGACTCAAATAGTCTACTGTAATTGAAATTATTCGGGCGATTCCGCAGCTTCCCTCAGTTTCCTGATATCCATCTTTTTAATTTTCAACATCGCCTCGAATACTTTGGGTGATTTTAGTATCAGTTCTTCGAACTCCCTGGGCGTGATTTGCCAACTGACCCCATATTTGTCCGTCAGCCAGCCGCACATCACTTCTTGGCCGCCATCGGCAGTAAGGCCGTCCCAATAGTGATCTATCTCCTCCTGGGTATCGCACTCTACCACCAGTGAGACTCCTTCGTTGAAGTTGAAGGCGTGCGGATAGGAACTATCCATACTCATCAGCAGGTAACCGTTCAATGCAAATTCGGCATGCTGGATATTTCCCGCGGTCTCACCCTCCTCACCGGTATATCTTGATATACCTCTTATTCCCGATTCGGGAAAAAGCGAGGTGTAAAAACTCATCGCTTCCTCCGCTTTGCCGTTGTTATCTCCTACGAACATCATTGTAGGCACTACTTTCTGAATGATATCCTTCGCTTCGGCGGCAATCAGTTGCCATGATACACCGTAGCGGTCCTCTACCCAGGCATACTTCGGGCTGAACGGGTAACTGTCGAGCGGCATCAAAGTACTTCCCTCTTGTGTTAGTTTTGCGTACAGATCCTCTACCTCCTTTTCCGATGTAGTGAGGTACATCAGCGAGATTGAGGGATTGGGAAAACTTTCCTCGTTGCCGTTCAGCAGCATGATCCTTTGACCGCCTATCGTAATAATATCCACATAGCGATCCTCATCCGTTATTTTTGTATCGGGAAAAACGGACACGTAAAAACCCGCCATCTCAGGGGCGTTATTATTTTTGCACCAAATGCAAGGGTAAATGGGTTGATGATTTTTCTGTGCCATGATTTTTACTGTTTTAGAACGATTCCATATTACAAAAATAGGATGACGGCTTTTTAATACACTTATCCTATGACAAGAAAAAACCAAAAAGTGTCCAAAATCGGGTTATGTCACGAAATGGTTAAGTGGACTTATCCTACGGTTAATTCTTTTCGGATGCGGCTTAAAGAAGTATCCGTGATGCCCAGATAAGTCGCAATCTGCTTCAGTGGGGCCTGCCTGATCACCTGGGGATTTTCTTTAATCAACTTCAGATAACGTTCTGTGGCTGTTTGGGTAATCATTTCTACCGCGCGTTGCTTCGACTGAAAAAGCTGCTCCGACATCCATGCCCGTCCCCATTCATTCAATCCCTGGATGGAGTGGTATAGCATCTCAAACCGGTCGAGATCGATCTTCCAACAGACACACTCTGTCAGCGCCTGAATATACTCCTCGGAAGGGATATGCTGGAACAGCGACAACACTTCAATAACTACTTCCCGATTGGAAAAAAAGTTAGTCGTTATCTCATTCGCGTCGTAATCATAGACAAACGACCGCATCAATCCGTTTTCAAGGATCAGGTAACTGTTTGATCTCTCACCGCGCTTCAGAAAAAAATCCCCTTTGTAAAACATTGCTTTCGTATGCATATTGCCGATCGTAATCAGATTTTCCTCTGTCAGCAAAGGATGCCGGTATACCTCTCTCAGGGTTTTCTCTTTATCCATTTTAATTCCGCTTGCCCTTCTTCATTGCCTGAAGAGTAGCTTTAATTGCTTCTTTTGCCGTGGGATAGACAAATTCATACCCTGCATCGCGTACTTTTTGCGATGAGATACGGCTACCGTAAAGGATCATATCGGCCGATTGCCCCATAAAGACGCGAAGCAGGAATGCCGGCAGCGGTGGCATAAAGAAAGGACGTTTCATCTCCTTCGCCAACATCCTCATAAATCCCACGTTGGTCTTGAATTCCGGTGCAACCGCGTTATAGACACCCTGCATGGAATTATCCCCGACCGCTTTCAAATAGAGACGGCAGAGGTCGTCAATATGGATCCAGCTCAGGTGCTGTTTGCCCGAACCAAGTGGTGCACCCAGTCCGAACCGCGTCGGCAGCACCATTTTCCCGAAGGCCTCACTCTCCCTGGAGATCACGAAAGCGGTCCGCAGCGCCACCGTGCGTATGCCCAGTTCCTCACGGAACCTGAAAGCCTCTGCTTCCCATTTCCGGCAGGTACGGCTCAGGAAGTCGCTGCTCGGGGGATTATCCTCCTCGGTAAATATTCTCTCTCCTGTTTGCTGCCCATAGAATCCGACCGCAGAAGCGGAAATAAACGCCTCCGGCTTTTTATCCATCCGCTTCACCGTCTCCAGCAACAGTTTCGCCGTCTGCACGCGGCTCTCTACGATCTTCTGCTTCTTCAACCGCGTCCAGGAGCCGTCGCCCAGGTTCGATCCCGCCAGGTGAATGATCACATCGGCCTGTTCCACCGCCTCCGTATCGATCTCTCCCTTGCGGTAGTCCCACCGATAGCGGGGGATCTGCGCCTTCACATACCGTTCACGGCTCAGCCAGATCACCCTGTAACCTTTCTCAATGAGCAATTCCGATAACCTTTTGCCCACCATTCCCGATCCGCCTGTAATTAAAATCGTCTTCATACGATTATCTGTTTCCTCCCTGCCGGGGCTCATAAAACATCCCTTATCCCGGGCGTTTTGTCGAATATCCTTTTAGCAAAAGGGCAGAGAGGCAAAATTTTCATGTCATTGTCCCGCGCATATTCCACTGCGGCCACTACCAGCTGTTTGCCGACACCTTTGCCGGCATATTCGGGCCTTACTTCGGTATGATCAATGATGAGCCTTTTCTCCCCTGCCCGGACATAAGTCATCTTTCCGGCTTCTTTGCCGTTATCCGCGGCTTTGAACACGCCTTTTCCCCCGGTATCGATCTGTTTGATTTCCATGATCCCTTTGTATGTTATCACCTTCTGCTGCCGCTCATGGCGATCATGATGTAATAGAGCAGCGTGGCCAGGGAGCCGAGTGCAGCCACTACGTAGGTGTAGCCTGCCCAGCGGAGGCCATCCACTGCCTGGTTATGGTTGCTTGCATCGGTAATACCGGCGCTGCTCAACCAGCGGAGGGCGCGGTTGGTGGCATTCTTCTCCACCGGCAGCGTGATAAAGCTGAAGAGCGTGGTGAGAGCGAACATCCCGATCCCGAGCCAGAGGAGCATCGGAAAGGTCTGGATCAGGATAATGCCCGCCAGGATCACCCACATCACCCATTTGGAAGTAGAGGAGATCACCGGCACCAATGCCGACCGCATCTTGAGAGGAGCATACCCCATCGCGTGCTGAACGGCATGGCCCGTTTCGTGCGCCGCCACAGCCGCAGCCGCCACACTGTAAGAACCATATACCGGCTCGCTCAGGTTAATCGTCTTGTTCAACGGGTTATAGTGGTCCGTCAGCTGCCCCCTCACGGAGATCACCTGTACATCGTAGATCCCGTTGTCGCGCAGCATCTTTTCCGCCACCTCCTTTCCCGTCATTCCGTTACGGAGAGGTATCTTTGAGTACTTTTTAAAGCGGCTCTGCAACGTACCCTGTACGATCCAGCCCGCCACTGCAATTGCAATAAATATAATCCAGATTGTTGCCATTTGTTATTATTATAGTGTATTTCTTAATAGTGTATTTCTTATTCCCATGTGAACGTTTTCGTGAAGTGCTCCGCACGGAAGCCAGGTTCACCTGCCTTCTGCCGTTGCACTGAATATTTCAACCTTAAAACATCTTAGCGCCGGCAAAAGTTCACCCTCCGGGAAAAGTGCATTATCAATGAAGCAGGTTGAATTACCGGTAAAATAAAGTGAGGGGTAGGTGAAGCAAAAAAAGAGCGCCTGGTCCGGGCGCCCTTAATGAAATTCCTTATAACGGAAGTATTATCTTATAATTGTCTGTGCACGGTCGGGGCCCAATGACACGATAGCCACAGGTACTCCCAGTTCCGTCTCCAAAAAGGTCAGGTAGTTGTTGAACTCTTCGGGGAATTCATCTTCCGACTGCATCTTCGTCATATCGGTCTGCCAGCCGGGCAGTTCCACATACACCGGTTCAATTCCTTCCGAGATGTCGTAAGGCAGGTCTTCCGTTTCTTCGCCGTTCACCTTGTAGGCCACACAGGCATTGATCGTCTCAAAGCTATCCAGCACATCGCTTTTGGTCATCACCAACTTGGTCACCCCGTTCAGCATGACGGTATATCGCAGCGCCACCAGGTCTATCCATCCGCAGCGGCGCGGGCGTCCTGTCACTGAACCATACTCGTTGCCGTTATCGCGCAACCGCTGCCCGTCGGCATCGACCAGTTCGGTAGGGAAAGGGCCGCTGCCCACCCGGGTGCAGTAGGCCTTGAAAATACCGTATACCTCGCCGATCGCCCCCGGGGGCACCCCCATCCCGCTACAGGCGCCGGCGCAAATGGTGTTGGAGGAGGTCACAAAAGGATATGAGCCGAAGTCTATATCCAGCATCGATCCCTGCGCGCCTTCGGCCAATACCGACCCGCCGGTCGCCAGGTGCCTGTTGATGAAATGTTCGCTGTCGATGATCCGGAACTCCTTCATCTTCCCGATGCCGGCAAACCACTCCTCTTCAAGGGCAGTCAGGTCATACTCAAAGCGGTAATGGTCGAGCAGTTCCTTGTGGCGCAGCACCGCGTTGCGGTATTTTTCCTCAAAGTTGTGAAACAGGTCGCCCACCCTCAGTCCGTGGCGTCCCACCTTATCGGTATAAGCCGGGCCGATACCCCGTCCCGTGGTGCCGATCCTGGCATCGCCCATCGCTTTTTCCGAAGCCGCATCCAGCAGCCGGTGCGTGGGCAGGATCAGATGCGCCTTTTGAGAGATAAAGAGCCTGTCGGTAAGGGAGTGTCCTGACGCCTCCAGCGCTTCCACTTCCTGTTTAAAGAGCGTCGGATCAATTACCACCCCGTTGCCGATGATATTTATTTTTCCATCCTGAAAAATCCCCGAGGGGATCGATTTCAGAATATATTTCTCACCCTCGAATTCCAGTGTGTGTCCCGCGTTGGGTCCGCCCTGGAATCGTGCCACCACCTCGTACCGGGGCGTAAGCACATCCACCACTTTACCTTTACCTTCGTCGCCCCACTGGAGCCCTAAGAGTACATCAACCTTCATTTTTTATCCTGTTTACCGTTGCTTTTATTCTGTTTGGTTTCATTTTTCCGTGCCAGCTTTCTGAGTTCCATCCGTTTGGCATGGATACACTTGCTGCATGTGCCGTAGATATAGGTGCTATAGTAGCCCACCTTGAACTTCCTGATCTTTTTGAGCTGGGCCGGCGTCAGCAGGTCGCCCGTCATCTCGCGCACCTCCCCGCAGGTAGTGCAGATAAGATGGTCATGATTTTCGTTACCATAAGCCCGTTCATATTTCGATATATTCGCCCCGAACTGATGTTTCACCACCAATCCGCAGTCCAGCAGCAGCTGAATAGTATTGTAGAGCGTGGCACGGCTCACCCGGAAGTTCACTTCAATCATGGAATTATAGAGCGAGTCCATATCAAAATGTCCCCGTACAGAGTAGATATGATCGAGAATAGCGAACCGTTCGGGTGTTTTTCTGTGTTTATGGAGCGTCAAATACTCCATAAACTCGTTCCTTACCTGTTGCTTCAATTTTTGAGCGGCATCCATATGGCTACAAAATTATTCTATTTTTTTCGATTTTCCTCTTTTTTCTAATGTAAAATTGATTTCGAATTTCACTCCCCACATTGACACATTATTCACATTGACACATTATTCACATTGGCACATTGACTCATCATCAAATCACTTTACCGTTTCCGAATGGTAGAAGAAAGCCGGGATACACGGCCCACTCTCGTTGTAGTATGGATCCGACGTGGTGACATAGTAGTAATAGGCCTTGTCGTTCTCCTCCGCCCGGTAGCGGAAGTGCGGTTCACGCAACCCTACGGCCATCAGGTTTTCGGCCCTGTCGATACGCAGCGTATCGCTTTCACTCCGGTACACGTTATAGGTCACCCTCTCCCCCTCGCTCTCCTCCCACGAAAGTTCAAATATTCCCTGGTCGTTCTTCTCCGCCCGGAGGTCGTACGGACTACCGGGTATTGAGTCGCATAGCCACGTCATGGGCGGCAGCTTCGCGGGGTATCTGTAATATTCGCGTAACTCCCGCAGGATCCCTTTCGTATCGGAGAGCACGTTCTCCGCGCGAAAATAGGCCTGCCCGTGCGTATCCTTATTGCGTGTATAATCCACCTGGTTCAGGATATCGCGTTGCGACCATCCCAATTCGATCATCTGGTAAGCCCCCAGCCCCGGCACCACGATCCGTCCGTTGCCGTGCTCCAGCCAGTCGTCCACAAAAGGATAGAAGAGCCTGTCCTTATAATACATCATCGGGTAGATCGCATCATGCTTGCCCGTCATCATCCATTTGCCCGCGTCCTGGGACACCGTCTCCAGTGCGGTCCATCCTACGCCGTTGCCACCCAAGGCGCGGTACCGTCCCAGCGGGGCGCTGCTCACCTGTACCCACGGCTTCAACTCCTTCACCAGGTCGTACGCCTTCGTCACAAAGCGGGTGATATTATCCCTGCGCCAGTCCGCCCGCGACTTGCCCTTACTATGCAGCCGGTACATCCCGTCGTCGGGGAAGCGCCCCCTGTTATCGGGATAGCGGATATAGTCGAAATGGATCCCGTCCACATCATAGTCCGTCACGATCTCCTTTATGAGCGAGAGCAGATAGTCGTCGGTACGCGGGTTTCCCGGGTCGAGGAACCACTCCCCGCCGAATTTTTTGGTGATGGAAGGATCTTTCCGGGTCACCGACCGTGTTCCCAGGCTGCGCACATGGCGGTCGTTCCCCAACGGATAGGTCACTACCCAGGCGTGACATGCCAGACCCCGTTTGTGGCACTCCTCCACGGCAAATGCAAGGGGGTCGAACGTAGGGCGTCCCGCCCCGGCGGGAGCAATGAGGGTCGACAACGGTTCAATCCGTGAGTTATAGAGCACCTCTCCCCTGCCCCTCACCTGAAATATCACCGTATTGAAATTATATTCCCGCAGGTTATCCAGCATCTCCGTCAGTTCCCTCTTCTGCGCCTCGACGCTCGTACGGTTACGCGGCCAGTCCAGTCCGTAGTTCGTGGTCAGCCAGACCGCCCTCACCTCCGTTACCGGCGGTTGGGACGGAAACAACCTTATTGTTCCGGTCAAAAACAAAATCAGCAGGGGAAATATTTTGTACATAGTATGAATTCGCAATTGCCGTTATAACGGAGTATTTGTTATTTTCCGGGCACAAATTTAGCATAAATAGAGGGTCCGGGGAGTCAATTTTAGAATGTTAACAGTTTTGGCTTCTTTCCCATGGCATCCTGGACTTGCTGAGGAGTGACTGCTAGGCGGTAAAAGACAATCAAAGGCTCCTGTGTAAAGAGGTCGAAATTTGCTGGTATTCTTATTTTTGTGTATCTTTGTTATAATTAAAGACATCTGATATGGCAACACGTGAAGAATATATAAGACTACTGCGTAAATTCGTTTCAGAGCATTGGTACTGAATACGGAATTTCGCGTATCGGTATTTTCGGTTCGGTAGCACGTGGTCAACAGACAGAAGATAGCGATGTGGACGTTCTTATCGAAGCTCCCGTACTCGACTTGCTATCGCTCATAGGCATAAAACGTCAGTTGGAAGAGATGTAACGTCCGCCCATTCTTGGTAACCATACAACATATAATTGCCGATTTGGAAAAACAAGAGTATGATAAAGAATAACCCGTAAAAGGTAAATAAGTATACAAACCGGTAAGTATGGCAGAAAAGAGATGGCTGGCAGCCTATGTGAAGATGCACCACGAGAAGCGGGTACGCGACCGGCTCACGGAGACGGGCATCGAGAACTTCCTGCCGGTACAGGAGGAAGTGCGGCAATGGAGCGATCGTAAGAAAAAAACGGAACGGGTACTTATTCCCATGATGATCTTCGTGCGTGTCGATACCGAAGAGCAGCGCACCGTCATTACCCACCCCTCCATACTCCGCTACCTGACGCTGCGTGGCGCACATACGCCCACAGCGATACCGGCAGAGCAGATGGAGCGTTTCCGTTTTATGCTCGACCATTCCGACAGCGCCCTCAATTTCAGTGCCGGCGACCTGCAGCCGGGGGAGAAAGTGCGCGTGGTCAAAGGTTCGCTTGCCGGTCTCGAAGGCGAGTTGGTCACCCTCGAAGGTAAATCCAGAATCGCCATCCGTATCCATCAACTTGGCTGCGCCGTGGTGGAGATGAGCACCTCCCTGATAGAAAAAATTTAAAAGTAACAGTCTATAAGCATTGAGTCGGAAAAAATTTATTTTTTCAATAAAATTGATGCTTATTCCATAAAATCATATTATATTTGCAACTTAAGTGGGTATTTCCGTACAAACGGAAACGCCATTGGAAAATCAGGTTTTGGAAAATCACTTTCCCTTGTTACCACAGCAAGCGGGGAAAGAATATGGGAGAAAAAAGGCTATTATTCATAAAAAATTGAATCCGGAAGTATGTTGGGATTCCTCAGATATATGTTTTTTTCGGGGAACAAAGCCGTTTACCGTTCCATTGCACGTGAATTTCAGACAAGTTCGTTCCGTGTCTATCGGTTGGCACACGGAAAAAGAGCAAAGACTAACAAAGATTATCAGATTCTGAAACATTTGCAAAAGCAGGAGATCATTGAAGGTGTGCTGCAAGTGGGTTAACGACTCTTTTTGTACGTAATTATCCCCAATTTTCAGGCGGCCGTGAAACGGTTGTCGGGTTTTTTTCGTACCTTTGCAGTTGCAATTCAAAAATATCCGAACTGATTATGATGATAGCCATAGATTTCGACGGGACCATCGTGGAGCATGCCTACCCCGAAATTGGTAAACCCATCCCTTTTGCTATTGACACGCTGTTGCAGATGCAGAAAGACGGCCACAAACTCATCCTCTGGACGGTACGCCGCGGCCAGTTGCTGCAGGAGGCCATAGACTACTGCGCCGGGCGGGGCCTTTATTTCTACGCCGAGAACGAGAATTACCGGGGAGAAGTGAAAGAAAAGAAAGGAGAGGTTTCACGCAAACTGAAAACCGACCTCTTTATCGACGACTGCAACTTAGGGGGCCTTCCCGACTGGGGCGTTATCTATAACGCCGTGAAGACCACGGCCAACGGAGGGAACGCCCTGCATTTGCTGGCAGGGCAGTCGGCTATGCCGGAACCCAAAAAGAAAAAGCGCTGGCTTTTTTGAGTATAAAGTCTCGTTTTAATGGAATAAATTGAGAGTATCCATATATTGAAAATGCACCCCAAAAGTCAGATAAAAACTTTTGGGGTGCATTGTGTATGTCAAAACTCTATTGGGTTCCGTTTACGTTCTTTTGTTCCTTTTTTCCCCTTTGTGGCCGTATCCGTAACCATAACCGTAGCCGTAGCCGTACCCGTATCCGCGGTGGAATTCGCTCACGTCATTCACTACCAGCAGCATATTCTTCAGTTTATTCTGTTCCATCAGGCTGTTGGCAAAACGAAGATTCCCCTTGCTGGAATAGTCGGCACGGCAGACATATACCGTGGCGTCGGTCACGCGGCTTAGTATCAATGTATCGGTTACCTGAGCCGAGGGAGCCGAATCGATAAAGATATAGTCGAACTCCTCCCTCAGTTTCCCGATGGCGCTATCCAGCGTGGGACGCGAGAGCAACTCCGCCGGATTGGGAGGGATAGGTCCCGAGGGAAGCGCATACAGGTTAGGATGAATGCCCGAGGGCACGATCAGGTTGTCGATATCTTTCTCGAAGCCGGAGAGATAATGAGTGATCCCGCCGGAGGTCTTCAGATTCATGTACTCCTTCAGGCGGGGAATACGCAGGTCCATTCCGATCAGCAGCACCTTCTTGTCGAGTAATGCCGTGCTGATGGCCATGTTGATGGCGACAAACGATTTTCCTTCACCCGATATGGTAGAGGTAAACACTACCACCTTATTGTCAGCGCCCAGCGTGAGCATCAGGTTGGTGCGGGCCATGCGGAACGCCTCATCGATGGGCCGTGTTTCGTTCTCCTGCACCGCCACATTATCCGCCTCTTCATGTTTCGGGATCTCGCCCAGCACCGGCACCTTGGTAATCCTGTCCACATCGGCGCGGGTGCGGATCTTGTATTGCAGTATATCCATCAGGTAGATAATACCTGCGGGTACCAATACCCCCAGCATCAGCGCCGCCAGTAACAGGATCATGGAACGGGGGGATACTTTTCCACCAAGCATTGCTTCATCGAGCACCTTGGCGCTATTGGCCGTAGCAGCTAGTTCCAGCGCGTTCTCCTCGCGTTTCTGCAGCAACATCAGGAAAAGGCTTGCTTTGATCTGCTGCTCACGGGAAAGTTCCATGAATTCACGCTCCTGCGTGGGCACGCTTCCGATGCGCCCACCATAGATATTGGCCTGGTTGCGTGCGTCGCGTCGCTGTATGCTCAGTCCCTGCTGCACGCTGTTGATGGATGAGTTGATATTCTGCCGCAAGCCGCTTATCTGCTCGTCGAGCCTCCGCATGGCCGGGTTATCGGCTGTCATGCTTTGGGAGAGCCGCTCCCGTTCCAGTACCAGGCGATTGTATTCGCTGGTGGTAGCCGCCAATGTGGGATCTTCCACCCCGACATTGGTGGGAAGGGTCTTGTTGGCGTTCTTCGGGTCATTGATATATTCATTCAGGGAGCTTACTACATTCAGTTGCGTCTCTACCTGCACCAACTGACTTTCATACTGACTTCCCATCTGCATATTGCGCTGCAGGTCGGCCTGCAGGTCAGTCAGCCCCTGGCTCCGCTTGTAGTCCTCCACATCCCTTTCGGCCTCTCCCAGTTCCGCATTGATAATGGCGATACGGTCATTGATAAAGGCCTGGGTGTTAAAAGCCTCCATCTTGTTGTCCTCAATGGTCTCGTTATTATACACCTCCACCAGCATATTCAGGAAATCCTTTCCCTTTTCGGGATAAGGGGTATTGACGGAGAGGTTGAGCACCGATGCCTGCTTCGAGGCTTGCTGCACGGTGAGACTCTCCCTGTATTGCCTGATCACCGCATCGGGGTGCTGGATCACCACGTTCAACGGCCGGCTGTCGCCCTCCACTCCCAGCCGGCGCGTAAAGCTGATATCGCCCCGCGGTGTAGGAAGTTGTGCCGGCAGCGCAGTAAAAACGGTATCTATCTGCAATTCACCAACTAATCCTGACATAGTCACCGTGCCCCTCCCGTTATCCACCTGCATCCGGAACTCGATATTCTGCTTCAAACTGTCCATCTTACTCTGCTCCATGCTCACTACTACAGGGCTTCCCTTATAGAGGTCGGTACTCTTGATACGCCCCTCTACGATATAGGAGGTATGCAGGTTCAGCCGGTTGACCACATTACGGATGATAGAGCGACTCTGCAATATAAAGATCTCATTCTCCAGATTGCTTACCGCCCCCAGTCCGCTCAGTTGCAAACCGTCCATCCCACCCAACGTGGGTTCGAACCGCTGGTTTTTGGATTCTTTCAGGATAATACTCGAGGTCACATTATATACCGGCGTGGTGTACCGCAGGTATAAAAAAACAATGATCAGGGCTATGGCGATCCCCAGTACGAACCATTTCCAATAACGTATAAAACGGAGCAGGATCTCCATGACGGAGATGGTCTCTTCGTTGTTCTCTTCTGTCAATCTCTCCGGCTGCACCACTGAATTTATATCGGCCATTCCTATACTATCTATTTGAAATTTCAACAATGTTGTTTTATCTTATTTTCTTAACACATTTACCAGCAATGTAGCAACTGAAATCATTACAGAAGTGGCGGAGAGCCATATACCGGTGGCGCTGCCGATATCGGAATTCCTGGCTTTGGTCTTGTTGGGTTCCACATAGACCACATCGTTCTGCTGCAGGTAGTAATAGGGCGAGTAAATGATGTTCCGGTCGTTCAGGTTCATCAAGATCACACGCTGGTTCCCCTGCGCGTCTTCTCGGATGATCTTCACGTTATCGCGACGGCCCCAGATGGTCATGTCGCCCGCCATGGCCAACGCCTCTAAAATGTTAACCTTTTCGTTGCTTATGGTAAAGGTATTGGGGCGGGCCACCTCGCCCAGCACCGATATCTTGTAATTCACAAAACTGACCGTCACCACGGGCGGCTCCTTGAGGTATTTACCCAGCAGGTCGGTGATCTTCAGTTCCGCCTCCCGTTTGGTAAGACCGCTCAGAGTGATCATTCCTAATACCGGGAAATTGATCTGGCCACTGTTGTCCACCAGATAGGGCTGTAATTGGGGCTGTGAATAGGTAGTTAAACCGGTTGTGCGGCTAGGCACTGTCAGATTAAACGATTGTACCGCTTCGGGATCGGTAGCCGTCACGGTTATGGTGAGCAGGTCTTTCGGCAGTATGCGCGCGTCGTACAAAGGGGTGGACTGCACATATTCGTCCGCATCCTCTTCTCCCGCACCCTGGATATAGGCTACGTTTTTGGATCCGGTACATCCGGCAAGCCATATCGCCAGGATTGCCACCGGAAAAAGATAGAGCCGTTTCTTCATAAGAATTCAGTTTCTGGTTTTACTGATCAGGATCCAGCGCTTGTCGCAGCAAATTTTGATCGAGCCGGATTCTTTCATTTTTTAAAACGCAAAAGTAGCTCTTTTCGTTCAAACCACCACCCTGTATCTCAAAGAAAAACGGGTTTTTATATTTTTTTTTAGAAAAACGCCCCATCCGGCCGAAAGAAAAAAGAAAACAACAAGAAGTGACAATCCTGTTTATAAAAAGGGACAAAACAATGAAAATCCGATCTTTTTTTGTTTTTTACACATTAAAAAAATTGGGGGATGAAGGTTTATATTGTAATTTTGCACCGCTCGGAGACAAGAATTACCGTACACAATACTGTGACCGGTAGCCACGAAGTGTACCCAGAACCTCCGGTGATGGAGTAAATGTCGTAGATATGTTGTAGGAAGCAAAGGATTAAAAATGGCAGAGTAAATAAAAAAGATATGTACAAAATTGTAGTAACCGGCGGCGCCGGTTTTATTGGTTCCAACCTCACAGAAGAACTGCTGAATCGTGGACACCGGGTAACAGTGCTCGATAACTTCACCACGGGAAAGATAGAAAATCTGCTCCCGCTGTTGGAGAAATATCCCGAAAGCCTCACTCTGCAGGTAGGTGATATCCGGAGCATGGACGATTGTCGGAAAGCTGTGGAAGGAGCTGAATATGTTTTTCACGAAGCAGCATTGGGTTCCGTCCCCCGCTCTATTAAATATCCGGTCACGAGTAACGAAGTCAATGTAACCGGTTTCTTGCATATGCTCACGGCCAGTCGCGATGTTGGCGTAAAACGGTTTATCTACGCTGCCAGTTCCTCTACCTATGGTGACAGTCCATCACTGCCCAAAGTGGAGGATGTGATCGGTAAACCGCTCTCACCCTATGCCATCACCAAATATGTAAACGAACTCTATGCCGATGTGTTTGCCAAAACCTACGGGATGGAATGCATCGGGTTAAGATACTTCAACGTCTTCGGTCGCCGGCAGGATCCCAACGGAACATACGCTGCCGTTATCCCCCTGTTCGTGAAAAAGCTTATAAATCACGAATCACCTGTAATCAACGGCGACGGTGAGTACAGCCGTGACTTTACCTATATCGATAACGTGATCCGGATGAATCTGCGGGCAATGGAAACGTCCAATCCCGAAGCCGTAAATCAGGTATATAATACCGCCTATGGCGAACGCACCACACTCAATCAGTTGGTAGGATATTTAAAAGAGTACCTTTCGGAATACGATGCCGCGATAGCCGATGTAGAAGTCCTTCATGGACCCAACCGCACCGGCGATATCCCCCACTCCCTTGCCAGTATCGACAAAGCCAAAAACCTATTGGACTACGATCCGGAATACAGCATGCGCGACGGGCTTAGAGAAGCCGTGAAATGGTATTGGGAAAATTTATAAAATTCATACAAATAAATGCATAAAGAAACAAAAATTGCCGTTATCGGACTTGGGTATGTAGGATTACCTTTAGCACGTTTATTCGCCACAAAATATCCCGTGGTAGGTTTTGATATCAATCAAAAAAGAGTCGGTGAATTAATGGACGGGCACGACCAGACTTTAGAAGTGGAAGACGAAGTGCTTCAATCGGCTTTGGTAAAAGAAAATCCTTTCAACCGGCACGATAAAGGGCTTTATTGCAGCGCCGACCTCAATGATATTAAGGATGGGAATATCTATATCATAACCGTCCCCACCCCGGTAGACAAGAACAACCGCCCCGACCTTACCCCGCTGGTAAAAGCTAGTGAAACGGTAGGCAAGGTAATCGATAAAGGTGATATCGTAATTTACGAATCCACTGTATATCCCGGTGCCACTGAAGAAGACTGTATCCCTGTAGTAGAAAGAACGTCCGGATTACAATTCAATGGAGATTTCTTCGCCGGCTATTCTCCCGAGCGTATTAATCCGGGTGACAAAGAACATACAGTCGAAAAAATAAAAAAAGTAACTTCCGGCTCTACACCTGAAATCGGGAAAACAGTAGATGAACTATATCGATCGGTAATCATTGCTGGTACCCATCTTGCACCCACTATTAAAGTAGCAGAAGCTGCCAAAATAATTGAAAACTCCCAACGCGATATCAATATTGCTTTTGTGAACGAATTGGCTAAAATTTTTAATCGCATGAGCATTGATACCCAAGCTGTATTGGAAGCTGCGGGCACCAAATGGAATTTCGTCCCGTTCAAACCAGGATTGGTTGGCGGACACTGTATTGGCGTTGATCCATATTATTTAGCGCAAAAAGCACAGGAGTACGGCTACCATCCGGAAATTATTCTGGCCGGGCGACGGATGAACGACAGTATGGGTGAATATATAGCAGAGCAGGTAGTAAAACTGATGCTCAAGAAAAACATACAAGTGATTGAATCCAAGGTACTTATACTAGGGTTTTCCTTTAAGGAAAACTGCCCAGATGTACGCAATACTAAAGTTATCAATATCGTTCACGCTTTAGAAGAGTACAAAGCCAATGTAATCATCTATGATCCTTGGGTCAATCCGGAAATTGCACAACATGAATATGGAGTAAAGGTATGGAATGAATTACCGAAAAGTAAGTTTGATGCTGTAATACTAGCAGTAGCACATAAAGAATTTGAAACATTGAATATCAAAGAACTATCAAATATGAAAAAAATTATTTATGATGTGAAGAATTTTCTCAAAGGAGAAAAGGGAGTATATAAATTATAATATTGATGAAATGAAATTTTTTTTATACATTATTATTGTATTCTTGTTTCTACTTTACCCGACTTCATCTAGCGGAGTAATAAGGGACTCAATTAATGATGTAATTTTTGATTGGACTATTGTTTCTCTGCTTGTATTTATAGTTCTGATATTCTATGGAAAATTGGATCGAAAAAATACTATTATAGGATCTCTAATTATTTTTTATTTGACAATAATGACTCTTGTCTCAAATAGGAGTGACTCTTATTCCACATTTTCAATAGCTAGATTTGCTCCTGTATGTTTATTTTTATTATTATCTTCTACAAAAATAGACTACAAAATATCAATGAATAAATTGTTCCCGTTATTCGATATTGTTATAATAACAATTATTGTTTTTAATATACTAATAATTTTCGATAACAATATAGTGAAACATTTCATTATAAATAATTATTCGCAATTTTACGAAAGTGCAACGCAAAATATGTTTATAAAAAAAAGACCTGTATTTACATTTGGTGTTTATACTTTTGCTTCATATTTCTATACGATTCTCTTCCTTTTATGTACTTATAGTTATGAAATTACAAAGAAAAATAAATATAGATTTTATTATTTCATCCTGCTAATATTTAATATCTTATTGGCTTCAAATTTTTCAATTCTCTCTTCTCTGTTTATGATTTTTGTAATATTCAGAACAAGCATAAAAAATAGAAACTCAAAAGAAATTATGTTCTTTTCTCTATTCATCTCAATTATAATAGTATGGTTAGTAAACAATAAGGAATTAATAGGTTATTACCAAGAAAGTTTATTTAGTCTTGAAAACGGTTTTATTGGGAGATATTCAGATTCAGGAGTTTTGATGATAAATAATGAGTACTTGAAAACACATCCTAATATAGGCTTTAATATAATTAGAAATAAAGATTTAACATATACTGATTCCGGTTATTTTGTAGTAAGATTAATGGGAGGATGGATACTATTGATTCCATTTTATTATTTATTATATAGGTTTATAAAAAATAACTTCAGGAGTAAGTATCTTACATTCCTAATCATTACATTGGTGTTTGAAACTGTTATACCTGTCACCACCTATATAAAATTTATATACGCCATGATTTTCTGTATTGTATATCTATCTTCATTAAGTTCACACGAACTAATTAAATTCAAAAGGAACGATTACGGCAGATCATGATAAGAAAAAGGAGTTCAGATAATGAGTAGAAGATTGGAATACAATATTTATACACTTGGAGTAAAGAATATTTTATCGTCCTTTCTGTCGCAGATAATTGTTTTATCTGTAGGAATTGTTCTTTCCTTTGTCTTACCTGTTGTAATTGGAATTGAACAATTCGGTTATTGGCAGGTCTACCTCTTGTATGTAACATTTGCAATGTTTTTTGGACTTGGGTTCACTGATGGCATATATCTTACGTATGGTAAATATGATTATAAAGATCTGCCTTATGAAAGACTTCGGAGTACACTCTTGGTTTATACTATTACAGCGATTATTTTCACTACGTTGGCATTATTTTTGGCTCTGGAAGAAAGAGATACCAATAAGCAATTTGCATTAGTTGCAGCGACATTAAATATATTTGTATTATTATTAAGCAATGCAGGTATTAGTATCTTACAGTTTACAAACCGAATCAAAGAATATAGTTTTATCGTAGCCATAGGGAAACTATTACTTCTTTTAGGTATTGTCTTACTTATTGTTTTGAATATATGTAATTTTAAAACAATAATAGTTATAGATTTATTTGCTAAAGTTATTATACTAACAATTAATATTCTTCTTATAAAAGAAATTTTTTTTGGCAAAGTATCTACTAATTATCAATCAGCAATTAAAGAGTGGTACAAGAATGTTAAGATTGGAATCAAAATCATGCTTGCTGTCTATGCCAGTACTTTTGTTATGAATATTGGACGAATACTTATTGAGCGATTTGATGGTATTAAAATTTATAGCAGCTATGCTTTGGCTGTATCGATCTCTTCGTTTTTTTTAGTCTTTGTAAGTAGTTTCAGTTTATCATTTTATCCGTTCATAAGGAGAGTTAACGAATCAAAATGGAGTTCTATATATAGCAAAATGAACACCTTCATTTTTTTTATTTCCTTTGTTATATTAGGGTGTTATTATCCATTGAATTATATTATAAGAAATTGGTATGTTGATTATATTTCGGTAACCCAATATTTACCATTATTTCTGGTTATGACTTTAATGCAGGGAAAGGAACAATTCCTTCATGTTACTTATATGAAAGCACTCAGAAAAGAAAATAAACTACTATTAATTAATATAATTTTTTCAATCATTGCATGCTTAACTCTTATTCCTGTCTATTTATCAACAAAATCTGCTTATTGGGTTGCATTTATTACCAATATACTCATTATAGCGAAAAGCTACTGTCTTGAATTGTATTTAAGAAAAAAAGAACTGGAGCTTGAATTCAAAAATATTTTTTCTGAATTGTTATTAATTATCTTATTTATTAGCATTACTTATTTTTCAGGAACATTCGCAGGGTTATTAATATTTATTTTGGTTACTTTGATATATTTTACGATTAAACGACACGATCTGATAAATTTTACACGGAAACTATTTCGTGAATTTCGATCTAAATAATTAATAAAGTATAATTGATGAACGTAGATAGGGATAATGTGGATTTTCTTTTTATTGGAGGAGTTTTCCCAAAAGAGAAGGAAGAAGAAATAATCAGAAAAAGTAAATCCGGGCTCCAAATGGCAGCCAATAATTTTCAATGGAGTTTAATCCATGGTTTTGATCGTAACCTTTCAAAGCCGATTACAATATTAAATACAATATTTATAGGTTCATATCCAAAAAACTATAGCGACTGTATTATACATGGAGAACAATTTACTCACACTCCTGGTGCAAAAGATTATAATTTAGGTTTTATAAACTTGACAATTTTAAAACAATTTCTTCGCCCCTTTAATGAAAAAAAAATTTTAAAGGAATGGTTAAATGCAAATAAAAAAGAATCAAACAAAATTGTTTTCATTTATTCTTTAAGTCCAAGATCTGCAAGATTAGCAAAACTAATAAAACAAATCAATCCGGATGCATTCACCTGTGTTTCTGTTAATGACCTCCCCCAAAATATTATGCTCGGAATTAGAGGAAATAAAAAAATAGTTCAAATTTGGAAGAATTTATTTAAGAAAAAAGTGGAAGCTAGCCTAAAGTATATAGATGGATTTATGATTGTATCGGAACAAATAGCGGAAAGTCTAAATATCAATAACAAACCGTATATTGTGGTTGAAGCATTAACTGAGATTGATCCCCTTTCTCTACCAATAATAAATAGGAAAGATGATAAAATTAAAAGGATAGTATATACCGGAGGACTCATAGAGAAATATGGGATTATAAATTTAATTCAAGCTTTTTCACTCATTGAATCTGATGAATATCAATTGATAATTTGTGGTGATGGTGATTGTAAAGAAGCTATAATTGAAATGTCCAAAGCAGATAATCGAATAGTTTATTTAGGAGTTCTATCCCCAGACAAAGTCAAAAAAATTCAACAATCAGCTACTGTCCTTGTAAATCCACGTCAAAATACAGGTGATTTTACTAAATATTCTTTTCCAATAAAAACAATTGAATACTTATTATCTGGTAAACCGGTTATAGGCTATAAATTAGATGGAATACCTCATGAATATGATGAACATCTGATATACGTGGAAGATAACTCATTAGATGCTATAAAAAATAAAATTATAGAGGTGTGCACAATGCCTGAAAAATTTTATTCTATAATAGGTAATAAAAACATTGAATTTGTAGCTGAACAAAAAAATAACATAATACAAACAAAACGAATATTGTCTATGATTATAGATCAATTAAAAAAAAGGAGAATATAATATGAAAGCGCTTGTAACTGGGGGCGCCGGTTTTATCGGCTCAAATGTTGTAAAATATCTTTTAGAAGAAAAGTGGGATGTGAGGGTAATTGATAACCTCTCTTCAGGTAGTAAATTAAACTTGAATAAATTAAATATTGAATTTATTGAAAGTGATATCCGTGACCCGGAAAGTGTTTTAATGGCCTGTAAAGATGTGGATATAGTTTTTCATTTGGCGGCTTGTGTTGGTAGACAAAAGTCTATAGATAATCCAATACTTGATTCAAGTACTAATTTATTGGGGACGTTAAATATTTTAGAAGGAATGAGGATTCAACACATTAATCGTATTGTTTATTCCTCGTCTGCCGCTATTTTTGGAGAACTGGAAACTTCATCAATTGATGAAAACCATCCTCAGAATGCTGATTCACCATATGGGGTGAGTAAACTGGCTGCTGAGAAGATGATACTGACTTATTGCGGTATATATGATATAACCGGTATTTGTCTGAGGTATTTCAATATCTATGGCATCAATCAAAGATACGATCTTTATGGAAATGTTATTCCTATTTTTGCTAAACGCATCTTTTCAAATGAACCAATAACAATCTATGGTGATGGTGACCAAACTAGGGATTTTGTAAATGTTAAAGATGTGGCAAAAGCCAATTATTTAGCAGCTATCACTGATAAGGGAACTAATGTTTATAATTTGGGAAGTGGAAGCAGTATCACCATCAATGCCCTTGCGGAAATGATGTTTAAATGTGCGAAAAAGAAATCAAACATTATATACGCCCCGAATCGAATTGCAGATGTTAGACATTGTAAAGCAAAAACCGATAAAGTTTTAAACGATTTAGGCTTCAAAGCTACTATAAATCTTGAAGAGGGTTTATTAGAGTATTTGAACTGGTTTAAAGATTACTTATTTTAGACTAAGATCGGATGATTTTAAAAAATTACTATCACATATTCAGCAATATACGCATTACTTGATCATGAAGGTTATATCCGATGGAAAGGAGTTAAAATAGGGGTGAATGTTCGGATATATAGGAATCCATATGATATGTTGAGTACTGAATCTTGGTGTATAACCCTTGGGAATAATGTATATACAAAAGAAGTATATAATTACCCCTGAATCTTAGACAACAAGTATCATTAAAAAATAGTATTAATTTTGTTGTCATGAAGAAAAGAAAAAGTTACAGTGCAGGTTTTAAAACGAAGGTAGTTTTAGAAGTGCTTCAAGAAAGGGAAACGTTGCAGGAGATTGCGCGCAAGTATGAACTTCACCCGAGCCAGATCTCGTTGTGGAAAAATCAGTTCCTGTCCAATGCAGATGCTGTTTTCGAGCGTGGTACCAGCAAACCTGAGGAAGACAAGGAGAAAGACGCCCTCTTCAAGAAAGTGGGTCAGCTTCAACTGGAGGTTGATTTCTTAAAAAAAGTATTGGGGAAATAGCTAAATCCGAGCGTATGTCAAAGATCGACAAGACCCACCGGTTGAGTGTCTCACGCCAGTGTGAGCTGTTGGAGGTGCCACGTAGTAGCTTCTACTATTCTCCCCGTGAAGACGGTTCCTGCAATGAGGAACTGATGGAGCTGATCGACAAACAATATATGCATACCCCGTTCTATGGGGTACCTCGCATGACGAACCATTTGCGTAGCCTGGGACATGAAGTAAACCACAGGCGGATCCGCCGGCTATACCGGAAAATGGATTTGCGGGCAATGGGACCACGTCCCAATACGAGTAAACCCCACAAGGGGGAGGGACACCACATTTATCCCTACTTGCTGCGGGGGGTGTCCGTAGACCGTCCGGGCCAGGTCTGGGCGATGGACATCACCTATGTCCCGTTAGCGGGGAGCCACATGTGCCTGGTAGCCATAATTGATGTTTACAGCCGTTATATCGTGAGTTGGTCGCTGTCCAACGAGATCACCCGTTGGTGCCGCGAGTGCCTTGAAGGGGCTATAATGCGTTATGGAGCCCCTGAGATACTCAACACGGACCAGGGGAGCCAGTTCTCCAGTCCCGAGTTCACCGGCTACTTTTCTTCGTATCCGGATTTAAAGTTCAGCATGGACGGTAAGGGACGTGCAATCGACAATATCTTTATCGAACGGTTCTGGAGGAGCCTCAAACACGAAAAGATCTATCTTGAACCCTCCGACAATGGTTTGGAGTTATATCACAAAATAAAGGATTATATGGAATTTTATAACAGGGAAAGACCCCATCAGGCATTGGG
>ENA-UOOI01000498-UOOI01000498.1-fermentation-metagenome-genome-assembly--contig:-NODE-498-length-49793-cov-8.721762_pt1 | contig 49793 bp, 43 predicted proteins | sample MGYA00245779_ERZ724027 | MGnify/ENA primary metagenome ERZ724027 (study PRJEB28704, sample SAMN03018318) | fermentation metagenome | biome: anthropogenic terrestrial biome; feature: soil; material...
CGCTTAACCGAAACTTTTGGGCGTTTACATTCTGCACCGTTCTTGACTTCTCCATATGAACACCCGCACCAAACCGGCAGTTCGCCCTAAAAGGGCGGGCTGCCGGTTTCGTACTGTGGCCGGCGCGGAACCTGCCGGCGCAGGGCGGGAAAAAGGCCGGCCATAAGGAGCCGAGAGGCTCCCCGCCCGCAGTGGAACCAATCTTTCATCCGCCTTAATTCGACCAATCCTAATTTTTTTCGCGCTGTGGCCGATATATGAAGCAGAATGTAATTGTTGATTTACAGAATTTACGACAGCTTGTGCAAGAGGGGTCCTTGGATTGAAAGTTGTAATTTTGGCGGGCGGCTTCGGTACGAGGATCAGCGAGGAAAGCCATTTAAAGCCGAAACCAATGATTGAAATCGGGGAGCGCCCGATCCTGTGGCATATCATGAAGATCTATTCCCATTACGGCTTCAACGACTTTGTCGTCTGCCTCGGCTACAAAGGCCACTGCATCAAGGAATTCTTCGCTAACTACTACATGCGCATGTCCGACGTCACCTACGATTTCCGCGACCACAACAAAACCATCATCCATGAAAACGTGGCGGAGCCCTGGAAGGTGACGCTTGTGGACACCGGCCTCTACACGAATACGGCGGGGCGGATCATCAAGGTGCGGAAATACCTGGAAAACGAACCGTTTATGCTGACCTACGGCGACGGGGTGGGCGACGTCGATATCCAGGCCCTGCTGGAATACCACCGAAAGAACGGCAGGCTGGTCACCCTGACCGGCATCCAGCCGGGCGGGCGCTACGGCGTACTGGAAGTGGACGAGCAGACGAACGCCGTGACCGGTTTTGAGGAAAAGGCGAAGGAAGACGGCGGCTGGATCAACGGCGGCTTCATGGTGATGGAGCAGGGCGTGTTCGACTACCTGGACCAAGAATCCATGCTGGAGCAGGGACCCATGCAGCGTCTCAGCCGGGCAAACCAACTGCGCGTATACAAGCACACCGGCTTCTGGCAGTGCATGGATACCCAGCGGGACAAAAACCTGCTGGAACGCCTGTGGCAGCAGGGAAAGGCCCCATGGAAAGTGTGGGACAACTGAAAACAGGAAACCGCGCCGTATGCGGCAGAGGGGGTGAATCAAGACTTGCCGACGCCAAAAATCAGCGTGATTATGCTGACCTATAACCGAGAGCGCCTCGTCGGACGCACAATCGAAAGCGTTCTCGCGCAGACGTTCCGCGATTTTGAGTACATTATTGTTGACAACGGCAGCACCGACCGCAGTGGAAAAATCGCCGAGAGATACGCCGCGAAAGACGTGCGGATCCGCGTGATCCACCGCGGACGCGGCAACATCGGGTCGGGCCGCAACGCGGGGCTGGACGCGGCGCGGGGAGAGTATCTTACTTTTATCGACGACGACGATTACGCGGAACCGGATATGCTGGAATTTCTCGCCCGCCTTGCGGTGGAGAACCGCGCGGATGTGGCGATTTGCGGCGCGGCCGGCAAAGCGTTTGATGAGAAACGCGTGATGACCGCCGAGGAAGCCCTGATCGAGCTGATGTGGCGCAGACGTTACAACATGGCGTTCCCTACGAAGCTGTTTGCGCGGGAACTCGGGAAGAAAATCCGGTTCCCCGAGGATGACAAATACGACGACATTTCCCAGATGCATCGGCTGCTCGCAAATGCGAACCGTGTCGCCTACCACGGCCTGCCCAAATACACGTTTTACCGCCACGAGGGCAACAATTCCGCGTGGACGACGAATTACGGCCTGCTTACCGGCGAAACGCTCGACGAATATCTCCGCGCGTACCGGGAACGCACCGAATGGCTCAGCAGAATGTTTCCCAACCGCGCGGGGGCGTGGCGCTACTTTGAGTGGTCGTTTATGATCTCAATGGTAGAAAAGATTTCCCGGTTCGGCCTGCGCGGCTGCGAGCGTCAGCGCGACGCGATGACACGGGAGCTGCGGGAACACCGCGGGGAATTTCTAAACGGCAATTATATTCTGGACTTTGAAAGGGACTGGGTGAATAAATATGTTGGGCAGTTTTGAGGAAGAATATGCGAAAATCGAGGGACGCTATCGTTCCGGTCGGGATTCGATCCGCCTGTCAAAATTGAAGCGGCGGTTGTTGAGCCGACCGATCGTTCTCTTTGGCTTAGGCTTCTATGGCGTTCCTGCGTACAGAAATTTCGTTTCTCACGGGATTATTCCAAAGTGCTTCTGCGACAGCAAAAAGTCGGGATGCGAAAAGGAAACGGGGCTGCCCATTGTTTCCCCCACACAACTGCAGCAAGAATACCCCCATGCAAATATTGTTATCTCCGTTGCGAACCCCGATAATCAGAAAAGCATTTTTCGCCAGGTACGCGGACTCGGGTTTGACGAACAACAGATATTCACCTTTGACAGCGTATTTCAATTTCTCGACAAAAGTGTGGTCGAGGTTACGAGCCTGACTTTTGACGAATTTCAAAAACATTTAGCCGGTTACAGATGGAGTTACAACTTCTTTTCCGATGACGGTTCCAAAAGGATCGTTCTGGAACGCATTAACAGTTATCTGTTTAAGGACATTTTACATTATAAGGAAAAGGAACCCGCGTATTTCCCGCGCGATTTGTTTTCGTTCTCCGAAAAAGAAGTATTTGTGGACGGCGGGCTGTATACCGGCGATACTTCCGAAGCCTTTATTAAACTGGTCAATGGTAAATACCGTGCCGTTTTTGGTTTTGACATTGACGAGGCCAACGCGTCCCGCGCGCGTCAAAACCTGTCGCAATATGAAAATGTTCACATTATCACAAAAGGATTATGGAGTAAAACCGACGTGCTCCACGCTAAATTAAAACAGCTGGCCGGATCGCAGATCAACCAAGCTGGAACGGTTTCAATCCCGGTCATATCGCTGGACGAATATTTCTCAAATACAAATGTCGAAAACTTCCCCACTTTTATAAAAATGGACATTGAAGGCTCTGAAAAACACGCCTTATTGGGGAGCAAAAACATCATAAGTACGGTCCGGCCGAAACTTGCTGTTTGCGCATACCACAAGCCGGAAGATATTTATGACTTGCCTCAGACTATTCTGAAGATACGTCGGGACTACAAATTTGCGCTGCGGCACTATTCCCCCTATACCTGGGAAACCGTACTGTATGCATATTGATTAGGAGAAGAACATGTCAGAACCGTTAAATTTACGCAGGCTTACGATTATGCCAACACTGAAATGCACCCTGCGGTGTAAACTGTGCAGCAATTATATGACGATGTTCAAAAATCCGGAACACGTTCCCACCGACGAGTTAATCCGCGATATTGACCGTGTTTTCGAATTGGTTGACTACACGGAATGGCTTCAGTTTGTCGGCGGTGAGGTATTTATGCGCCAGGATTTAGGAAAGGTGTACGAACATTGTCTGGATTATAAAGACAAATTTGACCATCTGATCCTGATAACAAACGCAACGATTCTGCCCTGTAAAAACGATATTGCAGTTTTCAGGAAATACGGAAAACATATGCAGATTCAAATAAGCGACTACGGGAAACACTCCCCAAAAGCTGCCGCAATGGCTGCGCTGCTTCAGGAAAACGGAATTCCGTTCGTTGTAAAACGGTATCATGGGGATTTACAGCATTACGGCGGTTGGGTGGACAATACTCACTTTGAAGAACACGGCAAAAGTGAGGAAGCTCTGCGGAAACAGTTTCAGCACTGCGGCCAAGTGGCTATGCGGAATTTTCATATGTACCGCGGAAAGATGCACGGGTGCGCCCGCTCCCTCATGGCCAGTACGCTCGGGAAGATAACCCCTGCGGCGCGCGATGTTGTTGACCTGTACGATAAAACGGAAACGGACGAGGAAAAGCGCGAGAAAATCCGGCATTTTAACGATTCCCCGCGCGTATCGTGCCGAAGCTGCATCAGTTTTGGGGAAAATGTCGAGCGTTTTCCTGCGGCAGAACAGCTGTAATGTTTTCTTATCTTAATTATGGAAAGAGCATAATATGGACGGTACCGTAGTGATATATATCCAAGCTTATAATGCGGAATGCACTTTACGGCGGGCCTTGGAAAGTGTGCTGCAGCAGACATATTCAAACTGGGTCGTTTATTTGGTTGATAACGGCAGTACCGACGGGACAAAGGAGATCGCCGAGGATTACGCCCGGCAAGACGCCCGTATTGTTCTCAAGCATGTTGCTTCAAATGATATTTGGTATTTCTACTCTTTTGTTGAAGCATATTTAAAAAAACCTTTGGGCGATTATTTTGCGTGGCTTGACGCCGACGATGCGTATAAGCCGGAATTCCTTGAAAATTCCATGTCTTTTATCAGAAAGAATCGTTTGAGCGTATGCGTATGCGGGACGGACTACATTGACGCTTCCAGCGGCAAAACTCAATTGACAAAAAAACCGGATGCGGATTTTGTGATGAGCGGCCGCGGTTTTTCCGAGCGTTTTTTGGAGTATCGCCGGTTTACGGATACTCTGTGGGGAAAAGTGTATTCTTTCTCCTTGTTGAAATCGGTCGAGTACAAACAGATTCCGCGAATCCGATTTGCCCCGGATTCTGTCATCGTACTGGAATTATTTAAAAAATGTTACCAAAGCGGAATGCGAATCGGCTTTCTAGCGGAGCCGCTGCACCAATATTATCGCGCGCCAACCACCTTGTCGCGGTGTTTTTCTCTGGAATTTGCCGACGATTTTTTCATTTATCACAAAGTTCTGACCGACTATTTGAAGTGTTTTGGAAAGATTGGCAAATTGAACGGGGATTACCTTTCCGCCATATGGCTCGGGTGGATTCAAGACTTTTTTACCCATATTCGTAACGCGGACATTGCCCTGCCGCAAAAGGTAACCGCGTTGAACAAGCTCTTTTCAAGCCCAATTACCACCGCAATGCTCCGGCGAAAAGCGGACCCTTGTTTTCGCAACCTCGCGGCGCGCAGGGAATTTTGTCAAAGCGTCGGCAGCTGGATGCGCCCTTACGAAAATGACGACAAATGCGGATTGGCCGTGCGAAATATTCTCGCCATACTGAAGGTGGAGTAAATCAAAGTACTGATTTATACAATGGCTTACAATGCCGAAAAAACCTTGCCGCGCACCGCCGCGAGCATTTTTGCGCAGTCTTACGGCGACTGGGTGTGGTATCTCGTCGATAACGGCTCGACCGATTCTACCGGTAAAATAATCCATGAACTGGCAAAACGGGATCATCGCATTGTGCCGCTCGCGAACAAGAAAAATCAAATATGGGAACCGGGCAACGGAATCACAGAGGTCGTCGAGCCATATGACGATTCTGACTGTATATGCTGGATCGACGCCGACGACACCTATAAACCCGATTTTCTCAAAAAATCGCTTGCCGCCATGTCGGAAAACGCCCTTGATATTGTGGCTTGCGGCAATGATTTCATGGACGCCCTGACAAACAAGCTCGTTGGTACAAGAGTATTAAATCAAAACCTCATCATTGCGGGCGAGGGCTTTTCACAGAATTTTATACAGTATCATCAGTTTATGCGTACATACTGGGCTAAACTGTTTTCCGTGGCCGTTTTGCGCCGATATGACAGTACGCGAGTTCCGACCGTGTTTTATGGGTGGGACACGCTCTTTACGCAGGAGATGTTCCACAATGCCTTCCGCATTGGGATTCTCTCTGAATCCATGTATCAATATTACATCTCGCAAAAGTCGGCTTCCTACCAGTGGAACGTGAAACGCATCGATGCCGACCGCATTTTATACAAAGCGGCGCGTGATTTTCTGTTTGACAAATGCGGTTTTGTGTCGACGGTCAATGAAGAATTTCTGCTCCTGGTTTATATGAACGCGATCAAGGACACACTGGCCGTGCTCCTGAAATCCGGCAAGTCCGACACGGAAAAGCTTATGGGAATTCTTGATATTTTCTCGCATGCGGATACAAAACGGCTCGCGGCGTGGAAGAATTTGGGGACAATCTTTGGAGATGTCGCGGGAATGACCCGGCAGAGAACCGGGCTGTTCGCCGCCGCCGCCAAATGGCTGCTGTTACGGAAAGAAGTTCCGGACGAGCAGGTTGAGCGGTTTTGCGATGTCGGTCAGCTGGTCTGTGCGGCGGCGGAAAATGCCGACGGCTGGGTGTTTTTTAAAAAACTGCGGGCGCAGTTTTGGATCGGGAACGGGCGCACCGACAAAGCGCGTGCCGAAGTTGACGAACTCGCGGAGCTTTTGCCTGCCGACCGAGAAATCGCGGGTTTCCAGGCGCAGCTGAACGAACCGCATCCACCCCGGCCTTGAACGGCGCGGCTCTATTGACAGGGACGCGGTTCCACATTATACTGAATACTAAAGAAAGATGATTGTGCTTTGCGGTTCGGCCCGCCGTTCCGCAGCAAGATTTTCGGGTCGTAAAATTCAGGCGTGCCCGGCACGCGCAAGGAGCGTATTGGATTGAAAGTTCTGACATTCGGTGAAATGATGCTGCGGCTTAAGCCGCCGGCTTTCACCCGCATCTTACAGGCGGATTCCTTCGAAGCAAGCTACGGGGGCGCGGAGGCGAACGTCGCCGTCTCGCTCTCCATTTTCCACGACGAGGCGGCTTATGTGACCAAATTCCCGGAAAACCCGCTGGGCGAAGCCGCGCTCGGCACCCTGCGGCGTTTCGGCGTCGACACCAGCCGCGTCCTGCGCGGCGGCCCGCGGCTGGGCACTTATTACTTTGAAAAGGGAACGAGCATCCGCCCGACCAGCGTGGTCTACGACCGCGCCGGAAGCTCCATCGCAACCGCAAAGCGCTCGGAATTCGACTGGACCGCCCTGCTCAGGGGAATCGACGTCTTTTACTTTTCCGGCATCACGCCGGCCATCTCCGACGAGCTGGCCGGGGCGGTGAAAGATGCGCTCGCGTACTGCAAGGGGCACGGCGTCACCGTCGTTTCCGACCTCAACTACCGCGGAAAAATGTGGACGACCCAAAAGGCCCGCTCCGTCATGCGGGAGCTGATGCCCTATATCGACATCTGCATCGCGAACGACGAGGACTTCGAGGCGGCCCTCGGCATCCGCGCCTTCGACGGGGACATGTCGCGCGGCATCGAGCAGATCGGCAGCTTCCGCGCCGGCATGAAAAAAATCACGGAAGAGTTCCCGAACTGCAAAACGGTCGCCAGCATCCTGCGCAACATCCATTCCGTGGAGGAAAGCGACTGGATGGGCATCCTCTACCAGAACGGAAAGTTCTACGAAAGCCCGGTCCACAGCGTCCACGTGATGGAAGGCGTGGCCTCCGGGGACGCTTTCGGCGCCGGCTTGATCCACGGCCTGCTGCACCGCGCGGACCCGCAGGAAACCGTTGACTTCGCCATCGCCGCCAGCGTGCTCAAGCTCATGATCGGCGGCGACCTCAACCTCGTGACCGAAGAGGAAGTGCGGGCCGCCATGCGCAAGGGCGGCAGCGCGCGCGTAAGCCGCTGAACCCCAGACAGCAAAACGATCCGGCCGTTTCAGGCCGGGTCTTTTTTTATGCCCTTTTGCCAAAAGCGGCGGAAGCCGGGCCTCAAAAATTACACGGAATTTACCTGCCTCTCACACGCCTTTAAACTCCGCCTTTTACAATGGGAATCTAAAGACCGGGCCTCCTGGTATGGCCTGCGGCATGTGAACGCACGCGGAAAGAAGGGAAACCGATGCCGGACTGCGCGGCACATTATCAGTTTGGGCAGGATGTTCTGGGCCGCCTCGACCCGGAGCTGAAATCCTGCGCGCTCGCCTATTGGCGGGAATACGACATGGGGCTCCAGGGGCCGGACATCTTTTTCTTTTACCAGCCCTATCACAAAACCCGGATCGCGGACTACGGCATCGCGCGGCACGAGCAGCCGGCCATTCGGATGTTTTCCCCGATTCTGGCGGAAGTACGCGAAAACGCGGTCCTGTCCTACCTGATGGGGCTGATCTGCCATTATACGCTCGACTCCTGCTGCCACCCCTACGTGAACGGGAACAGCCGGGACATTACCGACCATCACCGCATGGAAGCCGCCTACGACCGGCACATCATCACGCGGCACGGGTTTACGGAACCGAGGCAGCTCCTCGCGTACCCGGCCGGACTGGACTGGAACGCGGCCGCTTCCCTCTGGCCCGGGATGAGCGCGGGCATCCTCAGAAAATGCCTGAAATCCCGGCGATTTTACACCCGGCTGCTGGATCACAAAAGGATTCTGCTCCTTCTGGAAAGGGCCATGGGGAAACGCGGCGCGTATTCCTGCATGTGCCTGCCCGGCACCGTCCCGCAGGAGCAGGCCGGGCATGTGCGCCGCCTGGACGAACTTTATTTCAAGGCGCTCGCGCGGGCCCCGGAAAAGATCCGCACGGCCTGCGCGGCCATGGGCACCGCGCCGCGGCAGCTGGAAGGGTTCAACCTGAATTACGAAGGAGAGGCCGTCGATGAACAAGTTGGAGAAAAGCTGGATCCTCTATGACGTGGGCAACTCGGCGTTTATTCTGATGGTATCCACCGTGATCCCGATCTATTTTAAAAACCTCGCGTCGGCGGCCGGGATCGGCGGCGCCGCGTCCACCGCGTACTGGGGATACGCCGCCAGCCTTTCGACGATCCTCATCGCCGTGCTGGGGCCGGTCCTCGGCTCCGTGGGCGACATGCGCGGCTGCAAAAAGCCGCTGTTTCTGGGGTTCCTGGCCGTGGGCGCCGTGGGCTGTCTGGGCCTTGCCCTTCCGGTGGGCTGGCTGGCCTTTCTGGGAATCTTTGTCGTCGCCAAGGCGGGATTCTCCGGGAGCCTCATCTTCTACGACGCCATGCTTCCCGACATTACGGAGGAAAGCCGTGCGGACCAGGTGAGTTCGCACGGCTACGCATGGGGCTATATCGGCAGCTGCATCCCGTTCGTGGCCTGCCTGGCCCTGATCCTGACCGCCGGAAAAACGGGGCTGGGCACGGCGGCCACCACGCTGTCTTTTTTCATCACCGCCCTGTGGTGGGTGCTCTGCACCGTTCCGCTCCTTCGCCGCTACCGCCAGGTGTACGCCGTGGAGCGCGGCGCCCGGCCCGTGCGGGACAGCCTGGCGCGCCTGTGGCATACCCTCACCCATGTGCGGGAGAACAAGATCATCTTCTCCTTCCTGTTCGCCTTTTTCCTCTACATCGACGGAGTCTATACGATCATCGACATGGCGACGTCCTACGGAAAAGATGTGGGGATTTCCGACAGCGACCTGCTTCTGGCGCTTCTGCTCACGCAGGTGGTGGCGTTCCCCTGCGCCATCCTCTTTGCACGCCTGACGAAGAGACGGAAGGCGACGGAGCTGATTTCCATTTCGATTCTGGGGTACCTGGCCATCGCGCTGTTCGCCCTTCAGCTGGACCGGGCCTGGGAATTCTGGCTGCTGGCCGTCTGCGTCGCCGTTTTTCAGGGGGGCATTCAGGCGCTTTCCCGCTCCTACTTCTCCCGCATTGTGCCCAGGGAAAACGCGAACGAATTCTTCGGCATCCTCGACGTGTTCGGGAAGGGGGCGGCCTTTTTCGGCACGCTTCTGATGGGCGTCGTGACCCAGATTGCCGGGCATTCCCGCTACGGCGTGCTGGGGATCGCCGTGCTGTTCGCGGCCGGGTTCTTCGCCTTCCGCTACCATATCCGGACGGCGGAAAAAGCGGCGGGGCAGGCGTAAAGAAAAGCCGGGCAGAGGCCCGCGCCCGGAAAAGCTTTTCAGGAGCCGTTTTGCTGTTCCAGAAGCCTGCTGTAAATTTCCTCCGCGAGGTTCAGGCCGCCGCGGTAGCCGGCGTACGAATGGTGCAGGATGAGCCGGTCGGTGACCGGAAGGCCGACGTCGAGGAAAAGGCCGTTCACCTCGTCCGCAATGTCCTTGTCCCAGGAGCTGCCCAGGATCAGATCATTTCCGAGCCCGTCCGTCTCCTGCCGGATTTTTTCGTTAATCTCCCCGCCGTCCTGCGCAAACGTGACCTCCGCGGATTCTTCCGGCGAAAGGCGGCGGAACAGGTCCCGGATGGAGTCCCGGAACGCTTCCGGCACATCCTGCGCGATGAACTGCCGGGCCGGGACCAGCCCCATGTCGTTGACCAGGAAGGAAGCGAGCCCGAGGCAGCAGGCCGGCTCGCCGATGGTGATGAACTTCTTCGGCAGGCTGTAACGCGTCTCGATCAGGAAATCCGCCGCCTTGGCGAGGTAATGGAAATACTCGTCCTCTTGGCGCTTGACGGCCCGGCCGGCAAATTTTTCGTCCACGCCCGCGTACGCGGCCACTTTTTTCAGGAACCGGGACGTTTCGACCCCGCCGACCGGGAAAACCGGGATGTGCAGGTACGGCGTCCCGAACTTTTCCCGCAGCAGCTTTGCGGCTTTCAGGCCCACATAGGGGGAAACGACCAGGTTGAACTGGGCCGCGGGAATTTTCTTCAGCGCTTCCACGCCGCCCCCGGCCCAGCCGAACAGCACGTTCGCCTTCAGGCCCAGGGATGTGAGAAGCCTCTTAATCTCCGCAAGATCCCCCTCCCAGAACGGGTCGAGGTACGGCACGGAGGCGAAAACGTTCACGAGACCGGGCTCTTTTTTTTCCGCGGGGCGCAGAAACTGCCCGATCAGCGCCTGCAGGAAAAGCTCGTAGCCCACAAAGGCGTCGCCTTTGAATCCCCCGGTTTCCGCATAGATGATGGGGACCCCTTTTTCCCGGAACTCCCGGACGACGCTGCCGACGTCGTCGCCGACCAGGTCGGACGTGCAGCCGGTCAGGACCACGAACAGGTCGCCGTCCATGACGCGGAGCGTGCTCTCAATCAGGCGGCGCAGCTTATCCGCCCCGCCGAAAACGACGTCCCGCTCCACCATGTTGGTGCAGGGGATCGCGTCGCCCCCGGCGTACCCGGCCCCCTGATTGCCGCCGCTCCCGGCCATGGCCTGAAACAGCTTGGCGCTGCACCCCGGCCCCGCGTGGACGATGGGGATCGCCCGGTCGATAGCGGTGACCGCCTGCTGCGCGCCCAGCGCGCAGAAATACCTCGGCTCCTGCAAAATGGTCTTCATTCCGCCCCGCCTCCCAGAAAATAAGTCGGCTTTTGTTCCAGCCACCATTTGGTATAGGGAAGCCTGCCGTGCGCCGCGATGTTCCGCACAAACTGCGGATGGCTGACGGTATCCAGAATCAGCCGCCCCATACGCAGCAGCCCCTCGTAGCCGATGCCGAAGTGCTCGTCGGCCATCAGGAACGAGGGGATGCCAAGCTTCGTGGCCCAGACGGTTCCCGCGTGGCGGGCGATGTAGATGTCCGGCCGGGCGCGGTTCAGCATGTTGACCAGCTCGTAGGACTGCTTGTTGCAGACGTCGATGCCGAAATCCCCGTAGGTCTCCACGTCGTGCGCCAGCGTGTCGGAGCGCGCGTCGCCGCTGTCGAACACGGCGTCGTGGTGCCAGACGCAGTTCCCGACGAGCTCCATGGACAGCTCCCGAACGACGGCCGCCATGCCGTGGGCGTGCGCCGCGCCTGCGCCGATGAAGGCGCGCTTTCCCCGGAGCCGGCCGCGCAGACGGTCCAGCTCCGGGGCGATGCGCTCTTTTTCCGACCGGATGTAATCCTCCGCCTCGCTTTCCCGGTGCGTGACGCGGCCGAGCTCCCGCAGGAAAGCGTCGGTGCCCGCCACGCCGAAGGGCAGCGGGGCCTTCACCTCCGGCACCCCGTAATACTCTTCCAGCCCGGCGGCGAGGTAGGTCCCGAGGGTGGAGCAGATCTGCACGGACGCCGCCGCTTCCGATATATGGGAAAGCCGCTCGACGGTGGTGTAGGGCACGATGTAATTGGGCCAGAGCCCGAGCTGCCCGAAGGGCCGGGAAAAAACGTCGCGGCCCTGGAAATTGATGACGTTGACCATGTCGGGCTGCCTTCGCTTCGGGGGCTTTACGATCTTGCGCAGGATGCCGTGGTACGCCGCGTCGAACCCGGTGGCCCACACCTTGCTGCGGAACCCCTCGCAGAAGATCGGGACGACGGGGATGCCGATCTCCTTCTCCATCTCGTCGCAGATGCCGGAGACGTCGTCCCCGATGATGGCTGAGGCGCAGGTCGTCGTGACAAAAACGGCGCGCGGGCGGAACCTTTGCTCCGCCGCGCGGACCGCCGTGCGGAGCTTGTCGGCCCCGCCGTAGATGATGTCCCGCTCTTCCAGGTTGGTATTGATATAGCGCAGGTTGCGGACCGGAAGGCCGCGCTTCTTCCGGCCGGACCGGCCGGTGATGTTGCGGCCCGGAATATCCCCGCTGCACCCCGCGGGCCCGTGCTCCACGACCGCCGCGTCCTGGATGAAGACAAGCTGGTTCATCACCTGATTGGCGCTGCAGGAAATGCACTGCGTAAACGCCCGGCTCTGGTCGCAGAGCGTACAGCCGCGCGATTTCCGGCAGAGCTCCCGCGCGCTTCCGCAGTAGCCGGTGACCGAGCCCAGGCGGGACTCGCGCACCGCCACCGCGGGATCTTCCAAATTAATGCCCATTCCGGCAAAACCTCCGTTTTTAATAAGATTTTCCGGCAGACCCGGAATCCGGGCGCGCTCACCCCGCGGTCAGCTTTCCGCTCCGCATGGTGAAACAGCGCCCGGCGTAACGCGTCGTGCTCTTGTCGTGCGTCACCATCAGGACGGCCGTCCCGCCCTTCGCGGCCGACTCGAACAGCTCCATGATCTCCCGCGTGGTCGTCTCGTCCAGGTCGCCCGTCGGCTCGTCTGCAATCAGCAGCAGGGGGGAAGCGAGCAGGGCCCGCACGATCGCCACGCGGCGCATTTCGCCGCCGGAAAGGCTCGCGGGGTACTGCTCCGCAAGAGGAAGAAGACCCGCCCGGTCCAGCAGGCCGAGTGCCTTCTGGTCGGAGCCGCCGTCCCTTCTGAAAAAAGTAAACGGCAGAAGCACGTTCTGCAAAACCGTCAGGTTCGGCAGGACGCTCTGCCCCTGCATGATATAGCCGAGCTTCGTGTTGCGCAGAAAAGAACGCTCCCGGTCGCCGAGGGCCGCGTAGTCTTTCCCGCCGAAGCGGACGGTCCCGGACGTGGGGGTCAGAAGGCCCGCCAGGATGCTGAGCAGCGTGCTTTTCCCGCTCCCCGAGCGGCCCTCGATGCAGACGAACTCTCCTTCCCCGATCTCCAGCGACACATCGTCCACCGCGGAAAAGGGCATGCCGCCCCGCAGGTAAGTTTTTGCAATATTCCTTGCTTCCAGAATCATAGGCTTCCCTCCCGGATGACCGAATCCGTATCGCCCCTGCAAATGCGGAAAACCGAGGCAAGCGAGGCGACCGGCCCCGCGGCGAAGGACAGGACGAGGCTCGCCGCGGCGAGGGCCGCAAACCGCAGGGCCGAGGGCTGCAGATAGGGCAGGCTCATGGTCTGCCGGACATGGGCCCCGAGCGGAACGACAAGCAGGGCGCAGAACGCGACGCCGAGCACGCCGCCGCACAGGCTGACGCCTCCCGCTTCCAGCAGCACCATGGAAGCGAGCTTCCGTTTCGTCGCCCCGAGCGAGCGCAGAATACCGAATTCCCGTTTCCGTTCGTTGAGGACGACCGAAAACACGATCCCGAGGATCAGGACGGACAGGGCCCACAGAAAGGCGGCCAGGGCGGCGGCAAAGCGCGTCGACGTCCGCAGGCTGCCCGCGACGCTCCCGACGACCGATTCCGACGTGATGACCGAGATGCCCGGCTTTTCGCTTCCCAGAGCGCGGCTGATGTTCTGCCGGACCTCACCGGCGGAATAGCCGTCCCGGACCGACACGGTGATGGACGAAACGGCGTTTTCCGGGACTTTTGCGCCTCCGGTCTTTTTCACATAATCGTCCGCCGCCCTCTCCGCCGCCGGAAAGCTCATGAACACGGAATTGTCGAATCCGGTTCCCGTCGGTTCCATTTTCGCGGCGACCGTATAATTGCGGCCGAGGAATTTCAGCCCGCCGCCCACGCTGCCGGAAACGCCCCCGCCGATTACGATCTCATCCATGGAGAGCGTCCCGGGCAGGGCGGTCCGGATCCAGGGCGCGACCGTAAAATCGGTCTGCTGGTCGAAACCGACGATCTGCACGGCGGCGGAGCAGCAGTCGGCGTTCAGGAAAGCGACAAAAAGCTGCGGCGACGCCGCGCGGACGCCCGGTACGCCGGAGATTCTTTTCGTCCATGCCTCCCGCATGTAGAATGTGCTGGGATCCCCGCCCAGCAGAATCTTCTCGGTCCTCTGCTCATAGCCCTGCGGGACGACCAGAAGGTCCGCCCCGAGCCGTTTGGAGAGCGCGTCCGTTCCGCTTTTCAGGCTGGACAGGACCAGCGACCCGCCGAAAAGCACAAAGGACAGAAGGGCGACCAGGAACATCATGGAAACGGTGCGGAACGGGCGCCGCCGCAGATTGCCGAGCGCAAACGCCGCAAAGGAAAAGCGCTTCTCCTTCCTCATGACCCGCTTCCCTCCCTGCGGCCGCGGCCCCCGAGAAGCAGGAAGATGGAATTGAACGTGAACCCGGCCACCGTAAGGCTTCCCAGAATCTCAAGCGCCGGAAAGGTCAGGCGCTGGCAGTTCATCGTGCTCATGGAGCACCCGCCGATCAGGACCGTGGGAAGCAGCAGGACGAAAACCCCCGCCAAAACGGCCGCCAGGCTGAGGCCCAGCCGGACTTTTTCATTGGAAAAAACCAGAAGCAGTACCCCCAGCGCGGCGATGAGCAGGCCGACGCCAAGCTCCGCCTGCCCGGTCCAGTGGCACTTCATCCACGTGCCGTCCGGCTTCGGCCCGCAGAGCCGGAAAATCGTCTGCGGCCCGACGGCAACGAGCAGGCCGGCAAGGATCGCGCCGATCCCCGAGATCAGCCGGTTCTTCATAGAAACACCCTCTCGATTTTTAAAAACAGGAACAGGTTCGGCCAAAACGGCCTTTCGGGGCGGCGCATTTCGCCGCCGCTTTTCAGATGACATATTCCGGCTGGGGCACGGAGCTGGCCAGGTGCAGCTTCTGAAGGATTTTCCCGCGCAGCGCCATAAACTCCTCGGTGCCGCGGTTCCGGGGCCGGGAGAGGCCGACGTCCAGAATCTCGCTGATCTGGCCGGGGCGCGGCGTCATGATGACGATGCGGTCGCTCAGGTAAACGGCTTCGTCCACGTCGTGCGTCACGAGGATCATGGTCGTTCCGTTTTTCTCCCACAGTTCCAGCAGTTTATCCTGCAGGTCGGCCCGGGTGAACGCGTCCAGCGCGCCCATGGGTTCATCCAGAAGCAGCGCCGCGGGCCGGTTGATCAGCGCCCGCGCGATGGCCACCCGCTGCGCCATGCCGCCGGAAATCTGGTGCGGATACGACTTTTCGAACCCGTTCAGCCCGATCAGGTCGATAAAGCGGGCCACGTCCCCTTTGTGCTCCTGGTAGACGCCCCGGGCCTTCAGCCCCGAGGCAATGTTCTTTTCTACCGTCAGCCACGGGAACAGGCTCCCCTGCTGGAACACATAGCCGCGCTGGGGGCCGGGCGCGGTGATCTCCCGCCCTTCCAGCGTGATTTTCCCGGCCTCGGGCCGGTCGAGGCCCGCGATGAGGCGCAGCAGGGTGGTCTTCCCGCAGCCGGAGGGGCCGATGATGGAGAGGAACTCGCCCTTCCGGACCGAAAGGCTGATATTTTTCAGGGCCTCCACCTCGTTCTCGTCCGTACGCACATAGGTGCGGCTGACCGACGAGATCTCGATCAGATTCTCCGAACTCATTTGACAATCCCCCTCTGCCAGACCAACAGCCGCTTTTGGATCAGGGTGATCGCTTTCATAATCAGCGAAAACAGCACGGCCATGATGATGATGGCGGCATACACCTTGTAATAGGACGACCATGCCTTCGCCCAGTTGATATAGTAGCCGAGGCCGCCCTTCGCGCCCATCATCTCCGAAACCACGAGGGTCGTGAACGCGAGGCCGTCGGCGGTCGAGATGCCGGTAAAGATCTGGGGCACGGCGTTGGGGAGAGCCACATGGAACAGCAGGTAGCTCTGCTTCGCGCCGAGGGTCTTCGCCACCTCGAAATAGACCTTATGCGTGCTTGCCATGCCCTGGGCCGTCATAAACGCCACCGGGAACCACGCGCAGATGGCGATGAGGAACACGCCGGCGAGGAACGAGGTGGGGAAAACGGTCAGCGCGAAAGGCATCCACGCCACGGCGGGGATGACGCCGGTGAGCTTCAGGGCCGGGAAGACCCAGTAGTTCACCTTCGCGAACCAGCCGATGAGGATTCCCGTCCCGACGCCCAGCACAACGCCGGAGAAGAAGCCGAAGAAGAACAGGCGCAGGGAATAAAAGGTATTGGAGAGCAGAAAGGCGAAATCATCCTGGAAAACCGCCGTCACCTGGGAAGGCCCGGGGAAAAACGGCAGCGGAAGAATTCCCGTCTTGGTGCTCAGAAGGTCCCACACCGCGAGGAGAAGGCCCATGGCAAAGCGGAACGAAACGCGGCTCAGGAACCTGGCGCGCCTTTTCTCGTCAAACCAGGAAAACACGGCGATGCCGGCATACAGCAGGATCAGGCCCGCCAAAAGGAAGCGGTAAACGGTGTCGTCGACCCCCTGCGCGTCCGGAACCGCGAGGCTGACGGCCTCTGCCGCGGCGAACCCGACGAGGGAAAGCAGAACCATCCCCATATACCTCCCGCCGGACCGCTTCCGTTCGAGGAGGCGGCCCCGGCCCGCCGCCGGAGCCGCCCCGCTGTTTTTCACTGCAGAAAAAGACTGACTCATTTTTTACCTCCTAAGGCCAAACCCGTCAGGTTGAAACATGGGAATAAATCTGGTTTGCGAACTGTTCCGGATTCTTGGTCTTGAGATAGCCGATTTTGGAAAGCTGCTGGACAAAATAGAGCACGTTCTTCTGGACGGTCGCCGGGTTCTGTTCCGACAGGGACGGGTACTGGTAGCTCTTGACCAGCTCCACGGCCAGCTTTTTGTCCGTGATGTCGGAATATTTTTTATCGGAGATAATGTCGACGGCCTGTTCCGGGTTGCTGCGGATCCAGTCCTGCGCCTTATGGTAAGCCTTCAGAAGCGCCGCGACCTTTTCGGGGTTTTCGTCCAGCACCTTTTCGGAAGCGTACAGGAAGCAGCAGTATTTGTCCGCGAAAATCGGGTCGGTGGAAAGGTCGAAAATCTGCTTGAAGCCCTTGTTCTTCACCGCCAGGGAACCGAAGGGATCCCACGTGGCCGCGGCGTCGATATCGCCCTTCTGGGCGGCTTCGATCTCAAGGTTCCCATCGTTGTAGGGGACGAACGTGACGTCTTTGTTGTTCTTGGCAATAACGCCGTGGTTTTCGAGCCAGACGCTTGCGACCTGGTAGGGGGTTCCGCCGATCTCGTCGACGCCGATCTTCTTGCCCTTCAGGTCCGCGGCGGATTTGATGGAAGAATTGGCCGGGACGACGATCTTGATGCAGCCCTTGTGGAGGCCGTCCACGACCTTGACCTTCACGCCTTCCTCAATGGAGGGGAAGAACTGGAAGTCGCCGTTCACGATGGGGATGGTGCCGTTGTTCAGGCCGATTTTGCGGGTTTCGGTGTCGGCCGAGATCAGGTTCACGTCGAAGCCTTCCTCCGCAAAAAAGCCTTTTTCATAGGCGATGTAGATCGGCGCGCCGCAGAGGGAGCCGTCCTTGCCGGGAATATCGATCTTGCCGTATTTGTATTTTCCGCTCGCGGAAGTCTTGGCCGCGGAAGCCGCGGAACCCGCGGCGCTCTGGGCTGCGGAAGTCCCGTTTGTGCCCGAGCCGCAGGACGCCAGCGCCAGAACGGTCGAGGCGCAGAGAATGGCGGACACGATTCGTTTTGTCTTTTTCACAATAATTTCCTCCTAAAACATGAAATGATGGAAGGCGGTTTTCAGGACGCGAACGCTGTGGTAAGCGCCTGCTTCAGATCCGCGATCAGGTCGTCCGGGTCCTCGAGCCCGATGGAAACGCGGATCGTCTCCGGCGGAAGCTGGGCCCTGCCCTGTTCCTGCGGCGTCAGCTCGCTGTGCGTCGTTTTCGGGGAGTTGACGATCAGCGACTTCGCGTCGCCCACGTTGACATGGAAGTTAAACAGCTTCAGGGATTCCAGGAACGGATTGATCCGGGGCGCCCCGCCTTTCAGGCCGAAGGAGAAAATGGAGCCGGCGCCCTTCGGAAGGTAGCGGGCGGCGAGCCTTTTGCCGCGCTCGCCGTTCAGCGGCGGGTATTTGACCCAGGAAACATGTTCGTTCCCTTTCAGAAATTCGATGATCTTTTCGGTATTCGCGACCTGCTTCCGGACCCGCTCCGAAAGCGTCTCCAGGCCGAGCAGCACCAGGTAGGCGCTGAACGGGCTGAGCGCGGCGCCGAAGAAGTTCAGGTAAACGGCGCGCAGCCGCGCGGTGAACGGGAACTCCGGGAAAACATCCGTAAAGCTCCGTTCTTTGCCCGCCGCGTCGCGCAGGGTGTAGTATGTTTCCGTGAACTGCGGGAATTTGCCGCTGCGCCAGTTGAATTTGCCGCTCTCCAGGACCAGCCCGGCGATGACGTTCCCGTGGCCGCTCAGGTTCTTGGTGGCGGAATAGAGGACGATGTCGGCGCCGAATGCGATGGGGTTCACAAGATACGGCGTGGCGAAGGTATTGTCGACGATGAGCGGGATGCCGTGCCGGTGGGCGACGTCCGCCAGCGCGGCGATGTCCGCAACCTCCGTGTTCGGGTTGCTGATGCTTTCCACATAGATCGCCTTGGTGTCGCTGCGGATTTCCTTTTCCAGCTTCTCCGGGTCCGAAAAGTTGTCGGACCAGTCGATGGCGATGCCGAACTTGGGGTAAAGCTTTTTAAAGCTGTCCACCGTGCCGCCGTAGAGAAACGGGGACGTCAGAATGCGCCCGCCGCCCTCCGCGACGTTGAAAAGCGTATTGGTGATCGCCGCCATCCCGGACGCGAAGGCAATGGCGCCGGACGCGCCGTCCAGCGCGGCGACGCGCTTTTCGAGAACGTCCACGGTGGGGTTCCCGATGCGGGAATAGAGGAAACCGGCTTCCCGGTAGGAGAAAAGGCGTTCCGCCCGCTTCTCGGACCCGAAGTCGAAGGCCGCCGTCTGGTAGATCGGGACCGAAACCGCGTGGTTGTGCTCCTTGGGGTTGTAGCCCGCGCGGATTTTCAACGTATCGAACTGATAACCGTCTTCCGACATAACAATCACTCCCTGCAATTTCTGAATTTTTCCGCCCGGACTTTGAGGGTTCCCACGGAAGGCCCGCCCCGGAGTGCGGGCGGGAAACGGGCGGGCCTTCCGGCCGGCAAGGCCGCGCTTAAAACGCGGGGATCACGGCGCCCTTGTATTTGCTCTCGATATATTTTTTGACGTCGGGGGTATTCAGGGCTTCCTTCAGCTTTGCGACCGCGGGGTCGTTCACCCGGCTCGTTTTGGTGACGAGGATGTTGGCGTAGGGCGAGTCGGAGCCCTCGCGGAACAGCGCCGTGACGGCGTCGAGGCCCGCGTCCAGGATCTTGTTCGTATTCGTGATGTAGACGTCGAACTGGTCGCGCACGCGGATGATCTGGGCGGAATCCAGTTCGGTGATCTTGATGGGTTTCACATAAGTTTCAATATCCTGGACGGTCGCGGAATAATTTTTGATGGTGCTCTTAAGCTTGATGAACCCGTTGTCTTCCAGAATCTTCAGGGCGCGGTACTCGTTGGTCGTGTCGTTCGGGAGCACCACCGTGGCGTTCGCGGGAATCTGCGCCTTCGTTTTGTACTTCACCGAGTAGGCGCCGATGGGCTCCACGTGAACCTTCCCCGCCGAGGCGAGGTCGTAGCCCTTTTCCTGCTTGACGGACTCCAGGTACGGCAGGTGCTGGAAGAAATTCACGTCGTACTCCCCGTCGTTCGTGCGCTCGTTGGCGAGGGAATCGCCGTTGGCGTCGAGCACGGTGATCTGAAGGTCGACGCCCTCCTCCTTCAGCTTGGGCTTAACGTATTCCAGAAGCTCGGCGTGCGGGACGGGGTCCGCCGCGACTTTCAGCACCGTAGCCGCCGAGCCGGAAGCCTGGGAAGCCGAACTGTCCGCCGCGGCGGACGGGGCCGAAGAAGCGGCCGAGGGGGAAGAACAGGCGGAAAGCGCAGCCGCCGCGAGAACGGCCGCAAAAACAGAACAAAGATTTTTTCGTATTTTCATAAGACAGCCCTCCGAAAAGATCCGGTCCGGATTAAACCAGAAACCGTTTTTTTACAAGATACCGGGAAGCAAGGTCCCCGGCCAGCTGCACAAGCTCCACGAGAACCACCAGAACCAGCACCGCCGCGATGAGGATGTCGGTCTTGAACCGGGTGTAGCCGAACCGGACGGCGACGTCGCCGAGGCCCCCGGCCCCGAACGTCCCCGCCAGCGCCGTCGTGGAGATGATGGCGATGACGGTGACGGTGAAGTTCCGGATCAGCGAAGGGAACGACTCCGGCAAAAGAACCTTGAAGATGATCTGCGCGTTCGTCGTCCCCATCGCCTTGGCCGCCTCCAGCTTCCCTTTCGGGACCTCCAGGATGCTGCTTTCGACCAGCCTGGCGAACATGGGGATACAGCTGACCGCCAGCGCGATGATGCACGCCTGCGGGCCGTAGGAAATGCCGATGATCATGCGGGACAGCGGCAGGGTGAGAATAATGAGGATCATGGAAGGCAGCGAGCGCAGCACGTTGACGACGGCCCCCAGAACATTGTTGAAGACCGGCATGGGGTGGACGCCGCTTTTATCCGTAACGACCAGGACGATGCCGAGCAGGACGCCGAAAACCAGCGTGAGAACGGTGGTGATCGCCGTCATGTACAGGGTGTCCAGAATCGCCGGAGCGACGATGGCCCACGTGTCCGCGCTGAAGGCGCTCGCGAGGATTCCCCAGAACGTGCTGTTGTTGGTGTTCATATGCCTTCCCCTTCCTGAAACCACTGTTCCGTATGGTTGAAGCTGCTGTTGATTTTGATGAAAAGCTTTGCCGTGTCGCTCTTCGGGTTTTGGAAGAGGTCCCGCACCGTCCCGCGCTCCGCGATGCGGCCGTTTTCCAGCACCGCCACATGGTGGCAGAGGTACCGCACGACTTCCAGCTCGTGGGTGATGAGCACAATGGTCAGGCCGAACCGCCGGTTGATGTCCTTGAGCAGGTCCAGCACGGAAAGCGTCGTCTGCGGGTCCAGGGCGGATGTCGCCTCGTCGCTGAGCAGGACGTCCGGGTTGTTGGCCAGCGCCCGCGCGATGCCGACCCGCTGCTTCTGCCCGCCGGAAAGCTGGCCGGGGTAGCAGTTGAGCTTGTCGCCCAGCTCGACCAGCTCCAGGATCTCGGGCACCCGTTTCCGGATCAGGCTCCGGGAACAGCCGGCAATCTCCAGCGGATAGGCCACGTTCCGGAACACGGTTCGGGAATCGAAAAGGTTGAAATGCTGAAAAATCATGCCGATCTTCTGCCGGTAGCGGTTCAGCTCCTTTTTCTCCATGGACATGATCTCATGCTCCCCGATGCGGACGGTGCCCGCGTCCGGCGTTTCCATGCGGTTCAGGCACCGGATGAACGTCGATTTGCCCGCGCCGCTGAACCCGACGAGGCCGAAGATGTCTCCCTTTTGAATATTAAGGTCGATCCCGCGCAGGACCTCGATGTCCCCGTCCTTGGTGCGGAACGTTTTTTTCAGCCCCTTGATTGCGATGAAATTTTCTTCTGCCATCCCGTCACTCCCGTTCCGATCTGCCTGTTTTTGCAAAAAAAGGGAAGGCGCCCTGTTTTGGCGCGCCTTCCGCATCGTTCCGGGCATTCCTCGCCCCTCAACGCCGCAGAAGGCACCGACGACACATGCAGGCAGGCATCATGAGCCGGCGGCTCCCCGGCATCAGCATTCGGTCGATCCCTCCGTATACGCGGCCCTTCATGTTTTTCCTTCCCTTCCCAGTAAATTGAGCTGAGCCAGCCGGTTCAGCACGGCGTCCACCCGGTACGGCGCCTGGAACACCCGCAGGCCCTTCACCAGAAGATACTCCGCGGCCGCGGGGCCGATCCGGCTGACCAGAACCGCCTCGCAGTCGCCCAGCATCAGCCGGACCTTATCGAACTCCGCGGTATCGTGCCCGAGCGTCCGCCGGATGTCGCGCCGCTCGACGAACTTCCACCCTTCCGGGCGGACATCGTAAATATAAAACTCCTGCGCCTGACCGAAGTGCAGGTTGACCGTCACGCCGTCGCTGCTCGCCGCCGCGACCCTGCCGGGGACGACGCTCCGCTTCATCAGCGGTAGGTGCCGAGGACCCGGTCGTAAAGATCCTCAATGACGCGCAGGCCGCCGTTGTACCCGGCGTACCCGCAGTTGAGCACCAGACGGTACTCCACCGGGACGCTCAGGATGAGCAGGTCCGCGTTCAGGTCTTTCGCCAGGTCGCGGTCCCAGCCGCTGCCGAGGATCAGCGCCCTCGTTTTGTTTTCGTCTTCCCGTATTTTCTGCTGGATCACGCCGCCGTCCGTTTCGAACTCCACCGGGGCCGACCGGCGGTCGGAAAGGTGCGCGAATTCCCCGCGAACCTCGTCCCGGAACTCCTCGGGGGTGTTGTCGACCACAAACTGCCGCGCGGGCAGGATGCCCAGCTCGTTGACGAGGTACTTCGCAAACCCGACCGCGTAGGACGCGTCCAGGATGGTATAGAACCTGCGGGGCAGGCCGTACCGGAACTCCAGCAGGAAATCCGCCATGCGCTCAAGGAAGGAATAGAATTTGCGCTCCTCGCGGCCGATAAAATCCTCCGCGCGCTTTTTGTCCAGCTTGCCGAATTCCGCCACCTGCCGCAGAAACCGGCTCGTTTCCAGCCCGCCGACCGGAAGGTAGGGAAAATGGAGGTAAGGCGTGCCGTATTTCTTTTTCAGGTGCTCCGCAATGCCGAGCCCGACCCACGAGCTGGCGACGATGTTGAATTCCGCGTTCGGAATGTTCTTCCATTCCGGCAGCCCGCCGGATTCCTGGCCGAACAGGATGTTGGCCTTCAGGCCGATTCCATCCAGCACCCGCTTGAGCTCCGCCAGGTTCCCGTTCCAGTACGGGTCCTGGTACGGGACCGTCGCAAAAACGTTGACCAGGCCCTTCTGCACGCCGCCTTCCGCGCGGTGCGCGTCGACGTACTGGTCGATCACGGCGTTGACCACGGTTTCGTGGCTGCGGTAGTTGTTGGTTTTGAATCCGCCCGTTTCCGCGCAGACCACCGGCTTCCCGGCGCTCCGGAACTCCTGCGCCACGCTGTCGATGTCGTCCCCAACGATGGATGCGGTGCAGCCGGTGAGGATGACGTACAGGTCGGCGTCGATGACCTGCAGCGCGCCTTTGACCACGCTGCGGAGCTTGTCGACCCCGCCGAACACGACATCGCGCTCGTTGGAGTTGGTGCAGGGAATCGTGCTGCCGCCGGCGTAGGCCTCCCCCTGCCCGATGAGGCTGGTGATCTTGTTGCAGCACCCGGGGCCGGAATGGAGGACCGGAACCGCCCGCCGAATGGCGACCACGGTCTGTTCCGCGCCGAGCGCGCAGGAATACCGCGGCTGTTCAATAACTTTCGACAACCATGTCACCTCCCAAAAATGCGTAGGGGTCCTGCTCCAGCCACCACTTCGTGTAGGGCATGGTGCTGTGCTTCGCCAGGTTCGTCACGAACTCCGTGTTGTCGAGCGTCTCGGCGATCCGCTCCGCGTAACGGAGGATGCCGTCGTAGCCGAAGCTGAGCTGCTCGTCGCCGATGAGCAGGGTCGGGATGCCGAGCTTCGCGCCCCAGACCGTCATGCCGCCGTGCCGCGCGATGAAAATATCCGGCTTCGTGCGTTTGAGCAGATTGACCAGCTCGAACGCCTGCTTGTTGCAGACGTTGAAATTCTGGATGTCGCCGTAATCCTTCACGTCGCGGGCCAGCATGTCGGAGCGCTCGCAGCCGTTGTCGTAAACCGGGTCGTGGTGGAAGATGGCGGCGCCCTTCACGTCGAACCCGAGCTCCCGCAGCACGGCGATCAGCGCGTGGCCGTGGGCCGCGCCGGCCGTGACAAACGCCGTCTTGCCCTGGAACTGCTCGCGGACCTTCTCCAGCTCCGGGAGCACGCGCGCATGGCCTTCCGCGATGATCTTTTCCACCTCGTCCCGGCGGTCCAGCACGCGGCCGAGCTCGCGCAGCCATTCGTCCGTCCCTTCCACGCCGTAGCCGGGCGACGTTTTGATCTCCGGGACGCCGTACACCTGCTCCAGCGCCGCCCCCAGGTACGTCCCGAGGGTCTGGCATACCTGGATGGAAGCGGCCGCCTCGGAGATATGCTCCAGCTCGCGGATGGTGGAAAACGCCACGATATACCGCGGCTCGTAGCCGAGCCGGTGGAGAAGGCCGTCGAAAATATGGCTCCCCCAGAAATTGATGATGTTCACCTGATTGGTCTTTTTCCGCGGCGGCTTGACGATGCCGCGGACGATCGCGTGGTAGGCGGAGTCGAACCCCGTCGTCCAGATCTTCGATTTGAACCCCTCGCAGAAGCAGGCGACCACCGGGATGCCCAGCTTTTCGGTCATCTCCCTGGTCACGCTCTCCACATCGTCGCCGGTGATGCCGGAGGCGCAGGAAGTCGTGACGAAAATGGCGTGGGGGTGAACCCGCTCGAAAACGGTCTGGATCGCGTCCTGAAGCGTCTTGGTCCCGCCGAAGATGGTGTCGCTCTCGTCGATGTTCGTACTGAAGTAGCGCCCGCTGGACCGGGGAAGGTCCCGTTCCACCTGGCCCTCGCGGTAGACGAAGTTGAACCCTTCCGCATCCCCCATGCAGCCGATGGGCGCGTGGTTGATGACCGCCGCGTCCGGGATCATGCAGAGCTGGCAGAACGCCTGCCCGGAGCTGCAGCCGGTGCACTGGCTGAACCGGCGCGGAACGTCTTCCAGCGTCCCGCCGTGGGACTTTTTCACCAGCTTCTCCGCGTCGCCCTGAAAGCCCGTAATGGAGCCGAGGCGCACTTCGCGGATCACCACTTCGGGCGATTTCAAATTGACCGTACTCATTCTCTATATCCCCTTTCTTCCGGTTTGCTCCGTTCCGGCCGCCGGACCCGATCCCCGGCCGGAGGAAAACGGATGGGTCTCCAAGTATTTCCGGAAGCTGCGAAACGTCGCGTCGATGGGCTGCGGCTCTTCCGTGGGCGTCTCGAAGCAGCGGACGCCCCGTTCGCGGAAAACGCTGTACGGATAAATGCCGATGCGGTAGGTAAAAAGGTACGGACAGTCGGACAGAAGCTTCGCCACTTCCCGCACATGCTCTTCCTGGTGGGAGAAGTTGTGGCAGGTCTGTTCCGCCTTCCGGTGCCCGAGGACCCGCCATTCCCCGGAATCGCCGTCGATCTCCGCAATCAGGAAATCGGAGCAGCGTCCGAAATGCAGGTCAATTGTTTTTCCGTCGCTGCTGGTGACGGCAACCCGGATCTTCACGCTCCCGCCTCCCTTTCCGTCAGCACGCGCCGGCGATGGACCGGGACTCCGCCGCGAGGATCTGCTTGCTCCACTTGGAAGCCCACTGCCGCAGGTCCGTCGTGCTCAGCGGGGACGGCGTATGGGAAACTTCGTGGGCCGCGATCTTCTCCGCAAGGCGGGTATAGATTTTCGCCTGCTCCGAGTCCGGCGCGCCCTCGATGGTCGTTTTCCCCTGCAGCTCGCACTGCGTTACCGTGACGGAACGCGGGACGTACTCCACGACCTGCGTTTTGGTCTGCGCCGCAAAGTCGTCGATGATGTCCTTGGAATACTGGTGGTTGATGGAGTTCGCGATGATGCCGCCCAGCAGCGCCCCGCCGGAATTGGAATACTTCTGGATGCCCTTGAACAGGTTGTTCGCCGCGTAAACGGACATGAAGTCCGAAGAGGAAACGGTGAACACGTGCTCCGCGATGCCCTCGCGGATCGGCATGGCAAAGCCGCCGCACACAACGTCGCCCAGAACGTCGTAGATGATGAAGTCGAGGTCGAGGTCCTCAAAAACCTTCTGCTGCCGGAAAAGCTGCACCGCGGTGATGATGCCGCGGCCCGCGCACTCGACGCCCGGGGCGGGGCCGCCCGCCTCCACGCAGTAGATGCCGTTGAAGCCCTCGAAGATTACCTCGTTCGCCTTGACCGAGCCTTTTTCGCGCAGGGTGTCCAGCACCGTGGGGATATACTCGCCCTTGCGCAGCGTGTTGGTGGAATCGCTCTTCGGGTCGCACCCGAACTGCATCACCTTATACCCCATCTTGGAAAGCGCGGCGCTGATGTTGGACGTAGTGGTGGATTTCCCGATGCCGCCCTTTCCGTAAATCGCAATCTGCTTCAGTTTTTTCGCCATGGTATTTCTTCTCCTTATCCATAATAAAAATTTTCAAAGAACCGGCGCGGCCTTCTTCGTCAGCCGTGGGAAAAGGTCTCCGCGCACGCCTGCCCGTAGAGCTTCGAGGAAAGGTCCCCCTTGCCCGGGATGCCGCAGGCGTCGGCGCGGCAGTGCTGACAGTGCCGGAAAACCGGAATGTATTTTTCCGCCGCGGCCCTCGCCGTTTCGATCTGCAGGCAGGTGGGCGCGGGGTAATCCGCAAAATCGTGCTGCGGGATCAGCGGGATGATGTTGTAGATGTTGGCGCCCGCTTCCCGCACCGTTTTGGCGACGGTCTCGATGTGCCGGTCGTTCACGCCCGGGATCAGCACGGTGTTGATCTTGATGATCACGCCCAGGCCGCTCATCTTCCGGATTCCCTCGAGCTGGCGGCGGATCAGGATGGAAGCGGCCTCCGTCCCGACATAGCGGATCCCGTCGTAAACGATGTAGGAAATGATCTTCGCCTGGATCTCGGGGTCGACGGCGTTCACCGTAACCGTGAGCGTCCGGACGCCCACGTCGTATAATTTCTGCGCGTAGTCCGGAAGCATCAGGCCGTTCGTCGAAAGGCACAGCGTCAGGTTCGGGTAAGCCTCGTGCACCAGGCGGAACGTGCGCAGCGCCGAGTCCGTCGCGAGCGTGTCGCCCGGGCCCGCGATGCCCGCCACCGTGATCTGCGGGCAGAGCTCCAGTGCCTGCCGCACCTTTTCCACCGCCTCTTCGGGCCGAAGGATCTGCGCCGTCACGCCCGGCCGCTGTTCCGTTTTGTTCAGGGAGCGGCTGCAGAACCGGCACTGGATGTTGCACGCCGGGCTCACCGGCAGGTGCAGCCTGCCGAAGGCCGTGTTGGCTTCCCGGCTCAGGCAGGGATGCGTCTTCGCGATGCGCAGAAGCTCCTCGTTTTCTAAAAATTTTCCCTCCATGTGATTCCACCCTTTCAAAAAAGCCGCGCGGAAATAAAAAACGGCCGGGCAGGGCCTTCTCAGCCCGACCCGGCCTCCGGTTTTCCGGTCAGCCAGTCTCAGTTTTTACGGTGTTTGCGTGTTTGTCAGGTAAACCGAACTTTTTCGTTTTTCTCAATCTGAACGATTTTTCCGTCCTGAATCACCACTACAATGGAGCCATACCGAACCTCTTTTATGTACTTCGCCAGTTTTTCATAAATTTCCATATCATCCCGGCACATCCCTTTTTCCGCCATGGCACTCACCGCCTTTACCAGAGGTTTCCGTTTCCAATCGATGAAAAAAGAAGCTCACAGGTCAATTGACCCATGAGCTTCCGCATGTCTGCGCCCGGCGCAACAGTACAAGAAAGTCATCATCAATTCAACCATGGACATAACAAGAAAAGCGAATCATTCATCCGGAACATTCGCATCTGGCACATCATGCACATGGTATCCCCTTTTACTTTCAAGGCCGCCCTGTTTTTCATTCTGTACCACTCCCGTCCTGCTGGTTGTAGAAAAAACGCCGGGCAAATGTACCGCAGTACCTAATGCCCGGCCTCCGGTTTTCCGGTCAGTCGCAAACATCAAAACATATTATTTATATATGCATTTGATGTGGTTTAAGTTACGAATATTATAACGAATTGCCCGGCAAATGTCAAGAAAAAATTTAAAAAAGAAGGCGCGGCTCTTCGCACGCGCCTTCCGGAAGCTCCCTGCGGGGGCGGGTTCCCCGGTTTTTTCAGATATAGCGGATCTCCAGGTTCCCGAACGACACGCTGCCCGTCAGCGTCAGCTTCGGGGCGTCCGCGGCGGGAGAGGCTTCGCGCACGTCATTGTTCACCGCGCCGAAACCGGCGCGCACCCGGTCGACGACCTGCCAGGCTTTCGGCAGGTAGAGGACCATCTCGCCGAAGCTGGACTCCACCTGCGCTTCCGCGCCGTCCGGGCTGAGCCGGACCTGGTCGAAATACACGCTCATCTTGCCGAAGGACGAGACGAGCCGGGCGTTTTTCAGGCAGTCGGAGTGCAGGTATTTGCAGGACTCGCTGAAGCTGGACTTGACAAACACATCGTTGCCCTCGACGTTTTCCTCCGACCGGCTGAAAGGATTCCCCTCGCCGTGCCATCCGCCTTCCCCATGGTGATGATGCCAGCGGCCGCCGTGGAAGATCATGCCGCAGCCGAGGGACGCGAGCACCGCCGCGAGCAGGAGCAGCCACGGGGAGATCGCCGGCCAGTGAAGCGGCGCCCGGTAAATCAGGTACAAAAGCGCCGCCGGGACGAAGATCCCGAAAAAGTTCCCGTCCGGCAGGCTGGAGAGGATGACCGCCGCCAGCAGCACGGTCGCCGCGACGCTCCAGAAACCGACCGCCAGAAACTGCGTGGTCTGGCCCACAACGATGAAAAGCGCCGCCGCCAAAAAGAAAATGCCCCAGAACCAATTTCTATGCTTCATGGATACCCCTTTCTTTCAGCCGCTGCCGCAGTTCCTTATAATAATACCGCGACACATACACCTGTTTATGGCTTCCCGCGAACCGGATGAGGCTGGACGAGGCGAGGTTCCGCGTGATGGAATAGATCCTGCGGACGTTCACGACGGCGGACTTCGCCGCCCGGACGAAGTTCCGCGGGAGCATCCGTTCCAGCTCGTACAGCCGGTACCGGATGAGGTACGCGTCGTCGGCCGTGTGGGCGTAGATGTGTTCGCCCTCCGTTTCAAAGAACAGGACGTCGTCCAGCGGAAAATAATATTCCCGGTTCTGCTTGTAAAAGGTGATTTCCGGCCCGCGCCCGGACTGCTCCAGAACGAACTGCTGGATTTTCCGGACGGACTCGTCCACGCGGCTGCAGCGGATCAGGACTTCGGGCTCGTTCAGGCCCTCGGCCCGCTCGATTCGGACCTTCACTTCCATCACCCCTTACGCCACAAGGATAGCAGATTCCGCCCGACGGGAAAAGGGGGTTCCGCCATCCGGTCGCTTTTTGCCCGGCGACCGGTCGAAAAATTGCGGCAAGCGGTCCGTCCCGGCGGTTTTGCCGGGCCAAAATTCTCCGGCCGTCCGCCGCCTCCGACGGCCCGCAGGGACCGGGCTCTGTTTTTTCATTTTAACCGACCGCGGGGAGCCTGTCAACATCCGCGCCGAGCCGTTTTTGCCGCGGCTAACATTTTTTCATCTTTCTCAATTCCGCCGCATGAAAAGGGGCCGCCGGCCATAGGAATAAAGCAGGGCAAGGCGGGTCTTTCTGATTGGGAGGCGAAACGGAATGGGCAGCCGGGATTTCTACACGTTCAGCGGATACATGAAAAAAGATGACAATTCCCTCACCGCGTCCATGGAGGACTACCTGGAGATGATCTACCGCCTTTCGCGGGACATCGGCTTCACACGGATCCATTCGCTGTCGCGCGCGCTGAACGTCCAGCCGCCCTCCGCGACCAAAATGGTCCAGCACCTTTCGCGCCTGGGCTTCGTGCAGTACCAGAAATACGGCTTCATCATGCTGGAGGACAAGGGCAAGGAGCTGGGGGCATGGCTCCTGAAGCGCCACATGATTCTGGAGGAATTCATGCGCATGATCGGCGCGGGCGAAAGCTCGGTGCTGGAAGAAACGGAAAAGACGGAGCACATGTTCAGCCGGAAAACGGTGCGGTGCTTTGAGGATTTCGTCGAGTTCCTGAAGCGGAACCCCCAGGTTGCCGCGCAGTACCGGGAATTCCGCGGGAAGCGGAAGCCGTAAGACGGCCTCACCCGAATTTTCCGGCGTTTTCCCGGGTGATCATCTGGTATGGGATATAGATGAAATGGCCGCGCTGCAGCGGAAAGGATTTGGAAGTTCCGGCGGGGTCGCAGCAGAGGCCGAAAATCACCTCCGCCTGTGTTTTGGCGTTGTTGTAAGCCGAGCCGAGCATGGTGCCGTTTTTGATGGCGTCCAGGCCGGGGGCGGTCCCGTCGACGCCGACCACCACGGGGCGGCTCGCTCTCCAGCCGCTTTCCCGGATGGCGTCGATCGCGCCGAGAGCCATGTCGTCGTTGTTGCACAGGACGGCCTCGATGCGGCCGCCGTACCGGGTGATCCACTGCTTCATCTTCGCGGTGGCCTGTGCGCGCTGCCAGTTGGCCGTATCGTTGGCCAGCATCTCCGTGTGCACGCCGGATTCCTCAACGGCCTTGACGGAATACTCCGTGCGCAGCAGCGAATCCTGATGCCCCTGCTCGCCTTCCAGCATGACATACTGGATCTTCCCGTCGCCGTTCCGGTCGATCGACCGCGGGTCCTTTTTGTACGCCCGGGCGATGATCTGCCCCTGCAGCGTTCCGGACTGCGCCGCGTCCGCGCCGACGTAGTATGCCTTTCCCCACATCTGGATGTCTTCCTCCACCGGCTCGCGGTTGAAGAAAATCAGCGGCGTGTCCGCTTTTTTCGCCTTGTCCACAATGGTTGCGGCGGCGGTGCGGTCCACCATATTGACGCAGACGGCGTCGTAGTTCTTCGAGAGGAACCCGTCCACCTGGTCATTCTGAAGCGACTGGCTGGACTGGCTGTCCATGATGTTGAGGATGATCTTGTCCCCCGTATGCTGCTCCCTTTTCTTCGCGTCCTCTTCCAGATAAGAACTGAGGGAAGCGATGAAGGTGTCGTCCTTGCGGTACACCGACACGCCGATGCGGATCGTTTTGATGGTATCCTTCTTTTGAATGGAACAGGCATTCAGGGCGCCGGGCAGCAGCAGCAAAACACAGAGAAACGGAATCAGCTTTTTGAAAAATTTCATCCCTACCCCCTCCGTTATCGGACAAACGGAAACAGGATCCGCTCGTTTTCGGGCCGGTACATGTCGGACCGGCTCACGATGCGATAATTGACGACGGGGCTCCCGTCGTCGCGGCGGCCGATCCGGTCCACCGCCGCCTGGATGCACAGGTAGCCCATGTTGTAATCGTTCTCGACCGCGACGGCGTCGACGACGCCCTCTTCCAGGAAGGAAACGACCTTATTGGTTCGCCCCACCCCGAAGATTTTGGAATTCCGGCACTCCTTCCGGTCTTTTTTGGCCTGGCCGACCGCTTCCAGGGTCTCCGCGTCCAGCGCGACGAACGTGTCGCCCGGATGTTCCGCGAGGGTCTGCCCCGCCATGTCGGCCGCCTTCCCGATCTCGTCGGGAAGATTGCGGAAAACGACGTTCCGGCCTTTCAGCTCCGACTCGATCGCGCGCGCGCTGGCGGCGACATTGCTGCACCCCGCGCTGTTGCCCAGCACGACGACCTCGGAGCCGCCCGATTTCGCGACCTCGCGCGCCAGGGCCTTCCCCATGGCGGCGTTGTCGCACGAGACGGTTTCCAGGCCGGAAAGGCCCGTCACGGTGGACTGGACCGCGACGACTGGAATTTTCTTGAGGGCATCCGCGATCGGCTTAACGAGGCTTCCGGAATCGACCGGGGCGATAACGACGGCGTCGGCGCCGTTCTCCACCTCCCGGTTCAGGAGCGTGACCTGCTCCGCGGCGTTGTTCCGGCCCGAAAGCGTGATGAAGCTCACGTCCACGTTCCGGTCCTTGGCCGCCTGGTCGATCCCCTGCTTGACGGTGCTCCAGGTCTCGGTGTTCTCGCTGCGGCAGATGACGGAGACCTCGTAGGTCTGCTTCGCGTCCTGCGTCACCCGGATGCTTCGGTTCAGGACCAGGTAGCACAGCAGGAACAGCGTCAGGAAAGACAGAAATAAAACGATCTTTTTTTTGCTCATCCGCGTCCCCCTTTCAGGCGGTTCCGCCGTCCATGGGCCTCGCCGGCAGATGGATGCGGACCGTGGTGCCCTCGTCCGGCTCGCTGAGGATGGTGAGGCCGTATTCCCGGCCGAAGTAGAGCCGGATCCTCTCCTGCACGTTTTTCAGCCCGATTCCGGAACCTTTGCCGTGGACCGTGACGGTCCCCTCCTTCAGAAGGGACTCCGCCTGTTCCTTCGGCATCCCCAGCCCGTTGTCGGTCACGTCGATATACAGGTCCTCCCCGCGCCGGTACGCCCTGACGCGGATCTCGCCGTCCTCATCCATGGACTCCAGCCCGTGGTGGATGGAATTTTCCACCAGCGGCTGGACGATCAGCTTGATGGTGGAGCAGGCGCGCGTCTCCGGCTCCGCTTCGATGGTGAATTCGAATTTGTTTTTGAACCGCATCTTTTCGATGATCAGGTAGTTCTGCACATGCTTCAGCTCGTCGGCAACCGTGACGATGTTCCTTCCCTTGCTCAGGCTGATGCGGAACAGCCGCGCAAGCGACGTCACCATGGTCTCGGCATCCCGGTAATTTTCGTTTTCGATCATCCAGACGATCGCGTCCAGCGTATTGTAGAGGAAATGAGGATTGATCTGCGATTGGAGGGCGTCAAGCTCGCTTTTGCGCTTGGACTCCTGCTCGCGGACGATGTCGCTCATCAGGTGCTTCATTTCCCGCACCATGGAGCGGATCGTCTTGCCCAGGTGCCGCACCTCGTAGGAGCCGCTCACGGTGATTTTCGTCTCGTCGAGGTCGCCGTCCTCAATGTTCTTGACCGAGCGTTCGAGCTGCTTGATCGGCGTCGCGATCCGCGACGAGAGGAACATGTTGACAAAAATGAGCAGGAACGACGCGAACGCCGCGCACAGGAGCGCAAACAGGGTGTACTGGTAATAGTTTTCCGTAATATCCTTCGTCGGGGTGACCGCGACGATCTTCCAGCCCGTGTAGCCCACCGTTTTCACGGTGACGAGGCGCTCCTCATTTTCAAAGATCTCCGACCGGGTGCCGTCCTGGTAGCCGGCCGCCTTCCGGTTGTTCTCGTGAATGAGGTTGGAATAGATCAGCTCCTGCCGGGGGTGGTAGATGATCTCGCCGCTGCCGTCGGTGATGTAGATATAGCTGGACTTGCCCAGGTCCACGTTGCTGCAGATCTGCTCGATGCCGCTGAAATTCATATCCACCAGCAGCACGCCGTGGGTGATGGTGCCGGCGGACGTAAGCTCCACGTACCGGCTCAGGGACACGACCCAGTGGTACTTGTTGTCCGGGTCCTGAAACAGGTTTTCCACATGCGGCGTGGAAAAATGGAGGTTCTCGATGCGCGCTTCCGCGTTCCGGAACCAGGCCTGATGCGTCACGTCCGCCGTTTCCTTCAGGTCGCTGAGCGGTTCCGCCGCAATGACCTTCCCCGTCTCGGAAAAAACGCCGACGCTGATGATCTGGTCGTGGTTCGTCTCGTAGAGGAGGCTCATGGGGCCGCTGATGCTGTCCTTTTTCAGGTCGGCGTTTTTGATGACGCTGTAATAGATGCTGTCCGAAACGCGCATCATGCCGCGCAGGTAGGAGTCCAGGTTGATGTTCACCTGGTCGACGATGCGCTGGTTGTTCCGCGTGGTGAGTTCCTCCGTGCTGCTCACGTACCGCATGGCGAGCGACACGCCCACCAGCGCCATGCCCACGACCGCCACCACCGTGAAGGAAATGGACAGGGTAAACTGCAGGCTCCTCTTCCGCAGGAAACGCCGGACCCGTTCGGTTGTCTTGCGAAACTGATTTTCCATTTATGTTCGATTCCTGTACTTGGACGGGGAAACGCCGAACTTTTTCTTGAACACATAGCTGAAATAATTCGGCTCCGTATACCCCACCTTCTGGGCGATGATATAGGTTTTGTCATCCGTCATGTTCAAAAGCTCCACCGCCTTCCGCATCCGCACCTCCGTCAGATACGATACGAAATTTTTTCCGGATTCCCGTTTGAATACCGTGGAAAAATAGGCCGGGCTCACATGCAGCCGGGAACAGAGGCTCTCGACCGACAGGCCGGGGTCCTGGTAGTGCGCGCGCACATACTCCTCGGCGCTCCGGGTCAGCAGCTTGGTGGAATCCAGCCGCTCCCGTTCAATGTTCGCGCTGATCTTCATGCAGACGTCCGCGCACCAGCGCTTCATGTCCTCCAGGCTGTGAAGCTTGGAGATGGTCTGCACGAAGCTGAAGTTCTCCCCGAAGATCGCGGCCTCGTCGATCCGGTACGCATGGAGCACCTTTAAAAGGGACGTCATGATCTCCAGCAGAAAAATCTGGTACTGGCTCAGCGGCAGGACGACCGTGCGGAACTGCCCGAAAACGGAGTCGATTTTCTGCGCGATCTCCCGTTTGTTTCCGAGCTTGATGGCGCTGACGATCTCGCTTTCGTCATGCTCGCTGAACTCCGCCCTGGCGGACGGGTCCGGTTCGACGTCCGCGATGGAAATGGCCTTGTCGCCCCCCAGAACGGCGCTGTACTCCAGCGCGCTCTGCGCCTCCTGGTAGCAGTGCTGGAGCTGGGACAGGTTTTCCGCCGCCGTGCTGACGCCCGCCATGACCTTCGTCCCCAGGACCCGCCGCGCGGAACTGCAGATCTGGTCCATCCGGTTGACCAGCGGGAGGACGCCGTCGGCCGAGCGGATTGCCGCGATGACCGTAACGCAGTCCCCCGCGAGGAAATCCACAAAACGGAAATATCCTTCCAACTCCCCCTCCGTGGTGCTTTTCAGCAGAATCGGCACCAGCTCCTCCTGCCCCTGGAGCACCCGCGCGGTTTTTTCCTCCGCGTCCACCCGGAGGAGCGCGACCGCCCACCCGTCGGCCTGCAGGTTGATGCGGAACTGCGCGGCCTTCGCCTTCAGCCGTTCCTTCGGGACCCGCCCTTCGATCAGGTCCGTGAGGAACTGGCCGCGCATGACGGGGAGGCTCTCCTCGTACTGCCGTTTCAGGACTTCGACGTTCCGCTTTTCCGCGACCTCGCGGTCGATCTGCGCCTTGATCTTCCGCAGGGTCTCGGTCAGCTCCTCGGAATTGATCGGCTTCAGGATATACTCCGCCGCATGCATTTTTATGGCCTGCTGGGCGAACTCGAACTCGTCGAACCCGGAAAAGAAGATCAGCTTCACCGAAGGCATGGACTCCCGCAGCTTTTCGCCCAGCTCCAGCCCCCCGAGGAACGGCATTTTGATGTCGGTCATGACGACGTCCGGGTGAAGGTGCTCCGCTTTTTCCAGCGCGTCCAGGCCGTTTTCGGCGGATCCCACGATGATGTAGCCGATTTTTTCCCAGTCGATTTTTCGGATGATTCCCTCGCGTATCTGCTCTTCGTCGTCTGCAATCAGAATCCGGTACAAAAGCACTCCTCCCGAGTCGGATGGTGTCTATCATAATAATACAACGTTTGACAAAAATTTTATTCGGTTTTTGTGAATCTTTCGTGAAAATACGATCGGAGGCCCATGGCGAACTATCGCCATGGGCCGCGCATGGATTAAGAGGATAGGTAGGGGTCTCTTGTAATCAAAGGAAGAACGGCCGCGGCATCAGTGCCACAGGACCTTCTTGTATTTGGAAAGGTCGATGGCAACGGCGACGGCGATGATAACGCCCTTGATGACCTGCTGCCACATGGGGCTGACGTTGATAAACTGGAGGCCGTACTGGATGACGGTAAAGATCAGAACGCCGACGACAATGCCGCTGACTTTGCCGATGCCGCCCGCGAGCGACACACCGCCTACGCAGCACGCCGCGATGGCGTCGAGCTCATAGCCGTTGCCGTAGTTGTTCGTCGCGCCCGCCGTCCGGGCCGCTTCCAGAACGCCGCCGAAGCCGTACAGGACGCCCGCGAGGATGAAGATGCCCATCAGGGTCCGGAAGACGTTGACGCCGGAAACCTTCGCCGCTTCCATATTCCCGCCGATCGCATAGATGTTTTTCCCGAAGACCGTCTTATTCAGAACGAACCACATGACGCACGTCACAGCGAGCGCAATCGGGATCAGGACGGAGATATTGCCGGGAAGCTTCGTCTGGGCAAGGGCCGTAAAGTCGTTGCGGACGCCGCCGATCGGCTGGGAATGGTTCGGCGGAAGGTCGAAATACAGGGAGCAGACGCCGTAGATGATGACCTGCGTGGCCAGGGTCGCAATAAACGGGTGCATGTTGTACTTTGCCACGAGGAAGCCGTTCAGGATGCCGAACAGGCCGCAGCAGACAACCGCCACCAGGATCGGCAGGATCACCGGCAGGTACGGCAGGTTCGGGAAAAACCGGTTCGCGTAGGCGGGGTCCTGCAGCATGGACGTGGAAAGCACCGCCGCCAGACCCACCATACGGCCGGCCGAAAGGTCGGTGCCCGCAATCAGCAGGGTCATGCAGATGCCGAGGGCAATAATCAGCCGGATGGACGACTGCGCCAGAATATCCAGCAGCACGTCTTTCTGGCAGAAGTTCGGCTCAATGAAGATAATCACGACGATCATGACGAAAAGGGCGAAGATCAGGGCGTATTTCAGGAAAAACGACTTCGCCTTTTTCCCGGAAAACTCGACCTCGCTGCCGAGCTTCTTGCGGTTCACCCGCTGCATGATGCCGTAAAGAACGCAGACGGCGCCGATGATCGCAATGAGCCACGGCAGGTCGTAAACTTTTTTGGTTCGGAAAAACAGCCCGAAGATCATGCCGAAAAGAAAGATAATCCCGCCGGCAACCAGAAATATGGAAGCGTATTTTTCCCGGGCAATTGCTTTTTCCTTATTCATCGTACTCATCCCACTTTCCGTTGGATTCAATTCATATATTTGGTTGCCAGGCGCATGATGGAGACCTGGTTTGCCTCGCCGCGGTCCAGAATGCCCGTGAGCCTGCCCTCGCACATGACCATGATGCGGTCCGCCATGCCGAGGAGCTCGGGCATTTCCGAGGAAATCATGATGATGGATTTCCCCTGCCTGATGAGCTGCAGCATAATGGTATAGATTTCATACTTCGCGCCCACGTCGATGCCGCGGGTCGGTTCGTCCAGAATCAGGATGTCCGGCCGGGTGAGAAGCCACCGCGCGATCAGCACCTTCTGCTGGTTGCCGCCGGAGAGGTTCTCCATTTCCGTCCCCAGGGACGGCGTCTTTACGTGGAGCTCCCCGTCCATCTTTTCCGCAGCCCGGACCCGCAGGGTGTTGCTCAGCGCGCCGTGCCGCGCGTACCTGCGCTGGCTGGCGATGACGGTGTTGTCCAGGACGGAGAGGTGCGCGAACACCCCCGATGCCCGGCGCTCTTCCGTCAGCAGGGCAAAGCCGTTCCGCTTCGCGTCCTCGACGCGCCGGATCTCGATCTTCCCGCCGTCCTTGACGATCTCGCCGGAAGCGATCTCGCGCAGGCCGAAAATCGACTCGACCAGCTCGGTCCGCTGGGCACCCACCAGGCCGCCGATGCCCAGGATCTCCCCCTTGTGCAGCTCGAAGCTGATATGCCGGAAGGAGCGGGGGGCCGCCGAGCAGAGATCTTTGACCTGGAGAACGACTTCTTTGCCGGGCGTGTAATCTTTTTTCGGGAAACGGTCGGTCAGTTCCCGGCCGACCATCTTGTTGATCATGGTTTCGGTCGTCATCTCCGAAGCCTGCCACGAGCCGATGAGCTTTCCGTCGCGCATGATGGTGACCTCGTCGCAGATCTTCAGGATTTCCTCCATCTTATGGGAGATATAGATAATGGCGCAGCCATGCTGCTGGAGCTGCCGGATGATTTTAAACAGATGCTCCGTCTCGTTATCCGTCAGCGAAGAAGTCGGCTCATCCATGATGATGATCTTTGCCCGGTAGCTCACCGCCTTCGCAATTTCCACAAGCTGTAACGTGGAAGGCGAAAGGTCGCCCGCCTGTGTTTCCGGGTTGATGTCCAGGTCAATGGTCTGAAACAGTTCCCTGGTCCTGCGGATCATGCCCCTGCGGTCGACCATGATTCCCTTTTTGGGGAACCGGCCGAGCCAGATGTTTTCCATCACGGGGCGGAAACGGATCGGGTGAAGCTCCTGGTGGATCATCGAAATTCCAAGGTTCAGCGCCTGTTTGGTCGAAGTGATCTCCTCGTTTTTCCCGTTCAGAATGATGTCGCCGGAATCTTTTATGTAGATGCCGAAGAGGCATTTCATCAAAGTGGACTTGCCGGCGCCGTTTTCCCCGACGAGCGCGTGCACACTGCCCGGCCTGACTTTCAGGCTGACGTCGTCCAGGGCCTTCACGCCCGGGAACGATTTGCAGATGTGGTTCATTTCCAGCACATATTCGCCCATACCCTCATCCTCCTTGCTTGAAAAATCGGCAGGATGCGGAAGCTCCCGCTTTCGCTTCCTGCCGGAGAAATCTGTGCCGCGGTTATTTCATGAACTTTGCGTAGTTGTCCTGGGTCACTTTCACATAATCGATCCAGACATATTTGCCGTCCGTAACGGGGTAACCGGCGGTGTCCTTCGTAATCTGCTTGCCTTCCGCGGCGGCGGCGGCAATGTTCACGGCGGCCTTGCCCTGGTTCTCCGCGTCGTTCAGGACCGTGCCGAGCATGGAGCCTTCCTTCATAGCCTGCAGGCCCGGAGCCGTGGCGTCAACGCCGACGACCGGGATGTACTTGCTCTTGTCGCCTTTGTTGTAGCCGTGCGCCTTCAAAGCCTCGATCGCGCCGAGCGCCATGTCGTCGTTGTTGCACAGGCAGGCCTCGATCTTGTCGACGCCTTTGGACGTGATGAAGTTGTTCATCAGGTCGGTGGCCTTCGCTTTGTCCCAGTAAGCGGTGTCGGCGGCGAGCTTTTCAACTTTGAGCCCCGCGGCCGTAATCGCGTCGATGGAATACTTGGTGCGGAGCGTCGCGTCCTGATGGCCCGGCTCGCCCTGGATCATCACATACTGGATCGTGCCGTCGCCGTTCTTGTCGGCGCTCTTGTTCTTCTTGAAGTAATCCGCGATCATTTCACCCTGCTGGGTGCCGGACTGCTCGGCCTTCGCGCCGACGTACCAGACCTTGTCGTATTCCTTCATGACGTTCGCCTCGGGCTCGCGGTTCAGGAAGACGATCGGAAGGTTCTTGTCCTTCGCCTTTTTCAGGATGGACTCCGCGGCGGTACGGTCAACCGGGTTGACAGCCAGCGCCGAAACGCCCTTGGTGATAAAGGTGTCGACCTGCTCGTTCTGCGTCGGCTGCTTGTTCTGGGAATCCACGATGTCGAGATTAACCCCCAGCGACTTTGCCTGGGTCTGCATGTTGGTGCGGACGCCGGTCATGAAGGTGTCGTCGAATTTGTAGATGCAGACGCCGACGGAAACATCGGAAGCGGCGACTGTGGATTCTGCTGCGGACTGCGCGGCGGACGCCGTGCCGTTGTTCGCCGCGGCGGACGAGGTCCCTCCCGGGCTGGAACAGCCGGTTGCGGCCGCTCCCATCATCAGGGACGCCAGCACCAATGCAACAGCTTTTTTCATGTTTTCTCCCCTGCTTTCTGAAAATTTTGGCAAGCGTTCGGCCTTCTGCACAATTTCACGCCGAGGCGCTTACGTTTTCTGGACACCATTATAATTTGTGAAAAAGGATAAATCCATATAAAATTCTTTGCACTTATATCGAATTTCTTTGCAGTTTATCCATAGATTGGCCTCGGTCTGCGCCTTTTTTTGAGCAATTTCCCGGAGAAGCCGAAAAAAAGCAGCGGCGGGAATTCATTCCCGCCGCTGCCGGCCTGTTCTTATTTTCCGGTTTACGCCTTCAGCCGGAACCCGGAAACCAGGTTCCGCATCGCCCCCGCCTGCGTGGAAAGCTCCTCGCTGGCAGCGGCGCTTTCCTCCGCCGTTGCGGAATTGGTCTGCACGACCGCCGAAACCTGGTCGACGCCGCTGTTGATCTGCCGGATGGAGTTCGCCTGCTGGTCCGAGATTTGGGCAATCTCCTTGACCGCGTCCGCGGCCGCCTTGGTGTCGAGGACCACCTGCATCATGGACTCCGCCATGCTGTTCGCAATCTTGTTGCCGTTCTCCACTTCCGAGACGGAGCTCTGGATGAGGGCGGTCGTGCCCTTCACCGCTTCCGCGCTCTTGCCCGCCAGGTTGCGCACCTCGTCGGCAACGACGGCGAAGCCCTTGCCCGCTTCGCCCGCCCGCGCCGCTTCCACGGCGGCGTTCAGCGCGAGGATATTGGTCTGGAAGGCGATTTCCTCGATCGTCTTGACGATCTTCCCGATGCCGTCGGACGACTTCGAGATTTTTGACATCGCCACAAGCATCTCGTGCATCTGCTGGTTGTTCTTGATCAGCTCGGAACCGACCTTCTTGACGTGCTCGTTCGCCTGGGAAGCGGAATCCGCGTTTTTCTGCGCGCTCTGGGCAACTTCCTTGATGGCGGCGGAAAGCTCCTCGATGGAGCTCGCCTGCTCCGTCGCGCCCTGCGCCAGAGCCTGCGCGCTTCCGGAAATCTGCTGCGAGCCGCTGTCCACCTGCTCCGCCGCCCGGGAAATCTCCGTCAGGGTCCGGTTCAGGGAATCCCGCACGCGGGACAGCGAATTTTCCAGCTGCTTGAAATCCCCCCGGTACTCCACCGAACCGGTGATATTGAGGTCGCCGTCCGCTATCTTCTCAAAATTTCTGCCGATGTCGGACAGGCAGGCGCGGATCGAGGACGTGGATTCCTCCAGCGCCTTCCCGAGCTGGCCGATCTCATCGCCGGAGGCAGCGGGAATCTCCACGTTCAGATTCCCCTGCGCGATCTGCCGGGCGGCCTGCGTCATCCGCACGGCCGGGTCGCTGATGTTCTTCGCGATCCGGAGGGCCACCAGGACGGAAGCGGCGAAGGACGCCGCCACAAAGCCGATCATGAAAAGTTCCGGGGAATGCTGCGGCACTCCCGCCGGCGCGCCTCCTCCGGCCGCGGCGGCCCGCGCCCCGCCGCCCGGGTTCTGGCTCATCAGGCTCACAATCCCGATCACGCTCCCGATGCTGGCGATCAGGGCGACCAGGATAAACGACAGGATCAGCTTGGTTCTCAGTTTTACGGTTTTCGGTTTTTTTGCGGTTTTCGGCATATTCTGCATTCCTTTCCCTATGATTCTATCGCAGGGCCGCCGGGGCCGATCGGTCATAAAGAAAACGCGCTTCTGTGAATTATGGATAAATTACAGGAAATACTTACCGAATTATTATATCGTACTTTCCCAAATTACAATTCTCAAAATAATAAATTTTGAGGAATACGGAAATTTTTTCTCGTTTTCTTTCCCTTTTGCTCCGTTTTCGGCGATATGTAAGATATAATAAGACCGCACGCCGGGCTCCCGATCCGTCCGGCGGGGAAAGGATGCAAAGCATGATACGGTTTGAAAGCGATTATCTGGAAGGCGCCCACCCGGCGATCCTGAAGAAAATGGCGGAAACCAACCTGGAGCAGACCCCGGGCTACGGGCTGGACCCCTACTGCGAAAGCGCGCGGGAATCCATCCGCAGGCTGTGCCGGAACGACGGCGCCGACGTCCAGTTCCTTGTGGGCGGCACCCAGGCGAACCTGACGGTGGCCGCGTCGATCCTCCGCCCGCACCAGGGAGTTGTCGCCGCGGACACCGGGCACGTGAACTGCCATGAAAGCGGCGCCATCGAGGCGACCGGGCACAAGGTCCTCACGGCAAAGAACGAGAACGGAAAGCTGACCGCACGGCAGGTACGGCGGATCTACGACGAGCACTGGGGCGACGCCAACCGGGAGCACATGGTTCAGCCCGGCATGGTCTATGTGTCGCATCCGACGGAATTCGGCACGCTGTACACCAAGGCGGAGCTTCGGGATCTGAGCGGCGTCTGCCGGGAATGCGGCCTGCCGCTGTACCTGGACGGCGCGCGGCTCGGCTACGGCTTCATGGCGGAGGAAAACGACCTCACCCTGGCGGACCTGGCGAAGCTGTGCGACGTTTTTTCCATCGGCGGGACAAAGGTCGGCGCCCTGTTCGGGGAAGCGGTGGTCATCCCCGGCGAAGGGCTGCGGCAGGACTTCCGGTACATTCTCAAACAGCGCGGCGGGATGCTGGCAAAAGGGCGTCTGCTGGGCATCCAGTTCGACGTGCTGTTCCGGGACGGCCTGTATTTTAAAATCTCGGAGCATGCCGACCGGCTGGCCGTAAAACTCAAAAAGGCGTTTCTGGCGAAGGGCTTCCCGCTCCTCTGCGATTCCGGCACGAACCAGCAGTTTCCCATCCTGCCGGACGGCGCCCTTGCCGTCCTCGCGAAAAAATACTCCTTCTCCTTCTGGAAAAAGGCCGACGCGTCCCACAGCGCGGTGCGGTTCTGCACCAGCTGGGCGACGCGGGAAAGCGACGTGGACGAGCTGATCCGCGACCTCGCGGCGCTGTGACGGAAAGCGGGGACGGGACGGAATTTTCTCCGTCTTCTCATGAAACTCTCAGATTTGCTTCACTCCGCGGAAACATCTTCCGGGCAAAATAGAAGGCAAAACAAATCTACGGAGTGAGAAACATGGAAAAAACCGCAACGGCTAAAAAACGCGGCAGCTTCCCCGGCGCCGTGCGGAAACGGTGGTATGTTTTCGCGCTGGCGGGGATCGCTCTTCTCTCGTTCTGGCTGAATTTCTACGCGATTTCCCGGCTCGGCTACGGCAACGCCTACTATGCCGCGGCGATCAAAAGCATGATGCAGAGCTGGCACAACTTCTTTTACGTCTCGTTCGACCCGGCCGGGGTCGTGTCGGTCGACAAGCCGCCGCTCGGGCTGTGGGTGCAGTGCCTGTTCTGTTTCCTGTTCGGCTACCACGGCTGGGCGATGCTCCTGCCGCAGGCGCTGGCCGGGGCCGGTTCCGCCGTGATGATGTACGTCCTCACGGCCAAACGGTTCGGGCGGCCCGCCGGCCTGATCGCGGCGCTCGTGTTTGCCCTGACGCCCGCCGTGGTGGTCGCCTCGCGCAACAATACCATGGACATGCAGCTGATTTTCGTCCTGCTCGCCGCCGCGTGGTTCCTGTTCCGGTCGATGGAAACGGGCCGGTGGCGCTACCTGTTCGCGGCGAGCGCCCTGGTCGGCCTCGGTTTCAACATCAAGACGCTGCAGGCATACATGATCCTGCCCGCCGCCGCCGCGGCCTACCTGCTCTGCGCGAAGGAAAAGCCGGGCCGGCGGCTCCTCGCGGGAGCCGTCAGCCTGGTCGTCCTGGCCGCCGTTTCGTTCGCATGGGTCGCGGCGGTTGACCTCACCCCGTCCGGCAGCAGGCCGTATGTGGGCAGCTCGTCGAACAACACGGAATGGGACCTGCTGACCGGCTACAACGGGATGCAGCGCCTCAGCGGCGGAATGGGCGGCGCCGGAAGGAACGGAACCTTCCGGGATGACGGCCGGGGAACCCGGACGGACGGCGCAAACGGCTGGTCCGCGCAAAACGGGAACAATGCCGGCGCGCCCGCCGCGCCGAACCAGAACCAAAACGGCGGCACGGGAAATTCGGGGAACCTGCCGGCTATGCCGAACCGGAGCGGCGGCGGCACGGGGAACGCCGCGAACGGGCAGAACGGTTTTGCCGGCAACGCGCAGGGCGGCTTCCGCCTGGAAGGCATGGGCGCAGGGAACGGCGGCATGGGAGGCGTCGGCAACGACATCGGCACCGCCGGGCCCTTCCGCCTGTGGCAGCAGAGCATGTACGGGCAGGCGTCGTGGCTGATCCTTCCCGCCCTGTTCTGCATCCTCGCCTGCGTCCGCCGGTTCAAGTGGAAAAAGATGACGCCGAAGCAGGGCATCTTCCTGTTCTGGGTGGTCTGGCTCGCCGTCGTCGCCGTATTTTTCAGCTTCGCCTCGTTTTTCCACCGTTACTACCTGTGCATGCTGGCGCCCGGCATCGCGGGGGTCGTCGGCATCGGCTTCCCCGAAATGCTGCGCGCGTTCCGCGGCCGGAAGGGCTGGAAACAGTGGCTGCTGCCTCTGACGGTGATCAGCTCCGGCACGTTCTCCGCGCTTTATGTCTGGAACAACTACCCGGCCCTGCGGAGCTGGCTCGTTCCTCTCATCGCGGGAGCCGGGGCGGCTGCGCTGGTCCTGACGGCGGTTTTCCTGCTCCGCCCCAAAAAAGCCCTGGCACTGGCGGCCGCCGGGATGGCGGCGGTTTCGCTGCTGGCGGGCCCGTTTTACTGGTCGCTCACGGCGACGCTTTACGTCTGTGAAAACATCACCATGCCCTACGCCGGGCCGGAACTCGCATCCACATCCAAAACACCCGGCATGACCCGGAATCAGGAAACCTTCACGTCGAGCGACAGTGCGGCCCAGTCGCTGGAAAATTACCTGGTGAAGCATTACCGGTCGGGCAGCTACCTCGTCGTCGCCCAGAGCGCGAACGACGTGGCGCAGTTCATCGTAGACACCGGACTTCCGGCGGTCGCCTACGGCGGGTTCCTCGGCTCCGACAACGCCTGGTCCCTCGACCGCTTCAAGCAACTCGTGGAAGAAGGCAGGATCACTTATGTGCTGGCGTCCTCCGACGGGCGGGGCGGCGGAATCGGCGGTTCCTCGGAGATCCTGTCGTATGTGAAAAGCAACGCCAAACAGGTCAGCGCTTCGGCATACGGCGGCTCCTCCGGTCAGGGCGGCACAGCGCTGTACGTGTTCGATTCCGGTACCAAAAAATAGGACGGCGCACAAAAATCCCGCGGGACGGCCGGAAACGGCCGCCCCGTTTTTTCAAGGCTTTCCGGCCGATTTCCTTTGATTGTTCCATAATTTCGGGCTTTTTCCTTACAAATCCAAAAGTTTCGGCAGAAGATTGACATCCCTTCGTCCATCCATTATGATAGGCAAAAGTATTGCGGAGCGGGAAAAAAAGGATTTTTTCCGCTCCTGTGCCGGAAACGGCCGCCATTCAGCCAAAAAATACAGCAGAGAAGGGATTCTCGAAATGAAAGCTGCTCCTCGAAAAGGGAAAACCGGGAAAAATGCGTGCCGGCGCAAAAAAAGCGGAAAAATCGGGCGGGTCCTTGCGCTCTGCTCGGTCGTCTGCATTCTGGCGGCCGTGGGAACCACAGCCGCCGTCTTTTTCATCGGAAGCAGTTCCCTGACCGACCGGATCCTTCAGGGCGACACCCGGTCCGCGGCTTACGCGCTGACCGCCCGGACGGCTCAGATGAAAGGCGATGCGGAAAATTACGCGATGGAGTTTGCTTCCGACGGCAATGTCACCTCCGCGCTGGAAGAATCGAGACAGTCCAGCCTTGCCGGCATTCTGAAAATGGTGATCCAGAACAGCGGCGCCGACGTGGATTTCGCCACCATTTCCGACCCGGGCGGAAAGATCCTCGCATCCACCCTGACGGACCGGGCGGGCGGTTCCGTCGCGGCCCTGCCGGACGTAAAGAGCGCCATGTCCGGAAAAGGGGTAAACGGGGACGTCGCCTCGGGGCCGGACGCCAGGCTCGCGGTGCGGGCCACGGCCCCCGTCTATACGAAAGGCAGCGTTCCCCTGGGTTACCTGAGCACCGGGTACAGCCTGGAGAAAATCGGGGTCGTGGACGCCCTGAAAGCGGCGAACGGATGCGACTACGTCATCTACTGGAAAAACACCGGGCTGAGTTCTTCCATAAAAACCGGGAATGCCCGCAGGACCGGCTTCGCCCTCGACCCGGGGACCGGAAAAACGGTTTCCGGGAAACAGACCGTGACGGGAAAGACGGTTCTGTTCGGGGAAACCTACGCTTCCCTGTACCAACCCATCGCCGATTCGACCGGGAAAGTGGTGGGCGTCCTGTTCGTCGGGAAACCGATTTCGGAGTTTCTTTCCTTCCAGAAAAAATATATCCTTGCCGCCGCATTCGCCGCCGCCGTTCTCGCGGCCGTCAACATTTTTCTTTTCGGCCGCATCTCCAAAAAACGGATCGCCGGTCCGATTCAGGAAATGTCGCGGATGGCGGCGGATCTGGCGGAAGGGAAACTGGGCGGCGCGGGAACCACATCCGCGGCGGACGACGAAATCGGGCGGCTCGGCCGGTCCCTCGGCACAATGACCGACAATCTCCGGCGCTATGTAAAGGACATTTCGCTCCGGCTGACCGTGATGGCCAAAGGCGACATGACGGCGGAGTTCGCGATGGAATATATCGGGGACTTCCGGCCGATCCAGTCGGCGCTGCGGGAAATTTCGGATTCGCTGAACCGGGTGCTCGCCCACATTGACCAATCCGCCCGGCAGGTAAGCGGAAGCGCGGGCCGCGTTTCCGCCGGCGCGCAGGAACTGGCGCAGGGCGCCGCGGAGCAGAGCAATTCCATCCAAAAACTTTCCGTCTCAATTGAAGACGTTTCCCGGAGGGTCGGGGAAACGACCGGCAGGATCCGCGGTATGACCCAAACGGTTTCCAACGCCGTGGATGACGTGGCGAATTCCAGCCGCAAGACGGGGAACATGCTCGACGCCATGGACGGGATTCGGCTGTCATCCGACCGGATCGGGAAGATCATCAAGTCGATCGACGACATCGCCTTCCAGACCAATATTCTCGCGCTGAACGCGGCGGTCGAGGCGGCCCGCGCGGGAGAAGCCGGAAAGGGCTTTTCCGTCGTCGCCGACGAAGTGCGGAACCTCGCCGCAAAATCAGCGGCGGCCTCCAAGGAAACCGCGGCGCTGATTCACGACACCCTGGAAAAGGTCCGGAACGGTTTCGGACTGGCGGAGGAAGCCGCCAAAAGCTCCCGGCAGATCGACCGGAAGCTGCGGCAGCTGGCCGGGGACATGGATGAGATCGGCCGGACATCAGCCGTGGAAGCGGCTGCCGTGGACAAGATCCGGGACGGAATCGCCCGGGTTTCTTCGGTCGTGCAGACCAATTCCGCCACGGCGGAAGCAAGCGCCGCGGAGAGCGAGGAGCTTTCCGGTCAGGCCGCGCTTCTCCGTGAGGAAGTGGGAAAATTCCGCCTGAAAACATAAATTTTCCGGGCAGCGTCGCCTGAAACGAGGGAGGGCAGCCGCAGGGCCGCCTTCCCTCATTTTTTTCCGCAGCCGGAATGTTGTTTTCCGATTTTGCAAAAAACCGCAAATTTCTTTGATCTTATGATAAAAATCTTCTATTTAATTGACAATTTTGCCCAGCCATTCTACAATAATTCCAATTAAAGTTAAAAATAGACAAATTTTTTATTGATTTACACGGTATCAATTGTAATTTAGTTGGAATATCGGGATTTTGACGGGGGGAATTGATTGATGAAAAGGAAAGTGTCCGGCGGAAAATCCATCGGGAAAAAGATCATCTATGTGTCCATCGGCTGCATTCTCGCGGCCGTCGTCACCACGGCGGGCGTCATGTTCGCCGGCAACAGCTCGTCGACCGACCTGATTTTGGCGGACGACACGAAGGCCGCCCTTTCGTCCCTGACCAGGAAGACCGCTTCCATGGCTTCCAGCGCCGCGACGTACGCTTCGGACCTCGCAAGCGGAAGCGTCCTGACCACCGCGCTGCGGGAAAACCAGAAATCTTCCATCGCCGGCACCATAAAAATGGCGGCGAAAGACATCGGCGCGGACGTGGATTTCGTCACGGTCACGGACCCGAAGGGCGTCGTGCTCGCCAGCACGGAATCCGACCAAAGCGGGGAATCCCTCGCTTCCCAGAAGAGCATGAAGGAAGCGATGGCCGGTTCCCCCAGCAAAGGCTACCTGGAACAGGGGGATGATGTGAAGCTGGCCGTCCGGGCGGCCGCGCCGCTGGAGGACGGGGGCGAAATCATCGGGTTCCTCTCCACGGGGTACGACATGGGCGAGCCCGCCCTGCTGGACGAGCTGAAACAGGCGAACAACTGCGACTTCACCGTTTTTCTGGGCGACACCCGCCTGAACACCACCATCGCCAGCGGGGGAAAGCGGGGAACCGGGACCAAGGCGCCGCAGTCCGTCACCGACACGGTCGTCGGCCGCAAGAAGCCCTATTCCGGGGAAACGAGCATCCTCGGCAATTCCTACTACGCCCAGTATGCACCGCTCACGGATGCCGGAGGAAAAACGGTCGGGATGCTTTTTGCCGGCAAGCCCGTCGCCAATATCACGGCCATCCGGAACCGGTTTCTTCTTCTGACCATCGCCACTGCCGTGCTCATTTCCGTCCTCAGCATTCTGATTTTCAATCTCTTCTCCAAAAAGTCCATCGCCTCGCCCATCCGGAAGATGTCCGGCATGGCGGCGGAGCTTGCGGAGGGAAAGCTCAGCGGGCAGGAGCTCGCGGTCGCCTCGCGGGACGAGATCGGCCTGCTGGCCCGGTCGCTCCAGACGATGTCCGGGAATCTGCAGCGGTACATCGGGGACATTTCCCGGCAGCTCACCGTCATGGCGCGGGGGGACATGACGGCGGAGTTCCAAATGGAATATCTCGGCGACTTTATGCCGATCAAAACGGCCCTGCAGCAGATATCCGATTCGCTGAACCGGACCCTCGCGCAGATCGGACACGCCGCCCGGCAGGTAAACGGCGGGGCAAACCAGGTTTCCTCCGCCTCGCAGGAGCTGGCGAAGGGCGCGGTGGAACAGGCCGCGTCCATTGAGGAGCTGTCCGCTTCGATTGAAAACGTCTCCCGGAAAGTAAGCGAAACGACCGGGAAGGTCCGCGGAATGATGGACGCGATTTCGCAGGCGGTGGATGATGTGGAGAATTCCAGCCAAAAAGCCGCGGATATGCTCGCCGCGATGACGGGGATCCAGGAATCGTCCGATAAAATCGAGAAAATCATCCAGTCCATCGACGACATCGCGTTTCAGACCAACATTCTCGCGCTGAACGCGGCGGTCGAGGCGGCACGCGCGGGGAATGCCGGAAAAGGCTTCGCCGTCGTCGCCGACGAAGTCCGGAACCTCGCCGCAAAGTCCGCCCAGGCTTCCAAGGAAACCGCCGCGCTGATTCAGGATACGCTGGCCAAAGTGCATAACGGCTTCGAGCTGGCGGAAGAGACCGCAGAAAGCTCGCGGCAGATCAGCCGGAAGCTGCAGCAGGTGACGGAAGACATGGATTCCATCAAGCAGGCGAGCGCGTCGCAGGCGTCCGCCGTCAGCCAGATCACGGCGGGGATCGGGAAAGTGTCGTCCATCGTGGAAACGACCTCCGCAAACGCGGAGGAAAGCGCGGCAACCAGCAAGGAGCTTTCCGAGCAGGCCGCCCTGCTCCGCGGGGAAGTGGAAAAATTCCGGCTGAAAAGTGCCGAAGAGTAAAAGCCTTCCGGTTTTCCACACAATCCACCGGATCGGTTGAAAATGTTCTTCCGGACAGCAAAAAAACCGGCCGCCCCAAAAAGGCAGCCGGTTCGCTGTTTGCCTTCCCTGCAACACGAAACGGCCCGGGCGCACCGGTACGGATCCGGGCTGGCAGGATCAGACGGATCGGTCCGATCTGTGTTTTTTCAGGGACCTGCGGTATTGGTGCAATTTGCCATAAAGCCGCGGAATATGTTAAAAAGGCTGTAATGCCGAAGGGAAGGGTCGCAGAAAAAAACACCACCCCAAATCCAGTCGCAGTCTCCTGAACCTGCCGTACCTCTTAAAAAGACGAAAAGGACCTGCCGGAATCGGCAGGTCCTTTGTACCCTGAAAACTGAATAAAGGGAAAGAAG